>Ga0129299_1000122_pt1 | contig 42905 bp, 33 predicted proteins | sample ConPoolayeCmetaG_FD_94477 | JGI IMG/M metagenome (GOLD analysis project Ga0129299, IMG submission 94477) | Hot spring microbial mat communities from California, USA to study Microbial Dark Matter (Phase II) - Cone Pool mat layer C metaG ...
ATTGTGATGCCGAACGGAATAGCCGGCGGCGGGGAATTCTGCTTTATCGCGGGCAGAAATTATCGCTGGACCAACTCGCTGCTGAAGAGCAATATCGATGTCATTCTCAGATACTACATGGGAATTCAATAGAAACCATCAACCGGGGAAAGGAGAAAAAGCAATGAAGAAAACAGCCCTTATATTCGCCGCCGGTTTGATGGTAATGGCCATCATATTCGGCTGCAGCAAAGAGAATCCATGGGAGCCGCCCGCCGGGGAGGCCCTGAGTGTGTTTATACTCTCCGGGCCGGACACCTCGACAGCCGTGCCCCATAACTCCACCGTTTCTTTCACTTGGGGCGCAAGGGGAGGCAGCGGCACGATAGCCTCATACCAATGGTATCTTTCACCGCTGGAAAACACCTACGGCACCGGTGCGATGGTGACCAGCGTCAGTTATTCCGGGCTGGTCGGTGCGGATTCCCCTGACGACGCCACTTATACTTTCTATGTCAGGGCCACCGATGAAGCAGGGCATACCGCAGTCGCCAGCCGGGTTTTCGTAGTCTCTGATACGGCCGCTTCACCCCCAGACACGACGGATCCTACCGTTCAAATCACCAGCGGTCCTGCAGAAGGATCATTTGTAGCAGCCGGTACGGCTATTCATATCTCTTGGGAAGGGAGCGACGGCAAGGGGATTTTCGACACGTTGACCTATCAATATATCTTTGCCCCCACCAACGACACGTCCGGATGGTTGGCCGCCACAACAGTGACAATAACCGATGTTCCGGTCGCCGATCCGGCGTTGTTCTATGTTAGGGCGAAGGATCCGTCCGGAAACACGTCCGCCTGGGATTCGCTCAGCTTTGTGATAAAGCCTGCCTCAATCCTATACATAGACGATTTCTTCTGGACCGATCCTTTCGGCGCACCCGATATGGTGAAAGAAAGAGAGCAGAAACGTTTCTATCGCGATCTTCTCGAAGGATACGCGTTCGCTGAATGGGATATCCATTCCCAGGGTATGCCCGATTCGGCGGATCTGGTCGATGGCGGTGAACCGGTCTATTCAACGATCGTGTTCTGCTCGGATTCGTATCACGGCACGACCGATGGAACCTGGTGGTATGAGGTCGGCGCGGTCGGAGGCGGTGTCGTAAGATATTACCTCGAGGAGGGCGGCAATCTGCTCATGACGGGAGCGCTGTCGCTGCTCGATATGGGCGACTACGATCCGATCAACGGCCCGACGCCCGAGCCGGGTGATTTCGAATTCGACTGGCTGGGTATCGATTCAACCGAGTGGTGCTATGACTACTGGCTGGAGTTCACTTGGGCGGTGAAGGATCCGGGAACATCCTACGATCTGCCGGATTCGATGAAAATCGACGTCGCCAAGAACGGCAGTCAGCTCGACTACGCTATCGAAACCCCCGGGCTTCAGAGCAATACCGAAGTCATTTTCCTCTGGGGGCTCGACGTGGACGGAGCCGAACCGCATCCATATCTGCATCCGGTCGGCCATGTCGTAACGCATAGCAGCGAAGTCAGAGTCGCCATGCTGAATTTTGACACGTTTTCGATGCCCAAACCGGAGATGACCCACGTGTTCCAGACGCTGCTGACGGCGCTTGGAGAATAGCAATAGTTTAAGGGGCTGATGACGCTCCGAAAACTCAAAAACGACCTGCCCGTTCTTAGAACGGGCAGGTTTCTTCTTAATAGCGGTCGGATTCTACTCAGCCTGATTCTGAGCATTCTGTTTCCCGGCCTGATTTCGCTTGCCGGGTCACAGGCGCCGCCGCCGCAATCGTTCTTGTCGGATGCGGCAGTTGACGGAGCCCAGGTCGGTTTGCTTTTCAAAGATATCGATTCGGGAACCGTATTGTTCGCATTTAATGCTGACAAAAGATTTATGCCGGCTTCGAACCTGAAGCTTTTTACCAGCGCCGCCGCCCTGACGCTTCTCGGTCCGGAGTTCCGGTTCAGGACCTCGGTGTTGGGTGTGGGGAAGATTAATCATGCGAAGCGCAGGCTTGAAGGCGATCTCGTTATCGAAGCGGGAGGAGATCCTCTGCTGTCTGGCCGGTTCCGGGCAGATATGCTGGAGATTTTCCGTTCTTGGGCTGACAGCCTTAAAGCCCGGGATATCGAAACGATTAGCGGAAATATTATCGTGAATAATGCGTTTTTCGAAAATGACGACCTTGGTCCGGGCTGGTCGCAAGATGATCTTTCTTACTGGTACGCCTGTCCGACGTCGGCTTTTTCTTTCAACGATAACTGTGTCGATCTGAAAGTCATCGCCGGAAAGAAAGCGAATGATCCCTGTCTGGTGCGGCAAAATCCGCCGATCGACTATATTAAGTTCATTAACCGCACCTTCACACTGCCTTCCGGTTCGCCGCCGACAATAGATTTTTATCGGTTTCCGGGCAGCGATTCGGCGGTTATTTCCGGCGGTTTGGCGATAGATGACACCGTGGGAATCATTGATTATATTTCGGTGGCCGATCCCGCGAAATACGCCGCCGATGTCTTGCTTTATGTTTTAAGACAAGAAGGGATCACCGTTACCGGCCGTAAAGTGAAAATCAACGACTCATGCGTCTATAATAATGGCGGAACGAAAATTTTCGAATGGCAGTCCGATTCTCTGCCGGTGGTGATATCCGTTATCAATAAAAACAGCCAAAACTTTTTCGCCGAGCAGACGTTAAAGACGATCGGGAGGATTTCGGGAGGCAAAGGCTCATATCCGGTATCCACGCGCATAGTCGCTGGTTGGCTGGAATCGATCGGAATAGCCGAAAACGATATAAAAATGGCCGACGGCTCAGGCCTGTCGGCGTTGAACTTGGTCAAGCCGTCAGCGTTAGTGACCCTGCTCGAATATATGAAATCGACTCCGATGTTCGACATATTCTACAACTCCCTGGCGATTCCCGGCATCGACCGCAGCGTCCGCAGTCGCATGTCCGGTCAACCCTTGGCCGGAAGGATGAGGACGAAAACCGGCCGGATCGCCAACGTAAGCGCCTTCTCGGGATACCTCACCAGCAACGGCAACCGGTTGATAGCATTCTGCATACTTATCAACGGCGCCATGGCACCGGAAAAGGAGTTGACGGCTTGGCAGGATAAACTTTGTTCATATTTTATCGAAAATTATTGATATGAACTATTTCAATCGCCGCCGCGGTGAACTTTTTTGTGAAAGGGTTTCCCTTATTCGTCTGGCCGATAGGTACGGGACGCCGCTTTATGTTTACAGCTTGAAAACATTAGTTCGTCATCTTAGGGTTGTTTCGCAGGCTTTCGGCAGTCTTCCGCATAGTGTATTTTATTCCGCGAAGGCGAATTCCAATTTGACCTTATTGCATCTCATCGCCGAACTCGGCCATGGCTGCGATGTGGTATCGGTCGGCGAATATCTGACCGCCAGAAAGGCGGGTGTAAAACGTATTATATTTTCGGGCGTCGGCAAAAAAGAAGAAGAAATAAAAACCGCGCTCAAAGGCGGAATTGAATTTTTCGGCGTCGAGTCGGCCGGCGAATTGAAAACGATCGAAAAAATCGCCGCAAGTCTGAAAATTGCCGCCCCGATCTCGTTGCGGGTGAACCCCAATGTCGATCCGCGGACCCACAGGCATATCGCCACCGGACTGGAAAAGGAAAAATTCGGAATTTCTCCGAACGAAGCGGAAACGCTCTACCTGAAGATTAATTCGAGCAGATGGCTCAAAGCTGTTGGCATTTCAATGCATATAGGCTCGCAAATAAGGTCGGTTAAACCTTTCGTTGAGGCCTCCGGAAAGTTGAAGAGTCTGTATTTGAAGCTGCTGGCACAAGGGGTCAGGTTGAGGTATTTCGATCTCGGAGGAGGCTGGGCCGCCCCCTATTCCAAATCGGATAAGACCGCCATGCCCGATGATTATGTCAGGGCGATGTTACCGCATCTCCGAAATCTTCAGGTCGAATTCATCGTCGAGCCGGGGCGTTCGATCATCGCCAATGCCGGTGTTCTGCTGGCAAGAGTGATTTACATAAAACAAGGTGTGGGCAAAACGTTCGCCATTATAGATGCCGGCATGAACGATTTGATTCGTCCGGCCTTATACGATGCTCATCATGTTATCGAGCCTGTAGTTGTTCGCAACGGGCGGCGCCGTCAGACCGATGTCGTCGGGCCGATTTGCGAAAACGCGGATTCTTTCGCCAAAGGGATAAAATTACAATCGTTGAAAGAAGGCGACTTGCTTTGTATATTCACCGCCGGCGCCTACGGTGTTTCGATGGCGTCGAATTACAACAGCCGGCCGAGACCGGCGGAGGTCCTTGTCGATGATACAAGGACATATCTCATTCGGGAAAGGGAAAAGATTTCGGATTTATGGCGAAAACAGAAACTGATCAGACGGCCGTGGATATCGCCGCCGTTAAATTGAACGATTTTCGTCCGGCTTATCTCGAAATAGATCTTCAAGCCTTCGCTGCGAATTTTGCGGAAGTCCGCAGACTCGTCGGAAATGACCTTTCGATCATGGCGGTAGTCAAGGCCAATGCCTATGGGCACGGTGCGCCAGCCGTGGCCCGTTGCGCCCAAGACTGCGGGGCTGCCTTCTTGGGGGTGGCATTCATCGAGGAAGGGGAGCAGCTTCTGAATCATGGAATAAAAGTGCCGATTGTGGTGCTCTATCCGGACCTACCGGAAAGGGCCTTGCGCCTCGTAAAATCCGACCTGATCGCAACTGTCGATAATATCGAATATGCAGTCGCCCTGAATAGCGCCGCGGTTTCGCTGAAAAAGAAAGCCAGAGTGTTCCTCAAACTGGAAACGGGGATGGGAAGGTACGGCCTTGATCCCGGCGATCTCGGCGGATTCAGCAAATCGATCAAACAGCTAAAGAATGTAAAAGTGATGGGAATCACCACGAATCTCGCCAACTCGGCGATGACCGACGGTAAATTATCGAAAACGCAATCAGACGAGTTTGCCGAAATGATCGATAAACTGGACGGAGAAATATCAATCGACTACAAAAGCATCGAAAATTCCGGCGGGCTGCTTTACAGCCACCAAGATCGTTTCAATTTAATCCGTATCGGCATTCTTCTTTACGGTGTTTCTCCGAACGGCCTGCTGTCCGATCGATTTCAACCGGTGATGAGCCTTAGAAGCAGAATCGTCAAGATCAAACGCTGGCCAGCCGGCCGTCCGCTTGGGTATGGCGGGACTTTTATCCCCGATCGGGAGTGCCTTATCGCCACCATTCCAGTGGGGTATGCTGATGGCCTGCCCTGGTTGCTTTCGAACAAGGGGCGGGTCTTGATAAAAGGTAAGAGAGCCGCGATCGTCGGGAAGGTTTGCATGGATGCGATCATGGTCGATATAACCGGAATCCAAAGTGTCGAGTCCGGCGAAGAGGTCGTTCTGATCGGCCGGCAGGGCGGTGAGAGAATAACAATCGAAGAAGTGGCCTCGATTGCCGGCTCTTTCCCCTATGAAATTCTGACGCGGATGTCGGAGCGATTGCCCAGGTTTTATAAGGAAAGCCCGTGACAAAGGTAGCTGTTAATGTGGCCGATATCAGGGCCAAACCGAAATTCAAATCGGAAAGGCTGACGCAGGCGCTTTTCAATGAAAGACTTGAGCTTCTCGAAGGCGGCGAAGAATACTCTTTGGTAAAATTGCCTGATGGTTACGAAGGTTATATCAACAATCGGTTCATAGCCGACACTGCCGACGATTATGATGAAAATTACATCATTTCCTCCGTATATGCCGCCGCCTATTGCCTATCAAACGACCGCAGGATCATGACCCTCCTGCCGTTTGCCTGCCGGATCAACGCCATTGACCATGACGATTCCCGGCTGAGAATCGATTCGCCGCGCTACGGTCCTCTCTTGATCGACAAATCCGCTGCTACGCCTCTTGACAGTCTACCCCGGCTTAATTACGGCGGGATTCGCCCCCTGTTCGAAAATCTCTTTAAATTTATGGGGGTTCCTTATTTGTGGGGAGGAAAGAGTTTTTTCGGCTTCGACTGTTCCGGATTCGTTCAAATCAATTTCGCCTATTTCGGCATCTGCCTGCCGCGGGACACCAAAGATCAAATAAGGATGGGTATCGAAGTCGACAGAAAAGATATCAGACCGGGGGATCTGCTGTTTTTCAAAAAACATGTCGGTGTCGCCGTCTCCGATGATGAATACATTCATTCGAGCGTATCGGAAAACGGCGTCCACGTGAACAGCCTAGATGCGCGGAAACCCAACTACTTGAGAAATCGATCGGTCGGATTAAGGGCGATAAGGAGAATAGTTGAAGATTAAGGCGATAATCATAGTCGTATTTTTCATCGCTGCCCTGGCGGGTTTGATAATTTTGCGCGAGCTGACAGCCGCGCCGAAAGCGATTCACGGGTTGGATGCCTTCGATAAGGGCGGCGATTGGACCGGTTTCCGGTTCGAAAACCTGCAGGCCGAATCCGATTCGGATAAAATCGCCGCCGAAAGCGGATTCGCGGTTTTGCACAGTCCGACAATCCAAACCGACTTTCCTTTTAACGAGATAATCCTGACCTGGAATTGCATTTGTGACACTAATTCTGGTCTGGCGATCATTTTAGCTGTCGGCGATAACAAGGGACTTGGGGGGCGGTTTTTCTATCAACGATGGGGCAACCTACCGGAGTCGCTTGTCTCCGCCATCGAAAGTCAATATCCGGACAGCGTGGGTGGAATCGGCAAAGTCGATATCGACATATTGAAATTGAACCGGAAACATACTTGTTACGCCTTCGATTTGTATTTATACAACGGCGGTTCGATTCCCTTTATGGTCGATTTGGTCAGTGTCTGCTATACCAACACTTCCGCCGGTCTGAGCCTTGCCGCCCGAAACGATCCCGGATTATCGCCGATAAGTCCGATTATGTTGTCAGTTCCATTTTACGCCCAAGGATCGCTGCCCGATTCAATTTCGAGCCGCACCTGCAGCCCGACAAGTCTGGCCATGGTCCTGAATTTCCATGGATTTGATTTTAATCATTTGGAGACAAGTTTGGCGGTCTATGATCCTTTTCATGATATATACGGCAATTGGCCCTACAATATCCAGGCCGCCTATGCTATGGGTATGGCCAAAGCCTGGCTGGCAAGACACAATTCGTTCGCCGAAATATACCCGGATATCGCCCGTGGCAATCCCGTCATAATCAGCATCGATGTTCCGCCGGGCAAGCTTCGCGGGGCGCCGTATAACAGCACGGGCGGGGGGCATCTGATTGTCGTGCGCGGCTTCGACGACAAGGGGAATGTATTGGTGAATGACCCGGCCGGGGATAGCCCGCAGGAGGGGCTTGCGGCGTACGATATCGATGAGTTGACCGAGGTCTGGGTCGACCATGGGGGAGTGGCCTACCATCTATGGCCGGAAAAGTAAAACCTCCGGCGTTGAAACCCGGAGATATGATCGCCATCGTGGCTCCCTCCGGTGCGCCGTCGAAAAGAAACCTGAATCTCGGCGTTAAGAGAATCGAAAGTTACGGCTATAAAATCCGGATCCACCCGCAGTGCTATCTGAGACGAGGGTATCTTGCCGGAGACGACGAGAAGAGGGCGAACGCGCTGAACGAAGTTTTCGCGGATAAAAAAGTCAAAGCTGTCTTTTGCGCCAGGGGTGGTTTCGGCTGCCAGAGATTGCTGAAATATCTTGACCTGAAAACGATCTGGAATAATCCGAAAATTTTCGTCGGCTATTCCGATATCACTGTGTTGCTTCAGACGTTTGCCCGTCGCTTCGTCACTTTTCACGGCCCGATGCCAGCGATAGACATTTGCCGAAAGGAATATCATTATTCTCTTGAAAAGCTGTTACGCATTATTTCGAATCCATCGCCGGCGGGTGCGCAGGAAAATCCGAAAAAAGCGGGCGGTTTCATAAGGCGGGGACGTGGTCGGGCCATGGGTTATCTTACCGGCGGCAATCTGTCGCTTCTGCAAAAGCTTATCGGCACACCTTTTCTGCCGAAATTCGCCGACAAGATCGTGTTTCTCGAGGAAGTCGATGAGGAACCGTATCGTCTCAACGGCTATCTTTCCCATCTTTTCACAGCCAGCGATATTGCGAAGGCGGCTGGATTTATATTCGGACCGTTCTTGAATTGCAAAATAACCCGCCGGACTTATCCGAGCTTGACCGTCGAACAGGTGCTTGATGATTATTTCGGTGGTTTGAATGTTCCCCAACTCTGGAACGTAGCCTGTGGCCATGGTAAGGAAAACATGACCATACCGATCGGAGTGATGGCCACGATCGATGCCGGCAAAGGCATTTTCGAAATATCCGAAAAGGCGGTGGTTTAATATGATAAAGACGAAACTCGTTGATGTTACGCTGAAAGATACGTTTCGGACGACTCATGGGGCTGCCGATTCAAAGCGGCTGGTGATCGTCGATATCGACGGCGGTTTGGGAGAGGCCTCGCCGGTGAATTACTACGGCGAAAGCGTCGAGACCGTGCTGGATTATCTCAATCGCGCCTCCGAGAATCTATCGCTCGATACCCTCCAGATGGAAGGCCTTTCCGCCGCTTTGGATTCGATCGCCGCCGGCAACAGCGCGGCCAAAGCGGCGATCGATATCGCCCTCCACGACAGGCTCGGCAAAAATCTGAATCTCCCCGTGTATGCGCTCTATGGAATTGCTCCGCGGGAAGATATAGCCACTTCATATACGATTTCAATCAGCGATCCTGATTCTATGAAAAGGCAGACGCTCCAAAATCCTGGTTATCAAGTGTATAAGGTGAAGGTCGGCGTCCCCGGCGATATCGAAATGGTGGCGGCCGTGCGCGAGGCGACGAAAGCCAGAATTCGGGTCGATGCCAACGCCGGCTGGAGCGCCCGGGAAGCGGTTCAAAAGATTAAGGCGCTTGCAAAATACGATATCGAATTTGTCGAGCAGCCGTTGCACTGGAAAGATTTCGAGGGTTTCCGACTTCTGCGGCACAAAATCGATGTGCCGATTATCGCCGACGAGGGGATCATGCGGGCCGAGGACATTCCTCAATATTCGGGTCTGGTCGATGGAATCAATATCAAGCTGCAAAAATCCGGCGGCATCCGCGAGGCATACAGAATGATCTGCGTGGCTCGAGCACTAAAAATGAAAATCATGATCGGCTGCATGATCGAGACATCGATCGCCATTTCGGCGGCCGCCCAGCTTGCACCATTAGTCGATTATGTCGATCTCGACGGCAACATTTTGATCAGCGATGATCCCTATGACGGCGTCAAGGCTGTCAATGGTTTTCTGAAATATCCCCCGCGTCCCGGGATCGGGGCGATTGCACGGACATGATTCGGGCCTTGCTGGGAATATTTCTCCTATGGGCGGCGGCTTCCGCCGGCAACCACATTCAGATCATTTATCCCAAAGCCGGACAGAGACTGCCGCTGGTCGATTCGACCTTCATTTTCGGAAACACGCAGCCGGGTGCCGAACTGAAAATCAACGGAATTCGGATTCCGGTCCACCGCGAAGGCGGATTCCTCGCTTTTCTCAAAATCGATCCCGGTAATTTCGTTTTCAGACTCGTTTCGGTTATTGACGGCGATACGGCGAGAGATAGCTTGTCTGTCGCGGTCGGTCCGCCGGTGTCTGGCGAATCGTCGCCGCTGATTAAATCGTCCTTAAGGCCGGCCGGCAGAACCGTGCTCGGGAAAAACGACGTTTTCGAGTTCACGCTTCAGGCCGATAGAAAGGTTCAGCCCTATTGCCGGTTTTCCGGGATGAAACGTTGGTCGTTGATGTATCGTCTTGCTGACTACGATACGGCCTCGAGCGTGTTCGGACGATTGGCCGAATCGCCGGACGGCGCCGCCGACTACTGCCTGTATTACGGCTGTCTGCCCATGCTCGAGGCAGGCGATTCATCGAGGGTGGTTCTGACGCTGATGGCCTACTCCGATTCCCGGCCGGATACGGCGGTGCAAACGATGCTCGACAGCACCGATTTTTTCGTGGTGAGGCTGCCGGAAGATCAGTTGCGGGTTTTGAGAGTAGCCGAGCGCCCGCGTATCGTAAGAGTGGCACCGGGCAAAGGGTATAGATTGGTCAACTTGCCGCCGGGCGTGAGGTTTTTGTATAGCGGGGAGACCGCCGATTTCTATCGGGTGCGGCTGGCGGAGAATATCAGCGGTTTCATCAGGAAAGCCGACGCGGTTATGGAACCGATCGGGAGTCGGCCGCCGCATGGGGAAATCAGCAGCGTCAGGGTCGATGAATTCGTCAACTGCATCGAGATCTCCATGAACGTCGGAGATCGCCTGCCTTACGATATCAAGGAACTCGTCGGGGGGCTGGAACTGGATCTATTCGGTGCGGTATCGAACATCGATTGGATAAGGTTCAACTGTTCGTCGGAATTTCTGAAAGATCTCAGTTGGTCGCAGCCGCAGGATGGAATTCTCAGGTTTCAGGCACAGTTGTCGGATCCCAGACTTTGGGGGTATAGCGGCCGCTACGAGGGGAATCGGTTCATATTGCGGGTAAGAAAAAAACCGGGTGAATTCCGCAAAGGGCGGCCGCTCGAAGGTATCAAAATAGCGGTCGATCCCGGTCATTCGAAAGACAGCGGAGCAATCGGACCGACCGGTTTGGCTGAAAAAGACGCCAATCTGTGGATCGCCGAAAAGCTTTCCCGTTACCTTGAAATAAAAGGCGCTACCGTGTTCATGACAAGAAAAGGGAACGAGGATGTGCCGTTGATGGACAGAGTCGATTTTGCCGTGGCTAACGACGTTGATTTGCTGGTGAGTATCCATAACAACGCTCTTCCCGACGGCATCAATCCATTCGTCAACAACGGAACGTCGGCTTATTACTATTTTCCGTTCAGTCGGCCGCTTGCCGAGAAAATTCATGCCAGGATCATCGCTGAGACTCATCTGCCGGATCACGGTCTTTATTACGGTAATCTCGCTTTAGCCCGCATCAGCAATTTTCCGGCGGTGCTGATCGAGTGCGCCTTCATGATGATCCCCGAACAGGAAGCAAAATTGAAAGAGGATAAGTTTCAAAAAACGATCGCCAAAGCCATCGGCGATGGAATAATCGATTATTTTTCGAGATGATTGTTTGCTTTTACGCGAACCGGCCGAATTCAGCCGCGGGGCAACTTCCGAAACAAAGTGTATCCCCCAATACCTTTATCCTTTCACCGCCCCAGCCGTTATCCCCTCGACTATCTGCCTTTGGAAAAAAAGAAACACGGCGATCACCGGCAGAGTGGTAATCGTGCAGCCGGCCATCAATTGCGGCGTTCCCATCCCCTGCATGCCCTGAATCATCGCCATCCCGACCGGCAGGGTGTAAAGTTCAGGTCTTGATGTCAGGATAAAGGGAAATACGAAAGAGTTCCAGTTCGTCATGAAAGTCTGGATCGCCAAAACCGCCAGCGCCGGGCGGCAAAGGGGAGCGACGATTCTGAACAGTATGGTGAATTCGCCGGCGCCGTCTATTCGGGCTGCCTGCTCGCAATCATCGGGCAACCCCCGAATGTACTGGGTCATCAGAAATACGCCAAGCGGGCTGACCATGAACGGCAGTATCAGCGCCCAGTATGTGTCAAACAACCCGATCTTGCTGACAAGCATATAAATCGGAATGATCAGGATATGCGAGGGAATCATCAGGGTCGCAGCGGCCGATAAATACAACACCCCGGATCCGGCGAATTTTCCTCGGGCAATGGCATAGCCGGTCATCAAACAGAAAACCAGATTGCCTACAGTCACGGCAACCGCCACAATCGTGCTGTTCAGAAGGAAAAGCCAGAGTCGCCCACGGGCCAAAATCGCCTTGTAATTTTCCACCGGAATTATGGCGCCGCCGGTTTCCGATCTGAACGAAAGCCAAACCATATAAAGCAGCGGAAAAAGCATCGACGCCATGACCGCCACCATTACTATGAATGCCGCCGCTCGGCTTGACTTCGTCATCCTGCCACCCCTTGCCTGCCTTTCAGCAATTTCATTTGCAGAAGCGATAAAATCAAAATCAGTATGAATAGCATGTATGCCGCCGCCGAGGCATAACCGATATTGAACCGCCTTAACCCCTCTTCGTAAACGAAATAGACCAAAGTAGAGGTTGAACCCACCGGCCCGCCGCGGGTCATTACGAAAATTTCGATGAAAATCTGAAATGAGCGGATCGTATTGATCACCAGAATGAACATTAACATCGGCCTTATCTGAGGCATGGTGATGGCGATCAGCTTGCGCCAGAAACCGGCGCCGTCGAGAGCCGCCGCCTCATTTATCTCCGGCGGTATTGCCAGTATCCCCGCCAAAAAAAGCAAGACGTAGTAGCCTATCGCCACCCAGATATCCATGAACATGATCGCAGGCAGCGCGGTCGCCGTAGAAAATAAAAATCCGTTTTCGGGCACGGCCAATCCCAGCAGCCTGCCGAGCAGATGGAGATAGCCGTCCCGTGAATAGAGGCTGACGAAAATCAAGGAAATAACCACCATCGAGGTTATCGAGGGGAGGAAATAAACGGCTTTGAATATCTTGTAACCGGGGATTTTTTCGGCTATCAGCATCGCCAGAACAAGGGCGATAACGGTCGTGAACGGGATAGTGCCTACTACGAAGAAGGCGGTGTTTTTAAGCGCCAGCAGAAATGCCTTATCATGAAAAAGACGAGCGTAATTGTCCAGACCGACGAACGTCCCGGACGAGAAGACCGAGTGGTCGGTAAACGAAAGCCAAAACGAATAGACGACCGGAAATACCCAAAACACAATCAGGGTGAGCAGCCAAGGCGCCGTCAAGAGCAATATGATATGTCTTCTCAATGGTCGCGGACGTCGGCGATTTTCTTTTGGGCGGCGGCGATCGCCTGCGCCGACGACATTTTGCCAAGCATGACCGCCTCAACCATATTCTCGATTATCTGCTCGATATATACCCATTGAGGATGCAGCGGAGCGATGCGGCTGTTTTGAAGCTGGTTGAACAAAACCGTCCGGTTCGAGTCGGTCGGCGCAATATGACGATAAGGCGGAAAACCAAATCCCACCGAGTCACAGAGTATCCGACCGTATTCCGATCCGGTAAGCAAAGCCATCAACTTCTGCGCCATTTCCTTCTTGCTGGATTTCGCCGGAATGACTAAGAATTCACCGCCGGCGAAGGATATTCCCTTTTTGGTGCTGTCTTCGGGAACCATCGTCTCCAGCCTGAATCCGAACGGCGGCTTGAGCTTCTCCAGTCTTTGCAGCAGCCAGCCTCCGGACATGATTACCCCGATTTTTCCTTCGATAAAGGCATCCTCGAGATTTTTCTGGCTGTCTATTCTGCCGGCGCGCACGAGCCGCGCATAATATTCGAGGCTTCTGTGCATCGGTTCGGTTTCAAGGCATATGTCCGTGCCGCATGAAATATCGCCGCCCGCACTCCAGAGAAACGGAAGGAATTTTTTGTAGAGTCGGTGAGGTTCGTTGGAATTGGCGGCAAAACCGGCGATCCCGTCGCCGAGGCTGCTTATCTTGGCGCAGACTTGTTCAAGCTCCATCCAATCTGAGGGCGCTTTCGCCGAAGCCCTTTCGAACAGGTCAAGGTTGTAATACAAAACACGCGAATCGACGAACCACGGACGGCCGTAGATTTTGCCGTCCAGAACCGCATTGTTCACCAACAGCATACCCGAGGTGTCATAATTCAGTTCGGCAAGGGCGCCGGAGAAGGCGAACTCGGCGATCCAATCGGATCCGAGCTCCAGCAGATCCGGCGGCTTTCCGGCGCCGAAAGCGACAACGATTTTTTGGTGGCCATCAGTCCATGTCAGATCGGTGAGATTGACTTTCCAACCGGGATTATCCTGTTCGAATTTACCGACAACATGCTCTATGACCGGTTTCGCCTGTGGGTCGGTCCAAAAATGCCAGAATTCGAGTGTTTGTTTTTCCCGGCTGGGCGCACAGGAAACGGTGATTGTCAGGGCAAAGATAACAGCTGTCAGCTTTTGTTTCATGGCCAGGATTTTAGCCGATGATTCGGGTGGCTGTCAATTGCTAAAGCTGATTTTGTCAAAGACCGAAACGGTCGGGGTCGTCCGGATTCAGGGATCAGGCAAATTCTAAAGTTTCAAATAATCCAGCCGAAAGCTGCCGTTTTCGAGCACAACGTAGCTTAAATTGCCCACCCAGTCTCCCGAATTTATATAAAGGCCTCCCGCCAATTCTTTTATTTCGGGTATGTGGGTATGTCCCATGATCACGGCGTCGGCGCCGCCTTTTATTTTTTCCAGAGCATAATCATAATAATCGTTATGCGTGTATTTCAGCCCTTCCGCATGTTTTCTCGATAATTCCGAGCAACGATGGGCAATGCCGTAGGCGAAATCCACCGGCAGCAGGCTATACAGCCAGATATTCGGTTTGAATCGGAAAATTCTCTTCATCAGCCGGTAACCGCGGTCCTCCCGAGCTATCCCATCGCCGTGAAACATATGTATTTTTCTGCCCTGATGAGCAACATCGAGGCTGTCCGGGGCGATTCGGATTCCTATCTGACGCGTCAGGTAATCCTTCATCCAAAAATCATGATTGCCGGGCAGATAGGTTATCGAAACATCCTTTGCGGCAAGGCGGCGCAGCGAAGATAAAATTGCCAGATAAAATGCCGGAATCGCATTGCGATACTCGAACCAGAAGTCGAATAGATCACCCAGAATGTACAGATGGCTGAGACGTTCGCCGGTTTTTTCCAGAAAATCAGCCAAAAGCTTTTCCCGTTCGATAGACGCCGGAGAAAGATGAGCATCGGAGATAAAAATTATCGACTTTTCAGCCATCCGTTCAGATTTTGCATTCTTGTCGGCGTCATCGCCCGCCGGTTTATTTTGACATTGCCTGATTTCAACGAGTATAATCAATCAGGCGGTCGGGAGCAATCAATTTGCCGGGATAATCAAGGAAATAATCGGAATCTAAGGAGAGCGAAATGGATAAATTCATAATCAGGGGAGGGCGGAGGCTGCATGGTGAAATTGAGCTTCAGGGATCGAAAAACGCCGCTCTGCCGATACTTGCCGCCGGGCTGCTGATCGAAAAGGGCAGATGCACTATCGGAAACGTTCCGGAATTGGCTGATATCGAAACGATGATCAAGGTTCTCGAATTCCTCGGGGCAAAGATCGAATGGAACAAGAAAGACAGATCGATAACCTTGGATTGCTCCGATATTTCCCGATACGAAGCTCCCTATGATCTCGTGCGAAAGATGCGGGCTTCGTTTTTGGTGATGGGGCCGTTGCTGGCGCGTTTCGGCAGGGCCAAAGTTTCATTGCCGGGGGGCTGCGTTCTCGGCCCGCGGCCGGTCGATTATCATCTGAAAGCATTTTCCCGCCTCGGGGCAGCCCTTGTCGAGGATCAGGGCTATATTATCGCCGAGACGAACTCGGGCTTGCGCGGCGCGCAAATCCATTTCGATAAACCTTCGCACACGGGAACCGAAAATGCGATGATGGCCGCCTGCCTTGCCGAAGGTGAAACTACGATCATAAATGCCGCTTGCGATCCCGAGGTCGTCGATCTGGCCAGATTTCTCAATCGTGCCGGAGCCAGAATCTCCGGCGCGGGCAACATAATAATAAGGATCGAGGGTGTGCCCAGATTGAATCCCGCCGACCACGACGTCATGCCGGATCGGCTCGAAGCGGGCACACTGATGGCCGCGGTGGGGGCAGCAGGCGGCGAAATTGCCATGGGGAAAGAATGTGTCGAATCGATGAGCATGGTGCTCGACAAATTGACCGAGGCGGGAATGTCCTTTAGGATCGATGGCGACAGGCTGATCGTACGCAGCGCCGACAGATTGAGGGCATTCGATATTACGACCTTCCCTTATCCCGGGTTCCCTACCGATCTGCAGGCGTCGATGATGGCTCTTGCCTGCTGCTGCAAGGGAATATCTCATATCAAGGAGACGGTTTTTACCGAAAGATTTTCCCACGCTATGGAGTTGACCCGGTTGGGGGCGCAAATCAAAATCGCCGGCGATGAGGCGGTGATAACCGGCGTCGAAAAGCTGCACGGGGCATCGATAATGGCCTCTGATATAAGGGCGGGCGCCGGCTTGGTCGTCGCCGCGCTTGCAGCCGAGGGACAATCGGAAATCCTACGCGTGTATCATATAGACCGCGGGTATCAGAATCTGGAAAGGAAACTATCGCTCCTCGGAGCCGATATAAAGAGAGTGAGCACCTAAACCGGCGCTGGAACAAGAGCGACCGTCGATGCGTTATTACTGTATGGTTCAGGAGGGTATCAGGTTGAAAATAATAATTCCATTATTGTTCCTTTTGGTATCCTCAGGCTTTGCTCAAGACGAGTATTTCGGCCAAAACAAGGTTCAATATAACAAGCTTGATTGGTACACGATTCAAACGCGCAATTTCGACATATACTTCTATAAGGGCCAGGACACGATCGCCGTTTTTGCAACCCGGGTGCTTGAAGATGCTTACAAGGAAGTTTCCAGCCAATTGAATCATGTTCTGACTGCCCGCGTCCCGGTAATCATCTATTCCTCGCCCAATGAATTTCAGCAGACTAACGTAATCCCCGACCTGCTGCCGGAAGGGGTCGGCGGATTCACCGAGATATTCAAAAACAGGATCGTCGTTCCTTTTAACGGTTCCTATGAGGATTTCCGTCATGTGCTGCACCACGAGTTAACCCATGCCGTGGTGTTCAATCTTCTATACGAAAACGCCATAAGTTCGCTCATCTCGCGCCAGGCGTTGTTTTCTCCTCCTCTTTGGTTGAGCGAGGGGTTTGCCGAGTATTCCTCCCGCCGAGGGTGGGATTACGAGGCCGATATGTATCTGAGAGACGCCGTCATCAACGGCTATCTGCCGCCGCTGGAACAAATGCAAGGGTTCCTTAATTACAAGGCCGGGCAGGCGGCCGTCTTGTATATCGTTGAAAATTACGGCGCCCCCACTATTCCGGAGCTGTTCAACAAGGGTAAAGTCACTTTGTCGCTGAATAAGGCCATGCGGACGGTCATGGGCATGGATATGAAAAAGCTTTCCGACGACTGGCAAAAGGAATTACGGAGGGTTTACTGGCCCGAAATTTCCGAACGCATGACCGTGGATGAGATCGGCAAGGTTTTAACTGATCATCGCAAGGACGGCTCGATTTACAATCAAAATCCGGCTTGGTCGCCTGCCGGCGATAGAATCGCCATAACCACCGACAGAGCCAATCCGCGCGACGGTTACAGCGACAGGTTCAATGAAATATATGTCATTTCCACAATCGACGGTCGTGTTATCGACAAAATAATCAAAGGCGAACGTTCCGGCGATCTTGAATCGCTTCATTCGTATTTTTCAAGAATGTCATGGTCGCCCAAGGGCGATAAGCTTGTTTTCGTCTCTAAATCCCATGGCGCCGACGCTCTCATGTTTATCGATGTCGATTCAAAAAAAATATACAAACGTTTCAGACCCCAGCTTGAGGTTCTGCGAAATCCTCATTGGTCTCCGGCAGGCGGCAAAATCATCGTAACAGGTGTCAGGGCCGGTTATTCCGATCTATATGTTCTTGATATCGAAAGTGGGGAATTCAATCGGCTGACTTTCGATAGTTATGACGACATCGATCCAAAGTTTTCTCCCGATGGTCATCTTGTCGCGTTCGCTTCCGACAGGCCGGTCGAATCCGATTCGCTCGGCAACCACAAGCCGGGCATTTACAATATATTCATTTATGACCTGATCGAAAATAAGATACGGCCGATCACCCATGATACGACCAAGAGCGTTCAACCGGATTTTTCTCCGGATGGCAAATTGCTGGCCTATTCGTCGTTCAGGAACGGCATTCCCAATATCTATATTTATGATTTCGATAAAGGCAAAGACTTCGCGGTTACCGACGTCTTAAGCGGGCTGTTCTCGCCGTCCTGGTCTCCCGATGGCCAAAAGATCGCCGTCAGCGCCTTTGTCCACGGCGGATTCGATATTCTGGTCATCAAAGATATCAAACCCCTGACCGAAACCGGCAAACTTGCGCCGACCAAATTCGCCCGAACCGGCAAACTATTCACCGAAAGGAAAATACTGGCCGACGAAAACGGCAAAGACAGTCTGCAGACGATTCCGACGAAACCGGATTTTTCCCGTTATATCTTCAAAGCTGGAGAGGAAAAGATTCTCGGCGAATCCTCACAAACCGACACTCTGCAAAAAGAAGATCAGGCCAAGCAAAAAGAACTTGCCGAATTTTTTCAGGATACCGTTAAATATCAAGCGCCGGACGGTTCGTTCATCAAGAAGAAATATTCACCGAAATTCGGCCTCGACCTCGCGGCAGGCGGTTTCAGCTATGACACGTTTTACGGTCTTCGCGGGGAATCATATATTGCGGTTTCGGACGTGCTGGGGAATCATAACATCTTCATCGCCACGGACGTGTTCAACAGCATAGATCAATCCAACATACAGGTCTTGTATCAATATCTTGCCGGAAGAATTGACTATGCGATCGGTGCTTTTCATTTCAAGAATCTATATTATGATTATTACAATCAATACTATTTCACCGACAGGGTGGTAGGTTTGATGGGTGTTTCCAGTTATCCGTTTTCCAAATTCAATCGAATCGACGTTTCGCTCTCCCAAATGACCATCAACCGGAAACATCTCGACTATTTCGCTCCGCCCGACCGAACGACAAATATTCTTCTCGGAGGGGTTTCCTATGTTTCGGATAAAGTGATTTGGGGCATTGTCGGGCCGGTTTACGGGCAACGTTATAAACTCTCCGTCGAAAAGTCATTTAAGGCGGTGGCCTCGGGATTTTCCTATACCTCAGCCGAACTCGATTACCGGAAGTATTTGCATTTCGGCAGTGACTATAGTTTCGCCCTAAGGTTCGCAGGCGGTTTTTCGGAGGGCAAGAATGCGCGGAACTTCTACTTGGGCGGCACTTCGTATTGGATCGATCCGGGGCAGAAAACGGAGGATATTTACGACGAGAAGGATATTTACGTGAACAAGCTCGTGGTGCCGCTGCGGGGTTATCGCTATTTTGAATTCAAAGGCAGACATTATTTTGTCACCAATGTCGAACTCCGATACCCATTCGTCGACTACCTTAAAATGAGGGTTCCTTTCGGCCTGACGCTTGGCTACGTCAGGGGATCGATATTTTTAGATGTCGGGGCTGCATTCGACAGGCCCGAAGATTTCAAATGGTTTGACGACAAGAGGGGGTTCCCTAAACTCGCCACACCCAAAGGCGGGCTTGGGTTCAGCGTTCAATCGAATCTTGGATTTCTGGTGTTAAGATTCGACACCGCCTGGCGCACCGATCTGGCCGGCGTTTACGGAAAGCCCAGATATTACTTTTCATTCGGGGCCAATTATTGAGTCGCCTGTCTTGACCGAAACCAAGGCCGGTATTTTAGGCAAAATCATAAATCAGGCATTTATTTGGGGAACAAATAATATCAATAATTTGATTTATTACATGGGAACGATTTTTGCGGCTGTTTTTGAGAGGAATGTCGATTCGTCGAATGCAATCCGTTTTGCAAATGTTCAACCGGTTTCGATTCGATTAAATTGATTGACAATTGGTGGATTATGAGTAAATTGGGAAAAAGTGAGCAAGGGAAGGAAAATCATATGTCAAGATGGTTAACGCTATGTCTGGTAATAGCTTTGGCCGGCATATCCGGGGCCGGCGGCTGGCAGTCAATTCAGGACGATTATTTGAGCGGCAAAATAACCGCCGATCAGCGGGCCGAATTCGCTTTGATGCTGCTTGAAAATCCACAGCTGTTGCCGCCTGAATACCAGATCGACAGACCGATGAAGGACGCAACCGGAATGATCGTCGAGATTATGTCTGAAAAAGATATCTTGAATCCGCAGATTATTCACAGGTATTCCACTATACTTGCAAGGCAAAGCAAACAAAAATATTACGACACTCCGGAGGGTCATTTCCGGATCCATTACGATACCGTCGGCACTCATGCCGTATATCAACCCACCGTTGATACGATGCCTGCCGACGGCCATCCGGATTACGTGAACAGAACCGGCAGTTTTCTGGAAAGAGCCTGGACCTATGAATGCGATACGCTTTCGTACGATACCCCTCCTTTCGACGGATCGGCGGGCGGTGGCACCAACCTTTATGACGTTTATATGCATCATTATTCCGGGGCCTACGGCGTAACTTGGCCGGAATCACCATCGAGCCAGAGGCCGGGAAGGGGAAATGACTATACATCGTATATTTTTGTCGATCCGACATATTCGGGATTCGGCTACAGCAATCGCGATTTACCGATGCAGGTGACGACAGCCCACGAATTTTTCCATGCGGTGCAGATGGCTTACAATGTCAATGCCGGCAGTTGGTTCATGGAAAACTGTGCCACCTGGATGGAGGATGTCATTTGGGATGCGGTCAACGACAATTATGCTTATATTCCAAGCTTCTTTAACAATCCTCATATGTCTTTAACGACAGCCAACGGCGGGTATGAATACGGGGCTTTTCTCTGGCCGACATATCTGGAGGAGAGATTCGGTTTCGGGCTGATCCATACGATCTGGGAATGGACGATCACCAACACCGCCTACTCCGCCGTGATTCAGGTCCTTGATGAGTACGCCACGGGAATCGTCGCTGCCTTCCCGGAATTCGCCACTTGGAATTACCTTACCGGTGGCCGAAACGACGGGCGGCATTACGACGAGGCCAGCAGCTATCCTCAGGTCAGAATTATGAGGACGCATACCACTTTTCCCGTAACCTCGAACACATCCGCCAATCCCCCTAATGCGCTTGGCTGCAATTATGTGAGATTCGTCCGGGGAAGCTACAGCGGCCAGTTGCGAATCCAATTCAACGGTGCCGACGGCGGCGGCTGGGTGGTTCCCGTCGTAAAATCGCTGACGACGAATAATCATGAATTCGATTCCCTTGTCGTCAATTCCTATGGCGACGGAGAGCTTATAATACCGGATTTCAATAATTACAGTTTAGTTTGCATTATTCCGTGCGCTCTTCAAGGTTCATCCCAGAACTTCACTTATAGCGCCTATATCGATTCGCTCGTAGGAATAAGCGATGACGCAGCGGTCGCCCGCGATTTCACCTTGCTGGGGAATTTTCCGAACCCTTTCAACGGTTCGACGATAATACAATTTTCCGTGCCTGCCGGACATGACAGGGCGCGGCTCGAAATATATGATATTCTCGGTCGCAGGGTATCGGCTAATGACTTTGCCGTCAGTGCCGGAATCAATAACCTGACGATAAATGACCGCCTGCTTGCCGATGGGGGAAGCGGAACTTACTTCTATCGCCTGCTGCTTGGTGAACAAGCCCGAACCGGCAAGATGACATTTTTGAAGTAATTCTAAGGAGTGAAAAGTGAAAAAACGATTTTCCACAGCTTTGGCATTAACCTTGATTCTTGTCCTTATCGCCTCGGCGCAGGGACTTAAAGGCAAAGCACCGGATTTTACTTTGCCTGACCTTAACGGCAAAAACGTCCGTCTGGCTGATGTTCTGGGGAAAGGGCCGGTCTTTATCAGTTTCTGGGCGACTTGGTGCGGCCCCTGCAAGAAAGAGATTCCGGAATTGATCAATGTATATAACAAGTATCAACCCAAAGGGTTGACCGTTCTGGCGATTTCAACCGATAAATCCGGCCAGGGGACGGTCAAGTCATTCGTCGAAGCCCGCAAGATTCCCTATACGATTCTGCTCGATTCCGACGGCGAAGTGTTTTCGCGCAAATATAAGGGAATGGGAATACCCTACGGTTTTCTGCTGGATAAGGACGGCACGATAGTGAAATCGTTCTATGGATATACGCCGGGCTTCGAAAAATCGTTGTCGGAGGCGATCGATAAGCTGATTCCTTCAACGCCGGCCAAGACGACCGAGCCGGAAACAAAGGAAACGGCGAAGTGAATCGGCCGGACGATTCCTGTAAAACATACCGGATAACCGCGAAGATAGGGTTTTTGGCCACCCTATCTTTTTTTGTTTTCGGAGTTGCGGCGTTTGCCCAGAGCGACTGGTCGGTATCAGGAGCCAATTTTGCGAGGTATTATCTTTTCAAGCGGGTTCACCCCGATTCATCGGTCGCCGATTCGGCGGCGATCAGGTTCCAGTTCGATATTTCCATGGGCAAATTTTTCGGCGGCGCCTGGTTCGAGGTGAAACATTACAAAAGCGCCGATAATAATCTCGATCTCGATTCGATAACCCAGCGCTATTTCGGTTGGAGAGACAACGGCTTTGAGATTTCCGCCGGTAATTTCTATCAAACATTCGACCGCGGATTGATCCTGAACGCTTATCGCGATGAAAACGTCAGAATCGATATTCCCCTCGACGGCGGGCGGATTTCCGGACGGTATCAGTTGATCGATTTTGATTTTTTGTCGGTGGTCGGGCGAACGCCCATGGCCTACCGGCCGACTTTGCGGGGAGCGCGCGCCAAATTCAAACCTCTAAGCTCTTTTCAATTGGGCGGCGCCTATGTAAGAGTCATCGAAAACGATATGATTTTCGGAGACCTGCGCTCGAATCTTACTCAGGCAAACGCGAGAATCAACAGGCGTTTTTTCGATTTTGTCGATTTCGATTATTATGTCGAGCATGCGCGCCGCGATGGTTACTTTATAGACTATCTTACATTTCCCTTCGAAGTGAAGGATCGTAAGGGGTCGGGCACTTATTCCAATATCACCTGCAGCGCCTGGAAAGTCTCGACTTTTTTCGAATACAAGAATTACAAATATCTATCCTATCCCAACGAATTGGATATTCAGGCGAATTTCAATCAGCCGCCGGCAGCCAACCATCAGGAAAGATCGCTCCAATCGCAATACAGCGTCTCCGGCGAGTTCGGCTGGCGGGCAGGCCTTAATTTCGCCAAGGACTATTACTGGGGATTCCTGGTGGATATCGCCGAGGCCAAAAGCCGTGATCGGCGCGATGTATTCATGAACGAGAAATATTTCGAGATTCGCGGCGCCTATTTCCGGGAAAACCAGTTCGTGGCAAGTTTCGATAGACTCAGCCATAGCCAGAAAAACGAAATCAGCCCTAGGCTAGAATTGACCTATGGAGTCGATGACCTCAATTCAGTGGTTCTCACCACATATTATATCAAATATGAGCTTCGCGAAGATGAAGGAGATTCCACGGATTATACCGAAAAATTTCTCAGTCTGGAGATCGTGCGCGGCCAACTGCTGAACTTCACCCTTGGCGGAAGCTGGTCCGATAAAATTTACGGCGAATTCGAAGACAAAGATCCCTCGGAAATGTTTTTTGCCGAACTGACTATCAAATTGCCCAATAATGACTTATCGCTTTTCTACGGAGGCCAGCGGGGCGGCTATGTTTGTTCGGGGGGAGTCTGCACCATGAAGCCGACTTTCAGAGGATTAAGGGTGACTCTACTGTCCAGGTTCTAAAAAAAGCGACTTGTATTAAATCGAATTGATTGTATATTGAGAAAAATATTCAAATTTCGTCGATCAGGAGGTGCACCCGTGATAAAAGCTAAGGTCTTGGCCGCAGTGCTGGTCTTAATTGCAGCCTTGCCGACTCTTGCCGTCCAGAGACTGGTGTTATTGGAAAACGAGACCAATACCAGTTGCGGCCCTTGTTATCCGGCGGATCTATTGCTGGATCAGTTATGCGATCAACATCCGGATGTGTTCGTGGCCATCCGGTATCACGCTTGGTGGCCGTCGTCAAGCGATCCTTTCTATGTTTATAATTCCTCGGAAAACCGTGCCCGCATAAATTACTATCCGGCCCATCCCGACGGCTACTACTATACACCTTATGCCTGGATCGATGGTATAGTTCGCGGCGGATATTCATACAGCAGTTGGTGGAATTTTATTCTATCCCGTTCCAGCGATGAATCGCCGGTCGAGATAAGACTTGGCGGAAGTTTCTATTCCACCGGCCGCACCGGTACTTTAGACGTCACTCTGATTGGAGCTGACTTAATCGATGTGGGTAATCTCAAACTGCGGATAGCCCTTACTGAATCGGATATCCACTGGATTGCACCGAACGGTATAACCGTCCACCATCAAACATTTCGCGACATGATGCCCTCGGCCACTGGGGCGGCGATCAATCTAGCTCAGGGCGATACGGTCAATTATTCCCAACCTTTTACCTGTCCGACTGCCTTGAATTGGTCAAATTGTGAGCTGGTGGTGTTTCTGCAGTCTGACGCAACCAGGGAGGTTTTGCAGGCGGCCAGGATCACCTTGCTCGAACTGGATCAGCAGGTATCGATTAACGATAACGCGGAGCTTCCCGACAGATTCAAGCTCGAGCAGAATTATCCCAATCCTTTCAATTCCTCGACGACAATCAAATATGCTCTGGCAAGCGATGGATTTGTTCGGCTTACGGTGTTCGATCTTGCCGGCCGCAGAATTGCCACACTTGTCGATGGTTTGCAGGGGGCCGGTTTGCATCAGGTTGTCTGGAACGGCACGGACGACGAGGGCGAGGCGGTAACAAGTGGTGTATACTTCTACAAGATTGAAATCGAGGGCAAAAGTCAAACGAACAGAATGTTGCTGTTGAAATAGGATAAACCGCTATTATGACGGTGGGCGCCTTACTCGCTGAGGCGCCTTTTTTGTTTTGAGGCCTCAAATCCTATCGAATTTTCTGAACCTTAGGCGATTTCCGGCCGGAATGATTATGTCGGCAAATCGGTTGACTTGAAATTCGGCCGGGGATATACTCAAAGTTGAAAGGAGATTCAAGATAGATGAATGAGCCGAATGTCGATATTGAACTTGCCCGGGAGCACGGTCTTTCCGATGATGAGTATGAAAAAATCCAGGAATTTCTCGGCCGCAAACCGACTTATACCGAACTCGGCATCTATTCGGTGATGTGGTCCGAGCATTGTTCATATAAGAATTCGATCGCCCTTCTTAAAACATTGCCGAGAACCGGCGAGATTATGCTTGCCGAAGCAGGCAGCGAAAACGCCGGAGCGATCGATATCGGCGATGACCTCGCGGTCGTATTCAAAATCGAGTCGCATAATCACCCATCGGCGGTTGAACCGTATCAGGGGGCGGCGACCGGTCTGGGCGGCATCCTGCGCGACATTTTCACTATGGGGGCCAGACCGGAGGCAGCTCTGAATTCGCTGAGATTCGGTCCTCTGGACAATCCGCGGACAAAGTACCTTTTCGACGGCGTGGTCAGGGGTATCGGCGATTATGGAAACTGTTTCGGCATTCCCGATATCGGCGGAGAGATATATTTCGAGTCGGCCTACGCCGGCAATCCGTTGGTCAATGCCATGGCCGTGGGGATAGCTCATAAGAAAGACCTGATTTCGGCCGCCGCGCGAGGGGAAGGCAATCCTGTGTTGATTGTCGGGTCGAAAACTGGCCGGGACGGGATCCACGGGGCGACATTCGCCTCCGAGGAGCTATCCGAAAAATCAGAATCGCGCCGTTCATCGGTGCAAATCGGCGATCCATTTATGGAAAAGCTTTTGCTCGAAGCAACCCTTGAAGCGATCAAGCAAAAGTTGCTGGTAGGAATTCAGGATATGGGAGCGGCGGGATTGACTTGCTCGGCCACGGAGATGGCCGCCCGAGGCGGCTGCGGCATGGAGCTGTATCTTGAACGGGTACCGGTTCGCGAGGATAAAATGACTCCCTATGAAATCATGCTTTCCGAATCACAGGAAAGAATGCTGTTGGTCACCACTCCCGGGAATTTGCCCGAGGTCATAAAAACCTACGCCAAATGGGGGGTGCCGGCCACCGTTATCGGCAAGGTGATAGGAGAGAAAAGAGTAAGGGTTTACTTCGAAGGCGATCTTTTCGCCGACGTTCCCCCGGAATCGCTGGTTTTGGGAGGCAAGGCCCCGGTTTATATAAGGGAGACGAGAAAGCCGAAACATATCGACGAGCTGGCGGATTTCGACTGCGAATCGCTTCCGGTTCGGAGAGATTTCAACGACATCCTCTTACAGCTGCTGAAATCCCCGAATATCGCCTCCAAACGCTGGGTATATCAGCAATATGATACGTCAGTCAGAACGGCGACGGTCATCGGCCCGGGGCAGGATGCCGCTGTCATAAGGATTCGTAAATCAAAAAAAGGTTTGGCCGCCGCCACCGATTGCAACGGCCGCTGGTGTTACCTCAATCCCCGGTTGGGTGCCGTCCACGCTGTCTGTGAAGCGGCGCTCAACGTCGCCTGTGTCGGAGCCAGACCGCTGGCGATTACCAATTGCCTGAATTTCGGTAATCCTTATGATCCGGAAGTTTATTATTCATTTGCCGAAGTAATCGCCGGTATGGGGGATGCCTGCCGCTTTCTCGGAACTCCGGTCACCGGCGGCAACGTAAGTTTCTACAACGAAAGCGGTGGGGAATCGATTTATCCGACTCCGGTTATCGGAATGATCGGATTGTTGAAAAACGTCGAGAAAAGGGTCGGGTCGTTCTTTGGATATCCGAACGATTGTATCGCCCTAATCGGCCGGATCACCGGTGAACTAGGCGGCTCCGAGTATCTCAAACTGGTTCATGGACAGATCGCCGGCAGATTGCCGGAGTTGTCCTTGCCAACGGTAAAACGGATTATCGATCTTCTCGTCGAATTGGCCGAAGCCGGTCTGCTTCATTCAGCACACGATATCTCGGACGGCGGTCTGGCCGTGGCGTTGGCCGAATGCTGTATCGGGCGCCGGATCGGCGCGGTCGTCAAGGCCGATTTTCCACTGCGTCCCGATAGCCTGCTGTTTTCCGAATCGCGGCCGGCGGTACTGATATCATTTGCCCAAAGCGATCTCGCCCCAATTAAAGAGAAATGCCTAGATTACGGCGTAGACCTGCATATTCTCGGCTTGACCGGAGGCAATGATTTGAAAATCAACGAACTGATCGATTGCCCGGTTTCCGTCTTGAACGATTGCTATGAATCGGCGATTCCGCTGTTGATGGATCGAATCAGTCATTGACACCCGAATATCGATATCGCGGATGGCTGCAGGCAATAAGCCGTTTCGCCTTGACATAATCGGATGATCAAACTACAATTCCGCTATGTCTTTTCATTCTGCCTGCATTTCGATGATACTCCTGCTATGTTGCTGGATCACGGCCTCTGCTCAACCCGACCAAACGCTGTCCGTTTTCGATAAACCGAACGACGACGGCACCGGCCTGATCATTCGCTGGCGCATCCCCGGTTACGATACCTCCTTGCAATACTTCATCCGGCAGTCAACCTTGGAAGGCGGTGATTTACAGGTTATACACGTCGTCGTCGCCGATTCTGGCGAATTCATAAAGACGGGGCTCGATCCCCGAAAGTCCTATGAGTTTTTCCTTGTGGCGGATGGCGATTCTTCGGAAATGCTTATCGGCAAAACGCCCGGCATGAAACCCGTGGAAAATTGGTTCAACAAAAAAAGGACAAACGTCTTGGTTGGGGTGGTTATAACCGGATTGCTTGTCGGATTTTTCGTAATCCAAGGGAGACGGGGAAAATCGTTTTTTATCAGGCCAATCGCCGGACTGCAAGCTGTCGATGAGGCGATCGGCAGGGCCACCGAAATGGGCAAGCCGATACTCTATTCGGCGGGTCGGGGATCGATAACTCGCCCCGCCACCATAGCCAGCATGAATATCCTCGGTTCTGTGATCCAAAAGGTCGCCGAGTACAATACGCCGCTGATTTTCCCCAACAACGATCCGGTGGTGATGACGGTTGCTCAGGAAGTTGCTTATGAAAGCTATAACAGGGCCGGACACCCCGAAAATTTCAGGCCGGAAAATATATTTTTCGTGACCGATTCGCAGTTCGGTTATGCGGCGGCGGTCGATGGGATCATGCTTCGCTACAAACCGGCGACCAATCTGTTTTTCGGCACTTTCGAGGCCGAATCGTTGATACTTGCCGAAACGGGCAATTCGGTTGGGGCCATGCAGATCGCCGGCACGGACTCTTCAATTCAAATGTCGTTCTTCATCGTATCCTGCGACTACGTTTTGATAGGGGAGGAGTTATTCGCCGCCTCGGGGTATTTATCCCGCGATCCGCAGGTGCTGGGCAGCATCAAAGGGTCGGATTACGCGAAACTGATAATAGTCTTGGTCACGATTCTGGCGATTATCATGGTTCTGCTGGGAAACAAGGCAATTATGAACTGGCTGACGATAAGTTGACATGAGAAGGCAGATCCCGGTCATATTGTGTTTCGGTTTCGGGGCATTCATGCTGGCACAGTTTTTCGTACCGAGCCGGCTGTCGATCGAAGCCTATGAAATGGTGGTGGATTGGACCCAGACGATATATGTGTTTGCTTTGCTGGTCGGTGTCGCCGGCATGATAAAATATCATTCCGAAAAAATCTCCGGAAAGAAAGCAGGTTATTTCTACAACCTCGTAACCCTGATAGCGGTGATCGTCATGGCTGCCTCCGGATTCATCTGGGGCCGGGGCGAGAGTTCGCCTTTCGATTGGTTTTTCACCTACATGCAGGCCCCGATGCAGGCGACCGTGTTTTCGTTGTTGTCGTTTTTCGTGGCTTCGGCCGCCTATCGGGGATTCAGAGCCCGCAACTTCGAAGCCGTATTGCTGCTTCTCGCGGCGGCGCTGGTGATGATCGGAAGAGTGCCGATCGGCGACTATATCTGGAGTGGATTTCCCAAAATCGCCAACTGGATACTTGACGTTCCCTCGATGACCGCGCGCCGGGGAATTTTCATCGGAATCGGTCTCGGGACGATTGCCACTGCCTTGAGAGTGATTTTGGGCGTGGAACGAACTTATCTGGGAAAAGGATGATATGATCTCGCTCCGGTCACTTGGAAATATCGATCGAAAAATCATATTCGCGGCGCTTTTTTTATCTGTTTCCATTCCGCTGATATTCGATTTCAGGTTGCCCAATAGAATCACCAAGGAGGTCAGGGCCGTTTACGATTTTATCGATCGGTTGCCGCCCGAATCGGCGGTGCTCGTATCTTTCGATCATGATACGGCTACTCTTCCGGAAATGTCGCCGATGGCCCGGGCGCTTCTGCGGCATCTTTTCAATCGCCGGCTCCGGGTTATCGGTTTGGCGTTGCGTGCCGAGGGGTCGTCAATCGGCAACGGCTTGGTGCACGCGGTCGCCGCCGAATATAATCTTCAAGAAGGAATGGATTATGTTTTCCTCGGTTTCCGACCAGAAATCACTTCGGCGATACTCGGTATGGGGGAAAATATCGCCCGCGTATTTCCGAAAGATTTTCGGGGGGTTCCGCTTGACGAAATACCGCTCATGCAAACCGTCAAGAATTACCGGCAGATCGAATTGATCATTTCGATCGCCGATGACGATACGCCCAATTATTGGATCAATTACGCCAACGCCAGATATCACGAGGCCGTCGTGCCCGCGGTTACGGCGGTGATGGCGACGACGTATTATCCGTTTTTGCAGGAAAAACAGATAATCGGCATGGTTCCCGGATTGAAGGCAGCCGCCGAATACGAGCAATTAATCGGTCGTCCCGGGGATGCCTCGGTGGGAATGAGCGCGCAAAGCATAGCCCACCTGCTGATCTTGCTGCTGATACTTATCGGAAATCTGAGCTATTTATCGGCAAGGAGAAGGCGCTGAGATGGATTCGGGCATCTGGATAGCCGCGGGATTGACGCTGGCGATCTATTCGTTCTTATACAGGGACAATCCCGCCTACAAATTCGCCGAGCATCTGCTGGTTGGGATTTCGGTCGGTTATCTGATCGTGATAGCGTTCAAAGACACGGTCGTTCCCAAGATAATCGATCCTTTGTTCGTTCACCGGCAGTGGCTGGTGCTGGTGCCTGTCATAATCGGGGTTTTGATGTTCAGCCGATTCGTTTCGAAGATTGCCTGGCTTTCGCGTCCGGCGCTGGCCATATATATCGGCTTCGGTGCAGGGGCGGCGATTCCCGCCAATATGCAGGCGAACATTCTGGCCCAGATAAGGGCTACCGTATCCCCATTCGCCGGTATCGATTCGATCGGCGGGGCGATCAACGCCGTTCTGATTGCCGCCGGGTTGATCTGCACGCTTTTGTATTTCTATTTTTCCAAAAAGCATGAGGGGGTTTTCGGAAAATTCACCCGGACGGGAATTTATTTCCTAATGATATTTTTTGGAGCGACTTTCGGATTCACGGTTATGGCGCGCATATCGCTTTTGATAGGCCGCGCCGGGTTTCTGCTGAGGGATTGGCTTAATATCATAAAATAGGCGAGGAGATGAATAATGAGGAAATTTTTCTTTGCGGCGGTATTATTGGCGGTCTTCACCGGCTGCGGAAAAAAAGAAATGAGATATTTCGAAAAGGTTGATCTTGATCCGGCGGGCGGCGATATACATGTATTATCGATAGCCGCTGAAGGCCCGCAAGTATTGGTTGGAACGTTCGGCAGAGGCGCTTATTTTTCGACTGATTCGGGAAATAGCTGGCGTAATTTTTCCGCCGACGATCAACATCCCGATTCTGGTTTATCGTGGGATTACATAATGGGCGGGGTCCGGCAAAACAACCATATAGTTCTGGCCACGCTCGGTGACGGCCTCAATGTATCAACAGATTTCGGCCGCAGTTGGAAACGGTTCGGTTACAATTTCTTCGGCGTGGAATATCTTTATACGGTCGGGATAGCTTCGACCGGCTCGAAAATTTACGTTCCCACCGCCGACGGCATATTAGTTTTCAATCGCCTTTTTGATTCCGAGACCGGGATCGATTCACTACGATACGAAACGATTGATGAGCAGAACGGATTGGCCAGCCAGTACCTTTACGATCTGGCGGTTGACGGCGACCGAATTTTCGCGGGGTCGCTGAATGGATTTTCATTATCGGACGACGGCGGCAGAACATGGCGGAATTATTCGCCGAACGGCAAATGGCATGCAGATGGGATCGCCATGTGTAAAGTCAGGGCGGTGGCCGTAAAAAACAACGAATGGTATGCCGGTTGCGACGACGGTTTGTATATTTCGGCGGATTCCGGCAAAAGCTGGAAAGATATCAGCGATGGGTTGCCGTCCCGATTCGTTCATGATCTGCTTATCGACCGCCATGGCAGATTATGGGCGGCAACCTACAAAGGTTTGGCCTTAAGCGCCGATAAGGGTAAATCATATCGCGTATTCGATCGATCGGCGGGGTTTTACGGAAATAATATAAACTGCCTCGCCTCCGGACCTGATGGCAGGATATTCGCGGGGACGAACTACGGGCTGTACATGCTCACCGACAGGCCGGTTCTGGCGGCCGATTTCCCGACGCCGCAGCAGGTGTTTGATAAGCCGGAACCTCCGGCCCATCAGTGGCTGCTCCGGCCGGTCGGACCCGAATTCAACGACCAAAAAGACCAGACCTATCTCTATGGCATGACCATGGGCGGAAATTTCCGCCAACATCAAGGGTGCGAATTCAATAATCCCGAAGGTGTGCCCCTGCGGGCGGTCGATGACGGCACTATAGTCTATGTCCGGGCCGATATCGGTCATTCGGTCCTGCGCTGCGATCGCAAACTCGGGGATAATTTCGTTTACGTTCACTATCATCATCAATGCGATATAATTCGGCAGGTGGGGCAGAGAGTCAACCGCGGCGATATAATCGGTCATATCGGCAAGCTCGGAAACGTGACCAATGAACATCTTCATTTCGAAGTATCTCTTTCTTCGGCGGATGATTCCAATGTCCCGAACAAGACCGTAAACAATGAACTCTGGATCGAACCTTTGCCCGGCTGCGGGACGATTATCGGCAATGTCGTCGACAGGCAGGGAAGAAATGTTTTTAAGGCCCGGATTTACGGAGTGGAAAAACCGGTGCCTACGGAAACGCCTTTTTCGTTTGCCGAATCATACGGCGATTCGGTTAATCCCAGTCCGGCCTATGGCGAAAATTTCGCGATAGCCGATGTACCGGCCGGAGAGTATCTATTATGGGTTGAATTGAATAAACGCAAATTCGCGGTGAAAGCCGTGGTCGAAGCGGGAATGGTAACCAGAACAAAAATTGTCGTAGAATGAAACCATATGGTCTGCCCGCGCTGCCGCATCGCCATGAAAGAGGAAAAACGGACCTTCCACAAGAAACGCAAATGGATATGTCCCCGATGCAAAAAAGTGAAATTTCAGGTTAAAGGCTTGCTTAAATGAGCCGCTGCCGCATTCTGATCGGAACCTCCGGCTATTCTTTCGCGGATTGGATCGGGGAATTTTATCCTATCGGAATAAAGAAAGGAAAAATGCTCGATTATTACAAAGACCATTTTCCGGCCGTCGAAATAAATTCTACCTATTACCGGATACCGCACCCGTCGGTGTTTTATCATATGGCCGACAAAGTGCCCGAGGATTTCGAGTTTATCGTGAAAACGCACAGCTCATTCACCCATGAACGAGAAAAGGCCGAAGAAAATTTCGATCGGTTTTTCGAGGCGGTCAAGCCGCTGATCGACGCGGGCAAGCTGAAAGGATATCTCGCCCAATTCCCATGGTCTTTTCGCTATTCGGCGGCGTGTCTGAAATACATTATTGACAGCCGAAGCAGATTTGGCAATATTCCACTGTTCGTGGAATTCAGAAACGCGGACTGGGATAGGGAAGAGGTTTACCGTAGTCTGAAAGATAACGAAATCGGCATTTGCTGCGTCGATGAGCCGCGGCTTGATGGATTGTTCCCGCCTCGCGCAATCGCCACGACTTCGATCGGCTATGTGAGGTTTCATGGACGAAACGAGCGGGATTGGTGGAAGGCTCGTCCGGGAAGCGATCGTTATAATTATGATTATAAAAAAGAAGAATTAGCCGATTGGTTAAAAAAAATAGATATGTTGCGGCAGGAAACCGAAAAAATTTACCTGTTCTTTAATAATTGTCATCTGGGGCAGGCGGTGAAAAACGCGAAAATGATGATGGAAATGATGCAATTGGAGTTTTAATATGTCGAGCAGAAGCGGCGGCATCGTAATAAAAACATTATCAATAACAGTCATGATCTGGGTAATATCCGCGGTTTACTCCTATCGGGTAGCGGAGGAAAAAACACCTTCCCACGGACACGGCATCACCGATTCGAGGGAGGCGGGTGTATTTTCGCTGATATGGGATAATTTCGCCCCGACCAAACTGAATATCAGCGCCCGGGCGGCGATTGTAGTCGATGCGCTGACCGGCGAGGTCATTTTCGCAAAAAACGAGGACAGCCGGTTGCCGATCGCCAGCCTGACCAAGCTGGCCACCGCCCTCGCTTTCCTCGAAACCGGACCTAATCTGAACGATGTCATCACGATTACGGCAGAAGACAAGGCAGGCGCCGGGCGGTCGCGGCTGTATGTCGGCGAGCGGATAACTTTGTATGACTGCCTGCATATGTGCCTGATGCGGTCCGACAACGCCGCCGCAAGGGCATTGGCCAGAGCGACAGGCTACTCGATGGAGAAGTTCGTTTTTCTGATGAATAATCTCGCCTTCAGAATGGGATTGACGAGCACTACTTTCGTCGATCCCACCGGATTGTATTCAGGCAACGTGTCAAGCGCTGAGGACTATGTCAAATTGGCCAGACTGGCTTTCGAAAACAGCATCATTTCCGAAATAACGTCCAAAAAGAGCTATCAATTCAGGGCGCTCAACAAAAACGTGATTCATTCCGTTTATAACACCAACAGGCTTGTCTATGGCGATTACAAAGTGAAAGGCGGCAAGACAGGTTATATCAGTCAATCAGGTTACTGCCTGGCCTTAAATGTCGTCGATGATAACGGTCACCCCATCACGGCGGTTCTTCTTGGCTCGTCCTCGAACGGCTACAGATATAAAGACGCCAAGAAACTTCTCACCCTTGCCCTGAATAATTGAATTATTCGTGCCGACCCTGCTTTATTCGCAATATTCCGGTAAAACCGTCTGTGATTGCCGGTCGAAAGTGCTTGCTTGACCAGAAGGGGAAATGGATTTATCTTTTTTCAGGCGCGGTTGCGGTAATCCGCAAATCGGCCGCCAAACATTGCCTGCCGGAGTAGCTCAGTTGGTAGAGCAGCTGATTTGTAATCAGCTGGTCGGGGGTTCGAGTCCCTTCTCCGGCTTTTTTGATCGCCGGTCTTAAATTACTACTGATCTTTCGACTGACGGATGTCACGCCGGATATAATCGACCTGATTTCGTAACTGGTTGACGATTCGAAGTGTCACTAATAGAACAAAATACAGCGAGACGATCCGGCTAACAAGGCGATGATCCTTTGGTTTTGGCGCCCACCTTGTTGCTGCGCGCTCGGGCGGCGATTTCAGAGACAGCTTCGATGGCCGATTCTATTTGTTCTACGGTATTGAACGGCCCTATGGAAAAACGGACACTACCGTGTTTATCGATCGTGCCGAGTTGTTCGTGAACGAGCGGGGCGCAATGCAGGCCGGTGCGTACGGCGATATTGAATTCGCCGTCGAGCATGATTCCTACGTTGCCGGCATCCATCCCCTCGACATTCATGGAAACGGTCGAAAGATGATTATCCAGATTATCGGCGCAATATAGCCGAACGCCTTCGATCTTGCGGAACCCCTCGACAAGTTGCCTTGTCAGTTTAAGCTCATGAGCGTAAATATTCGACATCCCCTGCTCTTCAATCCATCTTTGGCCGGCCGTCAATGCGGCTATTCCGACCAGATTGGGTGTTCCGAATTCCATGCGGTATGGATATTCCTCGAGCTGATACGGATAGGCAGACTTCACCCCAGTACCGCCGCTGCGGGTATGGCGCAGTTCGACATGCTTGCGCAGGCAAAGCCCGCCGATGCCGGTGCATCCGAGCAGCGCCTTGTGACCGGTGAAAGCCAACATATCGATATTCATCGCTTTCATGTTTATAGGAATCGCTCCGGCCGTCTGTGATGTGTCGACGGCGAAACTGATGTTTCTTTCGCGGCAAATCGCCCCGATCTCGGCAATCGGCTGGATAGTGCCGATCACGTTTGAGCCGTGATTGACGATTACCAGTTTTGTATTTGGACGAATCGCTTTCTTGACATCGTCGGGATCAATAAATCCCTGCGAATCGAAAGGAAGATAGGTCACCTGTACGCCGCCGTCTCTGACCAGATGATTTATCGGGCGGATGACGGAATTGTGCTCGAGATTTGTCGAAACGACATGGTCGCCTGCGGAAAGCGTGCCCTGAATGATGAGATTAAGCGCATCGGTGGCGTTATAGCCGAAACAAACTCTTTCGTCGGCTGTTTCGTCTCCGCCGAAAAACCTGTTCAGCTTGGTTCTCAATTGCTCAAGCGCATTGCCCGCCTCGATTGCCAGATCATAGCCGCTGCGCCCCGGATTGACGCCGTAATTCCTATAAAATTCCAACATATAACTATAAACGCTTTCCGGTTTTGGCCAGGCTGTGGCGGCGTTGTCAAGATAAATCAGCTTCTCAGGCATCCGTCAGCTCCCTTGCCTCGGAGTTTCGTTCATTCAATATCCCGACACCTGAGTCAATTTACGCAATCGAATCCCGTGGAGCAAGAAAGTTATGTCGTGCCCCGCAGTTCGCCCTGTGAAAAAACCCGGAATGCCGCCTGAATTCGCAAGTGGAAGTTTCAGGTAACGGGTCGGCGCGCTTCGCCGATCGCCCTGTTCAAAAGCCAAATGATCGTCAGCAGGCCTGCCACGAACAATAGCAGGAACAGGACCATGGGGCTCCATTGAATGTTTACCTGTTCGGCGGTAACGTCGAAATATACCCCGATATCTATGTTTTGCACGATTTGGCGACTTATGCCGTTCAAGCCAAGCACGAGAAACTGGCAAATCGCCAGCAGGAGCGTTGCCGGTTTCTTAAACGGCGCTCCGTGGAAACGGCTCAACAGAATCAGCCAGACCAGCCCCGGGCTGACAGCGGTAACGGCCGTCAATATCAAGGCCGGATATGCGAACATCACTTGCTTTGTCTGGGCCGACCAGGTTCCGAACGAGTACCAAAAACCGAATACGGCATACCATAACATACCCACTGTGTATAGCCTGAAAGCGAACCCGTTGATCCATCGCTTATATCCGGCCGATTCTCCAGTGGCCATAAAGGCGCAATCGAAAACCGAATAAATCGCGGTCGTCATCATCGCCAACCCCATCATCATGAGCCAGCGCGGCCATATCGATATATCGCCGGTATTCAGCGCGGTTCCGAGCGGAGCGCCGGCCACGCTGGTATTTTTCCAAATATCCGGCCAGGCCGATAAATTGGCCATCAACGAAAAACCGTTGACGAATATAAAACCGATCGCCACGAAAAAGAGGGCGGAGACCCAACCGGCCCAAAGCGGCCAGCGGCTGGTTTTATGAACCGTTCCTTTCAACGAATATGAATAGATATATATTCCGTAATAAGCTATCGTCAAAAGCGCGATAATCGCCAGCCAGGGCCAAGCCATCAGAATCGTGGCCGGGTAAAATGCCTTATAGTAGGCGACTTGAACGAACAACAGCGGGACTATGCCGAGATTGATCCCCAAGGCGATAATAATCGGCATCTGCTTCATCAGACGATTCGAAAACAACCGGCCGTTTTCATCGTGGGAATTCCGCAGCAGCAAGGCTATAATTATACCCGTATACCATAAATTCATCGGCACGCTGTGGAGAACAAATCCCAGAACCTTAAAAAGCACCAAAAACCAATAAGGCGCCGGGTAACCCAGCGGGCTCGACGGCGCAATCAGAGTGGCAGGATCCATCTCGGCCTCCTAATGCTGATTTCCATAATACATCCCCTTAGGATGCGCCGGGGCGAGTTTTTCCAAAAATCTTGCCAAAATCTCCGCCTCCTCGGCTGTTCCTGCAAAAGGCGGCATGAAAAAAGCCGCTCTTTCCGGATGCATTACGGTTGATCTTATCATTTCCGGTCTCCAGCCGCGAATCATATGTCCGACTGGGGAATACCCCTCGCGCAGGGCATGACAATCGTTGCAATGGTATTGAAACAGCAGTTCGCCGATGCGTAGTTGTTCCGGTTCGGGCAACTCCAGCAACAATTTTTCGTCGATGCTTTCGCCGTTGAAAACCTGCGGATAATTGTCTTTCATCCATGCGTAAGTCCAGCGACCGCCCTCAAGGTAGCCTATTTTCCTCAGGCCGGGAATCTCCCGGGCTCTGATTTGATTGCCCATTATGTCGTTGTAGATAATATAAGGCTTGCGTACCGCCTCGCGGACGTATTCGCCGGTGGTTATAGCAGCAAATCCGCAGATAAAAAACAGGATGGCGAACCCCGGGGATAACCATCCCGGATTTCTATAAGGGCCGAAATACATCAGGGCGAAAACCGCCGCCGTCAGGGCGAATATCAAAACCATCAGGACGTTGAGGACGCTCGCGGCGGCCAAGGCTGCCTTGGCCGATTCAGGCAACATCAAATACCAACCTATCCCGCCGACGGTGATAAATATGGCGCCCCAAAGGGCAGGCGTAGCCGACCGTTTTTCTATCAGATTCCGCAGTTCCTTATCCTTGACTTTGAAAGACGCGTGCAGGTAAACATACAACGAGGTCAAAAGAAACGCCCCGCCTGTTCTGGCCAATACCTGCGGTATCAATTGCGGGTTGAAAAACCCGGACCACATGCTTTGACCAGAGGGTATGGTTCCGGGATTCAACATATAGGCGGTTATTCCGGTGATTATGAATAGACTCATCCAAGCCGAGAAAGCATATATGTTTGCCGCAAGTAAATGGGTTTTTTCGGTGAGTCTGCCCCAAAAATAATAGAATACGAAAGCGGATACGATCTCGAGTATAAAAAACACATATTCCATAGCCCAGGCGAAAACGAAAGTGTGAATCAAGGTTTCGGTGGCCAAAGGCGATGCCAGTCCGATCGTCCACCAGATTCCGACGCCGGTGATGGCTCCGTAAACCACCGTTATCAGAATGAAAAACCAGGCATGGTGGTATAGATAGTCGAGATAATTCTTGTTGCCGGTTTTATAGGCGAATCTGGTTTCGAACGCCAAAAACATACCCCCGCCGACGGCATAGTGCGACACCACTATATGCAGCACCGATACCACGGCTATGAGCATCGGCGAGGTAATAAAAGGAACATACCACCAGGGATAGTGCATTATGGATCACCCCTCTTTCAATAGTCTGTTTGCGGCTGCTTTCAGAAACATCTTACCAAAAAACGCGTGTCTTTGTCGTCAATAACCATTTCTTTTTACAATATATTGCCGAATATGTAAAGTGATATATCCCCAATTTTTCCTTGCAAAAATTCCGGAAATAGTTTTATTAGTGGCGCATTCGACGAAAAGGAGAGGTTCCCGAGCGGTCAAAGGGAGCAGACTGTAAATCTGCCGGCTCAGCCTTCGGAGGTTCGAATCCTCCCCTCTCCAATCGGATTGCCTTTCAGGAGATCGATTTCCGGGTGTGATTGATGATATGGAATGATTTCGACGGAGACGAAACATGGCCCGGATTTTCATAATCCACTCAAAAGCTCATTTCGAAAAAGCGCTGGAACTCGGCCGCCGGCTTGAAAGCGAGGGACATAGCGTATATATCCCTCTGCGCGACACCCCGCAGAACGTGCCTATCGAGCAAATCTGCTCTAATAATCGTGAGGCGATAGCTCAAGCCGACGAGGTGAGGATCTTCTGGGACGGCACTTCACACGGCGTGATTTTCGATACCGGGATGGCGTTCGCGCTCGGCAAAAAGATAATAACCGAGTACGTCAACGAAAAGTCGATAAAAGATCTCATTTTGGGTTTCGGCGGAAAAACCGATTGATATTGACTTTTGATGATCCGCTTTTCTAATTTATTAATGCGCGGGAGTAACTCAGTTGGCTAGAGTCACAGCCTTCCAAGCTGTTGGTCGCGGGTTCGAGCCCCGTCTCCCGCTGTCTGAACTTAACAGTATCCAGTCGGTGATTGACATCCCCCTTTGCTGCCACCCTTATCGGCCCTTATTTACTGCCTGAGCAGCCTAAGTCCGATCTTTGCCGGCCGGGCATGTCGAACCTGTAATTTTTGGCCAGCCATCTCATTATTAACTAAACCGCTATCTCCATTTTTGTAGGCATGACCCGATTTTCGACAGTGCTGATATATTTTAAGATGTTGGTGATCAAGTACAGCCTGTAGATATACGATTCATTTTTCACTATCTCGGAAACCTGCCTCAAATCGACCAAACCACCCAAATCGGTGTTGTCTTTGATGATTTTCCCGCAATAATCGCGAAGTTGATTGACGGCTTTCAGTTCATCCATTTTTCTTTTAACACCGGCCGGATTTCTCATCAATCTCAAAGCATTTATCAGATTTCTCCTAATCGTTTCGTTGCTGGTGGCAAGTGACCTCATCGGCAGATAAATAGGCATCAACGGCGAATCGAGAGGGATTCCGAAATTCGCGTATTTCAGCTTCAGGCTCCTCGGATTCAGCGCCTTGAGCATGCCGGCGTAAACTTTCCATCCGGCAAGGTATTTATTGGGTATTTTGAAGGCGAATCTGGCGTAATCGATGCTGTAATGCGGCGCCATGGGCCAGAAATAAAGGCGAATCCGATCCTGATTTTCCATCGTAAACTTGAACGAGCGCTCGAATATGAAGAAGCGGTCGATACGGTGAATCGGGTTTTTTTCGATATAACTGTCGAAGTAAGCGCACAGATAATCCATAATCGACTTCGGCGAGCGATTGAATATTCCGGCGACGCTCTCGATGCTGAAAACACTCAGGCTGTTATGGCTGATTATTTCACGGACAAGCTGCGGGGTCGATTTAATTGTTTTCTCGCCGAAACGCGGGGCGGCAATGTAGTTGCCCTCGTCGCCCGTATAATAGACTATCGATTTCCCGAAATCGTCGTCGATCATCTCCATCCAGTATAGCACCGATCCCATCAAACCCATCACGCCCATGCCGTCTTTGCCGATGATCAACTTTTCGAGCATTTCAAGACTATCCGGTGGCACGTCATAAAATTTGTGTTGCAGCTTGAATTCCTTCACCAGTTTTTCGACGACCGGCCAGTCCCGCCGGAGAGCGTTGTAATGATCTCGGAAAGTTATTCCCTGAACCTTGACGCCGCATTTCAAAAGGCCCATCAGAACGGCCCGCGAATCCAATCCGCCGCTCATGGCCAGAATGCTTTTTCGCTCGGGAAATCTGGCAACGCGGTTCCCGATGCCGGCCATGAATAAATCATGCATCGATTCTACGTAATAATCGAGGGAATCCTCATCATGTCTTTCGTCGAGATTGTAACTGTATAGATTCTGGCGCTGAACCGTCCCTGATTTCAAATCCACCAAAATCAGGCTGGCCGGCTGAAGACGGGAGACACCACTAAAAAAAGTTCGTTCTCCCAGAGGAGTCGAAAACAGAAAATATTCCATCAGGCCGTCTTTGTCGATCTCCACCCGGGGCATCAGGCCGGTTATGAATTTCAGCGATCGCGAAAGCAAAAGCATGTCGTGGTCTGCTTGGAAATAATAGGGAAGACGACCAAGAGCATCATTGAAAACGACAGCGATCCCGCGGGTATGATTGAAGTAATAAACAGTAAATTCCCCATCGGTGGAAAGAACCAATTCCTTTATGTGCTCTGATTTCAAACCATTCGAATCGACGACCTCCTGAACGGCCGCGATAACATCCTCGGCGAATCGCTGGTAGGATTTGCCGTAAGGTGTGCCATCGATGAAGATCCTGCTCTGGCCGTTCTCATAGGAATAGCGGGGATATTCATTATAGCCGCTGAAAGTAAGCGAAACGCCGTCGGCCGAATGAAGATTTTCAAATATATATGATTCATCGAAACCGAGGCGTCCAACAATCGATTTCGGGATTGTAAAATTGACTTTATCGCGCGAATTCAGGCTTGCGGCAAGATTCATTCCCGGCATCCAGGTGCTCCTTTTGTTTGGGATAGCATGGATTTGGTTTTAAAGCCGAATTCAATTCGGTTTTTTTCGTAAATTATTCCGTTTTTCACACCAATCCGATATGCTATCAAAATCCCATGGCCGTTTTTGATAGAATCACAAAAAAGACTGCGGTTGTCCATATGTCAAGAAAAAACATTGCGAATATACCAATATGCCATATACGATGGTTAATTGCGGCTATTTGTCATATGAGACATGAGGACATTTCAAATTTGAACCAACCTGGCAAAAATGCGTTCGATTGTAATCGAAACTCCTGCCGCAACGGAAAGGTGCCCCAAAAGGCGAATTATTAAGCATTGGCTGGTTTGGGACTTATACCGTCTGGCAACGGCTAAGCAATTGTTTTGCCAAACCGATAGATATTATTAGAAAATTGAAAAAAAGTGCTTGACAGCTTTTTTCGGGGTTCTATATTGACAGTCTGTCATTTAGGGGAGATGTTTTCTTCTCTATTTGATTATTTTTGCCCATGTAGCTCAGTTGGTAGAGCACGTCCTTGGTAAGGACGAGGTCACCGGTTCAATCCCGGTCGTGGGCTGAAACAGAAAAATAAACGGGACGATTTGGACTGGAGATTTTAGCAGGGAAGTCAAATGGCCAAGGAGAGATTTGAGCGAACGAAGCCGCATGTGAATATAGGGACGATAGGTCATGTGGACCATGGGAAGACGACGTTGACGGCGGCGATAACGATGGTGTTGGCGCGTCGGGGTCAGGCGAAGGTGAGGACGTTTGATTCGATAGACAATGCGCCTGAGGAGAAGGAGCGGGGGATAACGATAGCGACGGCGCATGTGGAGTATGAGACTGATAAGCGTCATTATGCGCATGTTGATTGTCCTGGTCATGCGGATTATATAAAGAACATGATCACAGGAGCGGCGCAGATGGATGGGGCGATATTGGTGGTGAGTGCGGCGGATGGTCCGATGCCGCAGACTCGGGAGCATATATTGTTGGCGCGTCAGGTTGGTGTTCCGTATATAGTGGTGTACATGAACAAGGTTGACATGGTTGATGATCCTGAGTTATTGGATTTGGTGGAGTTGGAGGTGCGTGATTTACTGAAGAAGTATGGTTTTCCAGGGGATGAGATACCGGTGATACGGGGATCGGCTTTGCAGGCGATGACTCGAGGGGTGGACATGAGTGTGCCGATAGAAGATCCGGCGTTTAAGAGCATATTGGAGTTGATGGATGCGGTGGACAGTTATGTGCCTGAGCCGAAGCGGGAGACGGACAAGCCGTTTTTGATGCCTGTTGAGGATGTATTTTCGATAACGGGTCGTGGGACGGTTGGTACTGGTCGGGTAGAGCGAGGGAAGGTGAAGATGGGGGATGAGGTTGAGCGGGTAGGGATTAAGGAGACGCGGAAGACGGTGGTGACGGGGGTGGAGATGTTTCGGAAGTTGTTGGATTATGCGCAGGCAGGGGATAATGTTGGGTTGTTGTTGCGAGGTATAGAGAAGGACGAGTTGGAGCGGGGGATGGTGATAGCAGCGCCTGGGAGCATAACGCCGCATACGAAGTTTAGGGGGAAGGTGTATGTATTGACGAAGGAGGAGGGTGGTCGTCATACGCCGTTTTTCAATGGATATCGGCCGCAGTTTTATTTTCGGACGACGGATGTAACGGGGAATGTGAAGTTGCCTGAGGGTGTTGAGATGGTGATGCCGGGGGACAGCACGACGATGGAGGTTGAGTTGATCACGCCGATAGCGTTGGAACAGGAGCTTCGGTTCGCCATCCGCGAGGGCGGCCGCACCGTCGGCGCCGGAGTCGTAACCGAAATAATAGAGTAAA
>Ga0129299_1000123_pt1 | contig 42640 bp, 29 predicted proteins | sample ConPoolayeCmetaG_FD_94477 | JGI IMG/M metagenome (GOLD analysis project Ga0129299, IMG submission 94477) | Hot spring microbial mat communities from California, USA to study Microbial Dark Matter (Phase II) - Cone Pool mat layer C metaG ...
GGGCGAGCGTGGCGGGTGTGGTCAGAACGGGCGTGCGGGCGGCGGGGAGTGTGGCCGCCGGGCCGGAGGCAGTGGAAAGGACGCCGGTTGCGAAGGTGTAGATGGCGAAGCCGACCATCAAGCAGCCGCACAGCATAAGGCCGAGCGAGACGCCCAGGATGATCCGCTGGCCCCCCGGCCCGGAATCCCACAGGTTGGTGAGTGCGTTCATCGGCGAGTCCTATCGTAGCAAGTTGGTGCAGCGAGGGAGATTATACGTAGGAACCCACCAGCAGCACAGATTACGCCGGTGGGTTATGAGGCCGGAGGTCAAGGTGCGGGCAGGTAGGGGCGCAGCAACTCAACGGCGGCGCCGAGGACGCCGGTCTCGCCGCGCGTCCTGCCGAAGACGATCTCCACGCCGGGGTGGTAGCCTGGCTCCATCGTTACCAGCGTGCGGTGATAGTCCCCCACCAGCGCCTCGAAGCGCGCCCGGCAGGCTTCCAGCAGCACCGATCCGGCCTCCGCCGTACCGCCAGTCAGGGCGATGCGCTCCGGTAGGAACATCACTGAAAGGGAGGCCAACGTCTGGCCGACGTACGAGCCGATCTGACGCATGATGTCCGCTGCCAGGGGGTCATCGCCGCGCCGGGCGGCAGCGATGATCTGATGGGCAGGCACCTCGTGCCCATAGCGTTCCCGCCCCAGGCGCTCGATGCCATCCACGCCGACCAGCGCCTCGGCGCAACCCCGGCAGCCCGCTGAACAGGCTGGGCCACCCGGCTCTAGGATGATGTGTCCGGTATCCCCGGCGCAGCCGCCAACGTAACGCAGTGGCTCGCCGTTGATGATCACGCCCGCGCCAAGACCCGTTCCCATCGCCATGCACAGAAAGCGTCGCGTGCCCTGCCCGCTGCCGTAATGGTACTCGGCCAGAACGTGGGCGGTCAGGTCATTATTCACAGCAACGGGCAGGCCAAACTCGTCCTCGATCAGCCCGCGCAGATCAAAGCCCGACAGGGCAGGGGTGTTGGGGCACAGGATCGGCCCGCGGCGAGCCTCGTCCACGTAACCATGCAGCGACATACCGATGCCAATCAGCGGCCCGCGCGCCTCGCGCATGACGCTGCGGATGTGATCGAGAAGCTCGATCAGATAAGGCTGCGGATCGGTTCCCTTCGCCCTGGTGGGGAAGCGCCGGAAGTTGGCGATCTGGCCTGCCGGGTTGACCAGCCCCAGCTTGGTGGATGTGCCGCCAATATCGAAGCCCAGCACGAGGGGCGGATGGGGTTCCTGTGAAGCGTTCACGATAGTGCTGAGTAGGGTGGATTTCGACGCTGCATGTAACGGTATCACAGGAGATGGCATGGCGCAATCCGCCAACAGAGGATTGACATCTGTGCGCGGATAGCTTATGATGGTGCGTGGATGTGATTGTTTGTGCGCGAATGAGCAACTTCTCCGACCGGCCATGCCCTGCGCATGTCCGACCCGGCCATGCCCTGCGCAGAGGCTGGCGATTCCCCAGCAGGTGACCGCTGTGCGCCGAGTGGCGAGTTTGACCAATACGCTTCGCAGGCTCCGTGAGGAACGCGGCAGCCCGATCACTCTACTGGCTGTCTGTCCGAACTCGGCTGCCGTGCTGGAGGCGGCGGTGGTCGCTGCCAGCCGCAACCAGGCGCCGATGTTGTTCGCCGCCACGCTGAACCAGGTGGATCGGGACGGGGGTTACACAGGCTGGACGCCTCAGGCATTCGTCCAGGCGATGCACGACTGCGCAGCGCGGATCGGCTGGCAGGGGCCGCTCTATCCGTGTCTGGATCATGGCGGCCCATGGTTGAAGGACCTCCACACTATAAAGGGCCTGACCCTCGACGAGACAATGAGCGAGGTCAAGGCGTCGCTGGTGGCGTGCCTGGAGGCGGGGTATCGGCTGCTGCACATTGACCCCACGGTCGACCGGACCCTGCCGCCGGGTCAGCCGCCAGACATCGAGGTGGTGGTGGCGCGGACGGTGGAGCTGATCGCCCACGCCGAGGCAGAACGCCAACGCCTGGGCCTGCTGCCGGTGGATTACGAAGTTGGCACGGAGGAAGTGCACGGCGGGCTGGTAGACTTCGGCAACTTTGAGCGGTTCATCGGGGGGTTGCGCGAAGGGCTGGCCGCGCGTGGGCTAGCCCATGCCTGGCCGTGCTTCATCGTGGGCAAGGTCGGCACCGACCTGCACACCACCTTCTTCGACCCCGACAGCGCCCGCCGCCTGTATGAGATCGTGGCCCCGCTGGGGTCGTTGATCAAAGGTCACTATACAGACTGGGTGGAGAACCCGCGCGCGTACCCGGAGACGGGGATGGGCGGGGCGAACGTCGGCCCGGAGTTCACGGCGGCGGAGTTCCTGGCCCTGGCTGACCTGGAAGAAAAGGAGCAGTTGATGTGCCGGGCGCGGCCTGGCATGGAGGCGTCGCACTTTATGCGCGCGCTGGAAGGGGCAGTGGTGGCCTCGGGGCGATGGAAGAAGTGGCTTCTGCCAGAAGAGGAGGGCTGCGAGTTTGCGGACCTCCCCGCCGAACGACGATCCTGGTTGGCGCAAACCGGCGCGCGCTACATCTGGACCGCCCCTGGCGTGGTTGAGGCGCGTCGTCGGTTGTACGCCAACCTGCGGCTGCTGATGGCCGATCCGCACCGCTACGTTGTCGAGCGGATTGTGAGCGTTATTGACCGCTACCTCAACGCCTTTAACCTCGTGGACTCACTGGCGCTGTTCGGCGAGGCGTGACCGCGTTCATCCGGCTGACTTCACAAGGGAGGGAATAACACACTGGGTTTATGGATAACTCAACCCGACCGCTGCACGTAAAGAGACTGGCTTTGAAAGGAGCGAGAATATGAGAAAGAACCACGTTTTTGCGCTAGCTGCGCCACTGCTGGTGGCGGTGCTGACACTCAGCGCGTGCGCCGGAGCGACACCCGCCCCCGAAGGTGGTGGGGAAGCTGAGGCCGAACCGATCACCCTGGTGGTGTGGTATTGGGGCGAGCAGGAAGCGCCTGGTATGCAAGCCTTCATGGAGGAAGCCGTCCAGATTTACATGGACGAGAATCCCAACATCACCGTCGAGGCTGTCCTACAAGAGACTGACTCTCTGTACCCGGCCTTCCGTGCGGCTGCGGAGGCGGGTGAGGGGCCGGATATCCAATTCTTCTTCGGCGGCGTGTTCACGCTGGAGGATGCGTGGTTGGGCAACCTCGCTCCGATCAGCGATTACTGGACCGAGGAGGAGCTGGCTAACATCCCCGCCGGGCAGCGCGCCGAGACGTTCTGGGATGGCAAGCAGTGGGGTGTGCCCTTCTACCAGATCGGCACGTTCTGGGCATACAACAAGACCATGTTCGCCGATGCGGGCCTTGACCCGGAGAACCCGCCGGAGACCTGGGATGAGTGGATGGCCGCCTGCGATGCTTTGCGCGATGCAGGCTACACTCCTATCGGCACGGGCTTCAAGGATGGCTGGCTGGGTGGCTGGATGGTCAGTTACCTGGGCCAGCAGAACATGAACAGCATCGACGACCTGATGGCCGCTATCCGGGGCGAGCGCAGCCTCACCGAGCCGATGTACGCCGAATGGTGGGAGCGCTGGAACGAAATGAAGGAGCGCGGCTGCTTCAACGAAGACCTGATGTCCCTTGACCTGTATCAGGGTCAGCAGACCTTCGAGCTGGAGCAGGCGGCAATGACCAACCACGTCGAGCCGTACATCGCGGTGCTGGAGCGGCGCATGGGGGCGGATGTGGTAGGCATCATGCGGACCCCGGCCTACGGCTCCGGAGAGCTGGCACGCAGCATCGGCGTCCCGACCCAGACCCTCGCCATCACGTCCTTCTCACCGCACAAAGAGGAAGCTGCCGACTTCCTGCGCTTCCTGCACCGTGAGGACATCATGGCGCTGATGTACGAGAAGGCAGGCGCAGTCACCCCCGACCTGCGCTTCCAGACGGATGCGATGACCAACTCCGACCGCCAGATTCTGGCCTGGATGCAGGAGGCCCCGCTGTTCTGGTACCAGTACTACTACCCGCCGGTGTGGGAGTCAGAAGGTGCCATCGCGCTGGGCCAGCTCCTGATGGCAGGGGACATCACCCCCGAGGAAGCTGCCGAGAGATGGCAGCAGGTTGCCGAGAAGTGGCGCGAGGAGAACCCGGAGCAGCTTGAAGCCTATGAAAAGTGGACGCTGCCGCCGGAGATGTTCGGCCAGTAAGGCTCGTCCGAGCGGAGGGCAAGCCACCCCGGCTGCTCTTTCCGCATGGGTGGGGGGCGAGGCTCGGCCTTGCCCCCCACATCAAAGATAGGTAAGTGGAGATGCGGGCATGATCGGTGTTCGGCCCAAGACGTTTGCGCAGCGAGCCACGCCCTATTTGTATCTGGCTCCTGCCCTCGCGCTGATCGCACTGGTCTTCGTCTATCCTGTTCTCGACCTGTTCCGGCGCAGCACGACCATCCGCCGCGCAGGCGAGCTGGAACCCATCGGCCTGCGCGCCTTCCGGCTGGCGCTCAACGACAATGTTTTCTGGGGGGCGCTGGGAAACAACCTGCGGCTGTTCCTGGCTGTCCCGATCCTGGTGGTGTTATCCCTGATCGTTGCCTCGCTGATCTTTGAGCGGCTGCGGGGCTGGCGGCTGTACCGTACTCTGGTCTTCATCCCCTATGTCATGGCGATCCCGGTGGTGGGGATCGTATTCAGCTACATTCTGCAATTAAGGGGCGTGCTCAACACCATTCTGGAAGGCATCGGGCTGGGCTTCTTGGCGCTGGACTGGCTTGGCTCAGCCCGCACCGCCATGTGGTCGATCATGGGGGTGATCATCTGGAAGGAACTCGGCTTCGGGATCGTGCTGTTTCTGGCACGGATGAGCTCGATCTCCGAGGAGTTATTCGACGCGGCCAAACTGGATGGCGCCAACTGGTTCCAACGGCTGAGGCACGTGACCATCCCGCAGACCGCCACCGTGATCGAGTTCTACACAGCCATCAACCTGATCACGATGTTGAGCTGGGTATTCAGCTATGTGCTGGTGATGACCAAGGGCGGCCCCGGCACGAGCACCTGGGTGATGGAGTACTTCATCTATCAGAAGGCGTTCCAGTACAGCCAGATGCATATCGCCGCGGCGGGGGCCGTCTTCCTGCTGATCCTGGCTTCCGGGCTGATGCTGTTGCAGGCGCGCGCGCGCAAACAGGTGGAGGCGCTGGGTGAATAGCACACTGGGACCTCAAGAAGCAGTGCCCGTCCGAAATCGACCCTGGCTGAGCCTGGATCGCGCCAGGGCCATCCCCGGCATAGCGCTCAAGCAACTGGTGTTGATCGGGTTGGTGACGCTGACGCTGTTCCCGCTGTACTTCATGCTGACCAGCGCCTTTAAGAGCCGCAATGAGTTCATCGGCAACCTGCTGGGCTTGCCAAGCTCTCTCACCTTTGCCAACTTCGCCTCGGTGTTGCGCCACCCCAACCTGCTGAACTGGGTGATCAACAGTGTGCTGCTGACCGGAGTTTCGGTGACGCTATGCACGGTGATTGCGATCTTGGCGGCCTTTGCGCTGGCGAACATGCAGTTCAAGGGGCGGGACTTCCTGTTCGGGATGATCACCCCCCTGATGGTCATCCCGCCCATCGTGATGATCATCCCGCTGTTCGTACTGTTCCGGCAGATGGGCCTGATCAACAACCTGGGCGGCCCGATCCTGGTCTACGCGGGGTTGATGTTGCCCTTTACTATCTACCTGCTGCGTAACTTCTTCGTGACCATCCCCAGGGAAATCCGCGAGGCAGCGCTGATCGATGGCTGTTCAACCTTCCAGATTTTGACCCACATCGACCTGCCGCTGTCGCGCCCGGCGCTGGTCACGTCCATGTTGGTCAACGCCGTGTGGGTCTGGAACGAGCTGCTGATCGCGCTGGTCTTTCTTCAGCGAGAGGAGCTACGCACCCTGATCGTCGGGATTTCAACTTCCCTGCAAAAGCGGTTCACCCTCGATGTGCCCGCGCTGATGGCCGGGCTGGCCGTGGCGACCTTCCCTATGATCCTGCTGTACGTCGTTGGGCAGCGAGCGCTGGTGCGGGGGCTGACTGCCGGTTTTGAGAAGTAGCGGACTTTTCGTAGGATCAGCCTCGTTACCTACTCCGAGCGTAGCCAGAGGATGGGAGGAGGCTCGGGCGACTCGTTATCGCCTGGCCGCACTTGACAGGGAAACTAGCCGGATTATCAGCGCGATGGGCTTATGGGCTGCCTGTGTCCTTTGAGGAAGAATACTATGACGGAAGCCATCCCCCAGGAAATCCACCAGATACCAGATGCGATCCGGGCCACTGTCGCGGAGACGCGCCCGGCGGCCCAGCGGGCTGCGGCTGCCATCCGTGAGCGTGCGCCCCGGCGGCTGTACCTGATCGGCAATGGCACATCCCTGTATTCGAGTATGGCTGCAATGTATACCGCCCGTGCCCTGAGTGGGCCGGACGATCCGCTAGTGCTAGCAATGCCCGCCGGGGATTTCCGCTACTTTACGCCGGCCCTCAACCGGCACGACGTGGTGATCGGCGTCTCGGCATCGGGTGAGTTCCGCGACGTGCTGGCGGTCTTTGAACGGCTGCGTGGGCAGTGTTTGTGCGTGGGGATCACGCATATCAGTGGCTCAACGATCACCCGTCTGGCCGATCACAGCCTGATCAGCGGCGGGGGCTCCAGCAGCGTCCCGGTGATGACCAAGACCTACGCCAGCACGCTCACCGCAGCCTACCTGCTGGCGCTGGAACTGTTCGCCGCGCCGGAGACCATCTTCGACGATCTGGCAGCCTCGGCGGAACGGGCGGCGGGGGCAATTGAGTCAGCGGAGGGCCTGGTCGGTGAGGCTGCGCCGATTCTGGCGCAGTTCGAGAGCGCCTTCCACTTCGGCGCCGGTCCCGGCTACGCGGCGGCCTTGGAGACGGCGCTCAAGATGAAGGAAATGGCTCTGCTGCACGCCGAGGGCAGCGAGACCTGGGAGATGGCCTCCGGCCCAGCGACGATGGTCAGTGAACGGACGTTGTGCGTCGCGCTGTACACCGGCCACGAGTCGGATGGGGCCACCGCCGATGGCGCGAAGCACGCACGCGAGTGGGGGGCGCGGGTGATCGAGGTCGGGCCGCGAGCAGCGGCGAACGACTGGCACATCCACGCCGAAGCACCCTGGTTCCCGCCGTTTGCGGCGCTGTCGCTAGTTGCGCCGATGGCGCTGATCGCGTACCGGGTGGCGCGCGAACGGGGCGCCACGCCGGATCGCCCGGCGTGGCGGGAACGGTATCACACACAGGGTATGATGCACATCCTGGGAGAATAATCACGTGGACTCTCGCAGCGGCAAGAAAATCCGCCTGGGGCGGCTGTTCAACGCCGCCAGCGGCAGGACGTTGATCGTGGCCTACTCGCATGGGTTGATCCTGGGGCCGGGGCCGGGGCTGGCTACCTGGGAGGAGGTTCAGCGCACAGCACGGGCGCTGCGGGCGGCGGATGGGTTAATGATCGCGCCCGGCCTCATCACTCGCCTGGAAGATGCCTTCATCGGCAGGGATGCGCCCTCGCTGATCGTGCAGATCGACTGGCAGAGCTTCAGCCGGTCGATCCTGCCATACCGGGAAGGCGCGGCGGTCGCCATTGCCAGCGTCGAGCAGATCGCCGCTGCCGGGGCCGACGCGATCATGACCTACCTATATGTCGGGTTCGACGACCCGGAGCGTGAGAAGCAGGACATCGCGCGCAACGCGGCGCTGGCCCGCGACTGCGAGCGGCACGGGCTGCTATTGATGATCGAGCCGCGCAGCGCGCGCGAGAAAGCCGTCCCGGCAGACAAAACCGATCCAGCCATCATGGCAATGTATGCCCGGCTGTCCGCCGAGCTGGGGGCCGATCTGGTCAAGGTGATTGACCCCGGTGACGATGCAGCTCTGGCGCAGATCGTGGAAGGCTGCCCGGCCCCGGTGCTCATGGCTGGCGGAGCGAAGAAGGACCGTTTTGAAGAGGCGCAGGCCCGGGCTCGGGCCGCGATCCAGGCGGGCTGTGCCGGGCTGGTCTACGGGCGCAACATTTACCAGCAGCCCGATCCGGCAGCGGCGCTGGCGGTGATGCGGCAGATCGTGCATGGGGAGGGATGACGCTCGCTCTGCTTTCTGGCAGGCCAGCCGCACAGAGCAGGGCTACAAGCTCAACGGCTGTACCTGCGGCAGCAGCGTCTCGACCTGGGCAGGTTGGAAGACCCCTGCGCCGATTTGGAGAGCGTTGGCGGCCCCGGCGGCCACGCCGAGGCGGGCGGCTTCGGCCAGCGGGCGTCTTGCGACCCACGCCGCCGCAATCCCCGCGAACAGAGAATCCCCGCTGCCTACCGGCGAGAGGGTCTCAACGCGGGGGGCGGCCCAGGCAAAAGGCTGGCCTGCCTCGTCAACGCCGACCGCGCCCTGCGCGCCCAGCGTGATGACGACGGCGCGCGCGCCCTGGCGCTGTACCTGCAGGGCGGCGGCGAGGCCATCAGGGGTGGTGTGAACCGGCTGGGCGAGCAAGTCCGCCGCCTCATGCTGGTTGATCTTGATCAGATGGGGGCGCGCCTGGAGTGCGCTGGCAAGCTGGGGACCGCTGGTGTCGATCAGGCTGGGCACGCCTGCGCGGTGGGCGGTTTCCACCAGGCTGCGGAGCAGATCGGCGGGGGCACTGGCGGCCAAGCTGCCGCATACGGCGATGGCTTGCGTGCCCGGCAGATGACTTTCAACCAGGGCGCTGTAGTGTGTCCAGTCGTCCGGCGTCGGGACAGGGCCGACCTCGTACAACTCCGTGACGCGCCGCCGAGCTGGGTCGACCAGATGCAAGCCGATGCGGGTCTCCCCCTCGAACCAGTGATAGGCAGCGGGGATGCCCTCGGCAGCGGCAAGCTGTTCCACCAGCCTGCCAATGTGCCCAGCTAGCATCCCGACGACGAAAGGATGACCACCCAGCGCCAGTAGCGCGCGCGCAAAGTTGAAGCCCTTGCCGCCAGCGAACCACCGCGTCGCGGGGAGGTGATGGGACTGACCAGCCTCAAAGCCGGGCAGCTCGGCGGCCCGGTCGAGGGCGGGATTCGGGTTAAGGATCAGGATCATAGGCAAGCCCATTTTCCAAGCACTCCTTCATGATAGCTGAGGAAACCCATGACGGGAAATCACCTGCTGAACGAGATTATGGAAGAACCAGAGGTTCTCCGGCGCATCGTCCGGGCGTATGTGGAGCAATCGAACCCGGCCCTACAAGCCGCCGCCGACTTGCTGCGGCGTTCTGACCCGGTGATCATGGCCGGCATGGCAACCTCCGAGTATGGTTGCTACGGCGCGTCGAGCCTGCTGGCCCGCGCTGGAAAGACGAACTTCGTGTACGACGTATCGGAACTGCTGTACTACTATCTGGGAGCGCTCAAGTCGGGAAGTTGCCTGGTGGCCGTCTCGCAGTCGGGGAACTCGGCGGAGATCGTCCACATTCTGCAAACCCTCAACCGGCGCGTCCCAGTTGTCGGCATCTACAATTACGAGGACTCGTACCTTGCCCAGAACTGCGACCTGGGGCTGCCGATGCTGGCGGGGCCGCAGCTTGCTTGCGGCAGCAAGACCAACCTGGCGACCGTGGGTGTGTTGCTGCTGCTGGCCGAGGCAACGCTGGGGCGCGATGTGAGAACCGCTGGGAACCGGCTGCTGGCGCTGGTGGAGAGTCTCGACCGACTGGCCCAGAGCTGGGAGGAGAGGCTCACCCCTGCCGCCGACTTTCTGGAGGGCGCGCCGTACACCGTTTTCTTGGGGCGCGGGCCGGGACGCGCGACGGCCATGTTCAGCGCCACGCTGTTCCGTGAAGTGCCCAAGGTGGTGGCGGAGGGCATGAGCGCGGCAGCCTTCCGGCATGGGCTGCGGGAGATGATCCGCCCGGAGCACCGGGTTGTGATCTTGGCCCCGGCGGGGGAGACGCATGACCTCTGTATCGGTATCGCGCGCGATACGCTAGCGCTGGGCGTGCCGGTGATGGTGGTCACTAATCGCAGTATTGACCTCGACCCTGACAAAAAGCTCCATGTTGTGTACACCGAACCTCACGATGAATATGGGGCCTGTCTGCTGGATATGGCCGTGCTGCAACTGGTGGGCTACCTGTTGGCGAAGCGCCGGGGGCTGGAACCGGGCGTGCTGACGGTATCCACCTATGTGACGACGGTGGAGTGAGGGAGCGGCGATGCGGGTTGCGCTGGGTGTGGACATCGGCGGGACGGTCGCCAAACTGGGGGTGATCGGCGAGACAGGCGAGATCATGCGCCGCGCCGACGAGCCGGTGATCCACGAGCTGCCTGCCGAGACGCTGGTGGGTAACCTGCTGCGCGCCATCGAGAGGCTCTTGGCATGGTCGCAAGAGCACGGGCTTGAGCCAGTGGGGATGGGGGTGAGCATCTGCGGCTATATTCTGCCGCCTGGTGACGTGCCTGACTATATCAACGTCCACTCACTGGACGGCTACCCACTCCGCCCGCAGCTAGTTGAGGCGTTCGGGTTGCCAACGGTGATGGACAACGATATGAACTGCGGCGTGCTGGGGGAGTATCACTTCGGCGCGGGGCGGGGCGTGCGGCGGCTGATGGTGATGACAGTTGGCACAGGCATCGGCATGGCGGTGATGCTCGATGGGCAGGTGGTGCGCCTGGCGGGCGGCACGGTCGGCAACCCCGGCCATGTGATCATTGACCCGCAGGGGCCAGTGTGTGTGGCCGGCTGTCGGGGCTGCTTAGAGAGCCTGGCCTCCGCTGGCCCGATCAGCCGCCGGGCGGAAGACATGGCCCGCTCCCAACGCCCGACAGCGCTGGCGGGAATGCTGGCCACGCAGGGCAGGTTGACCCCAGAAGACCTTTACCGGGCCGCCGAGCAGGGTGATGCACCTGCCCAGGAACTGTGGGAAGAAATCGGGCAGTGGCTGGGGCGGGGCCTGGCATCGTGGGTGCAGATTTTCGCCCCGGAAGTAGTGCTGGTTGGCGGCGGGGTGTCGCAGGCGGGGCGCTGGCTGCTTGATCCCATCGAGCGCGAAATGCGTCGCGTGGGGGAGCCATACTTCACCCGCCGCGTGCACGAGGTTAAGCGTGCCGGGCTGGGCCGCGATGCCGCGATGCTCGGCGCGGCGGCGCTGTTTCTATTCCCCGGCTACACACCAACGTATGGTTTCTGAGCGGCTGCCAGTGGCGTTTCCACAAAGATAGCCAAGGATAGCCAACGTTTGAGGAGGGCACGGGTATGAGCGCCTGGAATGATGTTCTCTCCCAGGTGGAGAACCTGCGTGCGGTGGTCGAGGCGCACGCGCGGGCCTCCAGAGAGGATGTGGAACAGGCTGCGGCGATCCTGCGCAGGGCGGGTTCGATTGTTTACAGCGGCGTTGGCTCCGGGCTGAACGCCTGCCTCCCTGCCGCGCACTATCTGATGGAGCGCGGCATACCCGCCTGGACTCTGGACGCCACCGAGGCGATCTACGGGCTATCGGCAGGGTTGAAACACAGCGCACTGGTGCTCAACACGCGCTCTGGCGAGACGGTGGAGCTGGTCAAACTGGCGGAGATCGCCCGCCGGGAGGGCATTCCCACCCTGGCAGTGACCAATGAGCCTGGCAGCACCGTTGGGAGGATGGCCAACGCCTGCCTGCCCACCTATTCGCGGTGGGATGAACTGGTGGTCATCTCAGCTTACCAGGGAATGCTGGCGACGGAGCTGCTGCTGGCGGCGCAGGTGGCCGGGCAATTTGACGCCATGCTGGCCGACCTGCGCCGCGCAGCGGAGGCCATGAGCGGGGTGCTGCAGGAGGTGCTCAACCAACGCGCCGCGCTGGTGGAGCTGTTCCGCGAAGCGCGTCCGATCACCCTGCTGGGGCGCGGCCCATCTATCGCAGCGGCGCTGGCCGGGGAGCTGGCGTTGGAAGAGATGGCCCGCCGCCCGGCGGTGGCGATGGTGAGTGGCCTGTTCCGTCAGGGGCCGATTGAGGTGGTGGACAGGAGCTTCCGCGCCTTGATGTTCGAGGGAACGGGTGAGCGCGCCCGGTTGAACGCGCTGTTGGCGCGCAGGTTGATCGAGCAGGGAGCGGGCCTGGCGTGGATCGGGCCGACCCGTCTGGAGGGGGCGCTCAGCATTTCGCTCCCTGACCTGCCCGCCCACGCGCTGGCTACTCTGGAAGCTGTGCCGGGCTATGTGCTGGCTCACGACCTGGCGCTGGCTGCCGGGATCGAGCCGGGAAGCGTGCGCTACATCCAGAAGGTGATCACCACCGAAGAAGGTCTGCCCAACGCCCCGGAGGGGTGAATCGCAGCGAGCATGGCGAGGCGCTCAGGCCACCACCACCTGGATGCCCAATTGCCTCAGCGCGGCGATGAACTCCGGTGAGGTTTTGCTATCCGTGACCAGGGTGTGCATCACCGTGACGGGGGCCAGAAAAGCGGTGGAGACAAAACCACATTTGGTGTGATCGGCCACCACGATCACCTGTGACCCCAGCGAGAGAATCGCCCGGTCGGTCATCGACTCGCCCAGGTAGTCGTTGCTGAGACCGCGCTCGATGTCGATTGCCCGGATGCCCATGATGACCCGGTCGCAGTGGAACCCAGCCAGCGATTGCTCAGTCAGATGGCCGATCAGCGACATCTCGCTGCGGCGCAGCAAGCCACCCAGGCCAATGAGGGTGATGGCGGGGGCATCAGCCAGCAGGGTCATGACCGGCACCGAGTTGGTGATGACGGTCAGGTCGTGGTGGTGGCGCAGCGCGCGGGCCACTTCCAGCACCGTCGTGCCGCTGCCCAGGAAGATGGTCTCCCCATCGCTGACCAGTCGAGCAGTGGCTTGGCCGATGCGGCGTTTTTCGGCGGCCTGCTGATGGGTGCGCTGGAGGGCAGGCGGCTCCGGCGGGGCCTGGCGAGCGATCATCGCCCCGCCGTGAAAGCGGGTGATCTTGCCCTGCCCGGCCAACGCCTCGAGGTCGCGGCGGGCAGTTGCCATGCTGATGGAAAAGTGCTGGCATAGCTCCTGAACCGTCGCCCGGCGGTGCTGTTCGAGGTAGCGGAGGAGCTGTTCCTGGCGTTCGACGTTAGAAAGCACGTCCCGCCCCCTGGCAGGCTCGAATCAATCACAATCGCTCACAACCAATCACTATGGTAAGGGAAAATCAATAGAATGTCAACGCGGCAAGCGCCCCGGATACTGGCGGGCCTGCCCCCGGGGCGGGGGAGGTTCGCAGCGGACCGCTCTGGCTACTCGCGGGGTAGAAGGCGCGTATAATGGGGGTGTTGCAGCCCTTCCTTTTGAGGCAGGAGACCACTCCATGACATTCGCTCAACGAGTTGTTCCGCTGCGGGCCGAAGGCGCCTACGTGGTGCTGGCCAAGGCCCAAGCCCTGGAGCGCAGCGGGCGTGACATCATCCATATGGAGGCAGGGGAGCCGGACTTTGTGGCCGCGCCGCACGTGACCCTGGGAGGAATCCGCGCCATTGTCCAGGGCCGCACGCGCTACAACCCACCCAGCGGCGTCCTCGATCTTCGGGAGAAGGTCGCCGCCGACGCGGGAGCGCGGCGAGGCATTGCCATCCGGCCTACTCAGGTGGTGATCAGCCCCGGAGCCAAGCCCAACCTGTTCTTCCCCACGCTGGCGCTGGTCGAGCCAGGGGATGAGGTGATCTACCCCGATCCTGGCTTCCCGACCTACGAGGCGATGATTCAGGTGGCCGGGGGAACACCCCGGCCTGTGCCGCTGCTAGAAGAGGCGGGCTTCTCCTTTGACCTAGATGCCTTCGACCAGACAATCAGCCAGCGCACCAAACTGATCATCCTCAACTCGCCTGGCAACCCCACCGGCGGAGTGATGTCCCGCCCCGACCTGGAACACATCGCCGAGATGGCTCTGCGGCACGGCTGCTGGATCGTCAGTGACGAAATCTACGCGCGGCTGTCCTACGACGGGCTGGATGCGCCCAGCATCGCCGCGCTGCCGGGGATGCTGGAGCGCACGGTGATCGTGGACGGGTTCTCCAAGACCTACGCGATGACCGGCTGGCGGCTGGGATATGGGATTATGCCGGAAGCGCTGGCGGAGCGCGTCGAGCTGCTGATCACGCATTCGCTGGGCTGCACGGCGCACTTCACACAATACGCCGGGCTGGAGGCATTGACCGGCCCACAGGAGTGGGTGAGCGAGATGGTGGCCGAGTACCAGCGCCGCCGCGATTTGCTGGTGGCGGGGCTGAACGCGATCCCCGGCGTGCGCTGCCAGACACCGCAGGGAGCGTTTTACGCCTTCCCCAACGTGCGGGCGCTTGGCAGATCGTCGGACGAGCTAGCGAACCTGCTGCTGGACGAGGCAGGGGTAGCTGTGCTGCCCGGCACGGCTTTTGGGCGCCATGGAGAAGGCTATCTGCGCCTGGCGTACTCCAACTCTTATGAGAACATCCAGAAGGCGCTGGAGCGCATCCAAGACGTACTGGGGCGGCTGATGCGCTAAGGCGGGGGCACAGGCTGAACGGGGGGCGGACACGCCATCGCTGTTCGGCGGGCCTGCGCTGAAACCGCACGAGCGGCCCATCCGGCTGAGGTTGCTTTCTGTGAAGGAGCTGGCTGAAGGGCGGATCTGGCTGCGGTACAGCGTTGCAGAGGGGTAGGGGCCGCGGCGCGCCTACGAACGAGCCTGCGAGGCAGGGGGGCGCACCAACGGGCGCAGCACCAGATCGAGCCATGCCTGGGTCACTTCCTCCCGGGGCATGCCGATCAGAATCTGGTTGATAAACATCACACCCTTCTCATCCCCGCGCGCGCTGTAGCCCGCGCGCGCCGATTCGAGATGCGGGGCCGCCTCGGCGTGATCGCCATGGTAATACAAGGCCATGCCCAATGTGCCCCGCATCAGCGTGCGGGCCGAACCAAAACCCGACGTGCTGCTGAGCGTGCCGAGGGAATCGCGGCTGTGCCGGAGGGCCTCGTAGGTGCGACCGGCAAGAGCTAACCCCCATGCCAACCCGGCCTCCAATCGCCAACGCAGGTCGTTGGGGTAATCAGGGGGAATCTCATCGACCAGCCGAGCCAGCAGACTGGTGGCCTGCAGAGGGTTCACCGAGAGGAGAGATAGCCCCAGCTTGCCGCGCTGCTCCACCGAGCTGGCCTCCAGATCGGCCTGGCGGTAAGCGGCAGCGGCCTGCCGGTAGTCGCCAGCGGCGACGAACAGGTCACCAAGCTCCTCAGCCAGCTCAGTCTGCCGGATCGCCATCTCCGGCAGCCTCGAGGCGATCTTCAGCCCCGCGCGGTACAGGGCGATCACCTCAGCCTGATTGGCGCTTTTGTGCGCCATCTGTAGTCCCGCCTCGATCATCGCCATGGCCCGGTCGGGCTTCCCCGCCTGCAGGTAATGGTAAACCGCGCTCTCCAAACGCAGCCTGCGACCTGCCGTCGGCAGGGCGTAGTAATCTCCGGCGCGTTTGTGGAGATAGGCGCGACGGTCGGGCGGGGCGCTGTTGTACAAGGTGTCGCGGATCAGCGCATGGGGAAAGCGGAAGATCGCCCGCCGCCCGCTGCCCGTCTGCTCCAGCAGCCCGGCCTGCACCAGCAGATCGAGGTCGGCTATCAGGTCGGCCTCATGTCGCCCGTCGTGCAGCGCCCCCAACGCCCCAACCCGGAAGCCATCCCCCAGAATGACGGCGTTGAGCAGGGTCATAAGCGGTTCGGTGGGGAGCCGTGCGGCCCGCTCGACGATGATCTCCGCCAGCGCCGGGATGGCGCCTTCGCCGGCCAGGTCGCCCAGGCCGTCCTGACGCCGCACAGTGATGCGCTTGTGCTCGTAGAGGTATTCAGCCAACAGCCTGACCAGCAGGGGGTTGCCAGCGGCGTGCTCCCAAAACACATCAGCCAGCTCTTTAGTGATCCATGTCAGGTGCAGAAATGCCGAGGCCAGCTCCAGGGTCTCTTCGCGGCTGAGCGGGGCCAGCAGCATCCCCCCATCGCCAAAGTTCTCCTGAAGCTCGCGCGGGGCATCGGGTAGGAAGGTCGCCAGCACTAACACAGGTGAATGCTCCAGGCCCTCCAGCAGGCGCAGGAGCGCCGATGTGGTGATCGGAGGGGCCTCCCCCAGGTCGTCGAGGATCAGCAGCAGGCGACCCGCGTAGGCGGCGCTGGCCTGAAGGGTCAGGCGCAGCAGCTCACCCAGGTCCGTGTGCAAGGTCAAGTCGTGGAGGGTTGCGTCCGCATCGAGTTCGTCGCGCGAGTCGGGAGATGGGGGGAAAAGCGGGGGGACGGCTGAGGCTGATCCGCTGCCTTCAATCCGCAGCAACCGGGCAAAGGAGGTTTCAAAGTCGGGGACTCCCAGAGCAGCAAGGCTGCGTGACAGAGCGAGCCGCTGCGCCTCGTCTTGGAGGTGGGGGTCAATCTCCAGTAGCGCCCGCACCAGGTCTGCCATAGGCTGATAGGGGCGCAGAGCGCTACCCCGACACATCAGATGAGTGACACGAAAGCCCTCGCTGGCCGCCGCCGCGCCAAGCTCCTCAGCCAGCCGGGTTTTCCCCAACCCGCTCGTGGCGCGGATCGCAACACGCCCACCCCAGCCATGGCTGGCCTGCTCCAGCCGCGCGTGAAGGGTCTTTAGAACCCCCTCCCGCCCGACGAGCGGAACGCAGCTTGCTGGAGGGCGCGATAGAACTTCCTTTGCGCCCGCGCCGGGGATGTGCTCATCGTGCGGGGTCGCGGCCATGTCTGTGAGAGGGCCTGTCCGGTCTCAGTTGTAGCGGATCATAGTCCATTGAGGCAGGCAGGGCAAGTGGGCTGGTCAGCCAGCCACCGGGGCGCAGGCAGCCTCAGCCCACTGATAGCCCGGATAAAACTATCTGCGGGATCGGCGTCGTCAGGGGGCTGGAGCTGACCGCGACTGAGTAAACCCGGCGGTGGTTGCGCTATGCAACTTCGCTAGCTGCCACGTTCCAAGCGGACGGCGCACACCTTGAACTCCGGTATCTTGGCGACGGGGTCGAGGGCAAAATCCTGGGTCAGCACGTTGGCGGGGGCCTCACGCCAGTGGAAGGCTAGGAAGACCGTCCCCGGCGGCACGCGCTCGCCGATCCGTGCCCAAGCCGTGACCTCGCCGCGACGGCTGCGCAGCACCACCGGAGCCACCTCCTCGATGCCCAGCTCAGCAGCATCCTCCACGCTGATCTCGACATAGCGGCCCGGCTCGCGCCAGTCGAGCGGCTGGCTGCGGCGGGTCATCGTGCCGGTATGGTAGTGATACAGCGTGCGGCCTGTGGTCAAGATCAGCGGGTACTCCTCGTCCGGCCCCTCGGCGGGATCGGCGGCCCGGATCGGGTGGAACTTGGCCCGCCCACGCGAGAACCCCGCCGTGTGCAGGATGGGCGTGCCCGGATGCTCAGGGCTGGGGCACGGCCACTGAAGCCCATTCCCTGCCAGCCGCGCGTGCGATACCCCTCCGTAGATAGGGGCTACAGCAGCGATCTCATCCATGATGGCCTGGGTGGATGGGAACAACCACGTCGCCGGGTCGCGCTCGACGCCCAGCACACGGTCGAGGCGGACAGCGATCTCGCCCGTGATCTGCCAGTCGGGCCGTGCCTGGCCGGGAGCGGTCAGCACGGGGCGGATCAACTGGATACGGCGCTCGGTGTTGGTGAACGTGCCGTCCTTCTCCAACGCGGCGGCGGCGGGCAGGATCACGTGCGCGAGCTGGGCCGTCTCGCTGGGGAAGATATCCTGCACCACCAGGAAGTCGAGCGAGCGCAGGGCCTCCTCGACATGGTGGGTGTTGGGGTCGGATAGCATGGAGTTCTCGCCCATGATATACATAGCGCGAATCTGTCCGTCCAGCGCCGCCCGCATGGCCTCGACGATGGTCAGGCCGACGTTTCCCGGCAGGTCGTCCGCGCCCCATTTGGCAGCCACGGCGCGCCGTTTGGCCTCGTCGGTGACGAGCTGGTAGCCGGGCAGGTAATTGACCAGGCAGCCCACGTCGCACGCGCCCTGCACGTTCGACTGCCCGCGCAGGGGATTGATTCCGGTGGATGGCTTGCCGTAGTGGCCGCCCAGCAGGGCGAGGTTCGCCAGGGCCTTCACCAGATCGGTGCCCATGCTGCGTTGGGTGATGCCCATCGCATACAGGATGCTGCTGTGGCCGCGACCGTCGCCATAGCGGGACTGGCCGCTGGCGCGCTCGCCCAGCGCGTAGACCCGTGCGGCCTGCTCGATCAGCTCGACAGGCACGCCGGACATCAGCGAGGCACGCTCCGGGGTGTACTCCTCGACCGCTGCCGCAAGCTCTTCGTAGCCCTCGGTGCGCTCGGCGATAAACGTCTGGTCGGTCCAGCCCTCGCGGATGATGACGTGCATCATCGCTAGGAAGACATAGATGTCTGTTCCCGGTTTTGCCTGAAGGAACAGAGTGGCGTGATCGACCATCGGGATGCGGCGCGGATCGACGACGATCACGCTCGCGCCGCGCTGCGCTGCCCGGACTACTTCATAGCCGATCACAGGATGAGATTCCAGGGTGTTCGAGCCGGTGATAAAGATGCAGTCCGCATCCCGAATCTCGCGGATGGAGTTGGTCATCGCGCCACTGCCGAGGGCCTGCACGAGGCCCGCCACGGTGGAGCTGTGACAAAGCCTGGCGCAGTGGTCTATGTTGTTGGTCCCGATCCCCAGCCGCATCAACTTCTGGAACAGGTAGTTCTCCTCGTTAGTGCAGCGCGCCGAGGAGAGGCCCATCAGCGCGTCCGGCCCGTGCGTTCGGATCGTATCGGCCAGCCGGGTCGCCACCACATCGAGCGCGGTGTCCCAGTCCACCGGCACGTAACTGGCGGCCAGGTCGGGCTTCTCCACGTCCAGCGGGGAGGTCTCCGGGGGCGCCCACGGCTCGGCGGTCAATCCTAGCTCGTAGGCCAGATCGCGGCGGATCAGAGGCGTGGTCAGGCGCTCCGGGCTATCGACGTAATCCCAGCCGTAGCGGCCCTTGGCGCACAGGAACTCGCCATTGACTGGTGCGTCGGGCCGCGACTGCGCGTAGGCAATGTGCCCGTCCCGGACGGCGTACTCGATCTGGCAGCCAACGCCGCAGTAACCGCAGATGGTCGTGACGCGCTCCATCTCCCACTCGCGCCCCTTGCCTTTGCGCGAGACGGGCATCAACGCGGCGGTGGGGCACACCTGCACGCAGCTTCCGCAGAACACGCACGATGACTCGATCATCGGCCCATCAAAGGGCGTGCCGATGTGGCTCTTGAAACCGCGCTCCACGAAGTCGATGGCGCTTGCGCCGACGACCTCGCTGCACGCGCGCACGCAGCGCCCGCACAGGATGCAATACTGGTGATCGCGCACGAAGAAGGGGTTGTCATCCTGGTACAGCGCCCGCGAAAGCTGGAAGGCGTAGCTGGTCTCCTTGACGTTGTATTCGTAGGCGTACTTCTGGAGCAGGCACGCCCCCGCCTTCTCGCACACCACACAATTGAGCGGGTGATCGGACACCAGCAGGTCAATGATCGCACGACGCATCTGGCTGAGCTGATCGCTGTGGGTGGTGACGACCATGCCCTCCGCGCAGGCCAGGTCACAGCTTGGCACGGGGTTAGGGCGGCCCTCCACCTCGACCAAACACAGGCGACAACTCGCCGGAACACTTAGGTCGGGGTGGTAGCACAGGCGCGGGATGTCGATACCGTGAGCGAGAGCCGCTTCGAGCACGCTTGTGCCGGGTTCAGCTTCGATGCTCTGGTTGTCAATTGTGAGTTTGATCATGCCCGTCTCCAGAAGCAAGAACTTCAATCGAGTCCCGATTCAGCGCGCGCTGAGCGGCGTCAGCCCTACACAAGATGGCCATAGATAGCCATGCTCGGCACAGGGCCTACACCTTCAGATCGAAGGCCCGCAGCGTCGTCAGGACGGGGTTGGCCGCCGTCATGCCGAGGCCACACACACTGGATCGTCGGATCAGCCCGCCGATCTCTTCGAGCTGGGCGAGGTCGTTGGAGGTTCCAGCCCCAGCGGTGATGCGATCCAGCAGGGTGTGAATCTGGTAAGTGCCGAGGCGGCAGGGCACGCAACGCCCGCACGTCTCGTGGACGAAGAAATGAGCCAGCCCCTTCAGCACGCTCCACAGGTCAACGCCGGTGTTGAAGACCATCACCACGCCGGAGCCAATCGGCGCACCGAGCGGGTTCAGCGCCTCGTGAGTGAGGGGGGTATCTAGCTTATCCGGGTGCAGGAAGCCACCCGCCGCTCCGCCCATCAGCACAGCCTGTGGCTGACCAACGAAGCCGCCGCCGAAACGCTCGATCAGCTCGCGGATGGTGATTCCATAGGGCGCTTCGACCACACCAGGTTGCTGCACATGACCGCTTAGGCAGAACAGCTTGATCCCCACCGATTTCTCCGTTCCCCACTGGCGCAGCCACGCGCCGCCGTTTTGCACCACGTCGGGCACGATGGCGAGAGTCTCGACGTTGTTAATCGAGGTAGGCTTGTCAAACAGGCCGTGCGTGGTGGGGTACGGCGGCTTGGTGCGTGGGTGGCCACGCCGGCCCTCGATGGCCTCGAACAGCGCGGTTTCCTCGCCGCAGATGTACGCGCCTGCGCCGCGCCGCACGTCGAGGTCGAAGCGGAAGCCACTGCCCAGGATGTTCTCGCCGAGCAGGCCCGCCCCATACAGGCGGTCGATGGCCTCGTGCAGCACCGCGGTGGCTTCAGGGTATTCCCCGCGCACGAAGATGTACCCCTGCTCCGCGCCGGTGGCATAGGCGCTGAGGATCAGGCCCTCGATCACCCGGAACGGGTCGCCCTGCATCATGGCGCGGTCTTTGAACGTCCCTGGCTCGGATTCGTCGAAGTTGCACACCACGTACTTGGGCGTCCCGGCAGCCGCGCGGGTGGATTCCCACTTCAGCCCGGTCGGGAAGCCCGCGCCGCCGCGCCCCGCCAGGCTGGAGGCCTTGACCTCCGCGACCACGCCCTCCGGGGTCATGGCCGTGAGTGCCTTCTCCAGCGCGGCGAAGGCCCCCTCGGCACGGTGGGCGTCCAGGTCAAGCGGATCCAGGGCCCCGATGAGGCGGGTCAACACGCGCGGATCGCCGGTGACGTTGATCCGCGAGCGGGCAGCCTCGCCTCGCAGCAGCGCATCGGCCTCGCCCGCCCTCAGGTTCACCTGTGCGATTCCGTTGACCAGCGCGGCGGGGGCCTGATCGCACAGACCCAGGCACGCTGCGCGCCTGACGCTGACCTTCCCGTTGGCGCTGGTCTGGCCCGCACCGTCGATCCCCGCGCGCGCACAGGCCGCCTTGAGCACGTCTTCGGCCCCGGCGATGGCACAGGCGGGGTCGGTGCAGATCAGGCAGTGGGTTTCGCCGGTCGGCTCCAGCGAGAACAGGTCGTAGAAGGTCGCCACCCCATAGACGCGGCTGAGCGGCACGCCAAGCTGCCCGGCAATGTAGGTCAGCACCTCTTCGGAAAGGTAGCCGAACGTCTCCTGGGCCGCGTGCAGGGCTTCGAGCAGCGCATCAGGCCGGTGGGCGTACTGCTGCATGGCGCGGTCGATGACCTGGTAGCGTTCGTCGCTGCCGGATTGGCTGCCGAACTCGATGCGGGTGGGGGTGGGCATGCTGGGTCTGCCTCCTTGCGACATACTCCGTGGTTGGGCGGCGGTGTGTGTGAGATATAACTTCAGTGTTGAAGAGCGTCTTGCTCCATTGTACAGCGGCGAAAACGGGGGTGGGAGTGTCAAATGTCACCCATGCCCTGGCATAAGAACCGTGATTCGGGCCAGACCATCTTCTGCTGAGGCAGCAGGGGGCAGATCAAGAAGGCCGCCTAACCCAGGCGGCCTTCTTGTCTGCCGATGAGGGTCAGCAGCCGGGCCGACCCTCACGGGGCGGGCAGGGCGACCACCACCAGGCGTTGCCGATACTTCCCCAGATTGCGGTCGTAGGTGCCCAGCGCACAGGTGAACAGCGTCAACTGCTCGTGCCGCGTTGGGAATACAATGCTAACATCGCGGTACGAGACGGTGCGAACTTCGGAGACAACATACTGCCAGGCTGCGCCTCCCTGGGTGATCCTGATCTCGTCTCCGGGCGACAACCTGTTCAGGCTGGCAAAGACCCCATCATAGGCGTTGACGGCCATCTCGGAGTGCCCGGCCAGCACGATGTTGCTGCCCTCACCCACCCACGCGGTGCGCTCCAGATGCCCCACCATCGAGGCGCCCAACATGCCAACATTCCACTGGCGGTTGACGATCGGGGTGTGAACGATGGGGGCATCCAGCCCCAACGCCGGGATGACCAGCCGCGCGGCGGCGGCGGGGGCGGCGGCCTGCGCGTTGGATGCCGCTCCCAGCGTAAGGGTGAGGATGAGGATCGCGGCCAGGATCGCCCAGGCGGAACGGCGCACGGCGGAGGGCGGCTTCCGTAGCAGGATAGCATTGTCCATCATCCCAACCTCCCCTAAGGGCTGTCAAGGCGCGACCTGATGCGCGCTTCATTTCCACTGTAAGGCGGTAGGCATCCGACCTCGTGGAGGTTGGGAAGGGTTTATGTGGAAGGAAGGTGGAGATGGAGGGGAAATGGAGAAAACAAGCTGGGCTGGGCCGCAAGCTCAACCCTCTCGCCTGAAACCCGACGGGAGGGTTGATGGGGTGGCAGTGCGGGCCGGTTTGGGCTACGGGGAATGGCGAGCGCCCGTGAGCGACTAGCCCAACAGGCGCACAGGTCGAGCCGCGATGCGATAGCCGGTGCGGCGCACGTTCACGATCAGGTTGGGGTCGCCCCCGGCCTCTTTGAGCTTCTGGCGTAGATTGCGGATGTGGTAGCGCAGCAGCTCTGCCGCGTCTCGTTCGTCCAACACCTGCCCCTCCTCATACCCCAGCAAATCTTCGTAGTCCAGCACGGCGGTATCGGCCAGGATGAGGCGGCTCAGGATGGCAAACTCCGTAGGCGATAGCGACACCTCCGCCGCGCCCACCGCAACGCAATGGCTGGACAGGTCCACCACGAGGTGGTCGCCAACGCGGTACTTGCCCCCGATTCGCTCACGGGCGGGCGGCTGCGCACCCTGCCTGAGCTGCCGATAGCGTTCCAGCCTGCCTGCAACCGCCGCCACCAGGTCCTCTGGCTCGATGGGCTTGCTAAGGTAATCGTCCGCGCCGACTTCCTTGCCGTAGCGAACGTCCTCTGGCTCGCCTTTGGCGGTGAGGAAGATAAACGGGATCCAGTTCCAGTCGGGGTTGCTACGCACGCGATGGTAGAGTTGGTAGCCGTTCATGCGAGGCATCATCACGTCGGCCACGATCAGGTCGGGGAGGGTGGATTGCAAAATGGACAACGCCTCCAGACCGTGCATCGCGGCCAGCACCCGGTAGCCAGACAGCCGCAGCACGTCCGCCAGGCTATCCAGAACAGTCGGCTCATCGTCCACAACCAGAATGGTCTGGTGATCGTTCATGGGCTACTGCCTCCGAGATCAGCCCAATCCAACAGCGGGATCGCTGGCTGGCAGCCGCACGGTAAACGTGCTGCCGGCACCTGGCACGCTATGCACCTGGATGTCCCCGCCCTGGCGCTGAGCCAGGCTCCTGGCAATCGCCAGCCCCAGACCCGCACCCTGCTGTTCCATCCTCTCGCGGTCGATCTGCTGCATGGGCACGAACAGCAGCGCCAGGCTCTCCGGGGCGATGCCGATGCCGTCGTCGCGGACGGAGACCGAAACATAGTCCCCCTCGCGCTCCGCCGTGATCCACACGTGACCCACCCCGGGGCGACCAAACTTGATGGCGTTATCCACCAACCGGCGGATTACATCACTCACGTAGGATGGAATCCCGCTAGCGGCCAGATCGTAGGGCACCTCCGTCGCCACGCTGATGCCGTTCTTATGAGCGACCGGGCTTAAATCCTGGACGATCTGCTGAACCTCAAGGCTGAGATTGACCGGCTGGCGGTGGCGGGCGATCTCGAGGTCAATCGCGCCGCTATCGATGTAGACCATCAGCAGCAAGTCCTCGACGAGCTTAACCAGGCGGCTGGCGCCCTGACGCATCTCGCCCAGCGCCTGATCCAGCGTCTCGGCGTCCAGGTCGTCGCGGGATTCTTCCAGCAGGTGCAGGTAGCCATAAATGATCGACAGCGGGGAGCGTAGTTCATGGCCCATCACCGTCATGATGTGGCTCTTCATGCGATCGACCTCGCCCTGGGCCGCCGCGCGCATCTCGGCCACTCGCTGGAGCCTCGATTCCACGGCAACCAGCAAGTCCTCTGGGTCGATTGGCTTAGTCAGGTAGTGATCGGCTCCCAGGCTGTAGCCGAGGCGGATATCGGAGGGTTGGCCCCGGGCAGTGAGAAAGATGAAGGGGATCAGCGCCCAAGCCGGGTTGTGGCGGATCGCCTGGTGAAGCCGGTAGCCATCCATCTCTGGCATGGCGATATCCGCCACGATCACGTCGGGCACGACTTCCTGCATTCGCTGCAAGGCTTGCAGACCGTTTTCCGCTGTCACTGGATGGTATCCGGCCAGACGCAGGGTATCAGCCACGCTCTCCAGAATCGTCGGGTCGTCGTCCACGACTAAGACAGCAGCCGGTGAGCGGCTGTCGCGCAGCGCATGGCCGGCGGCTGGTGGGGTATCAGATAGGTTCATGATTCGGCCTCCATGGCAGGTAGCCAGATGGTAAACCGGGTGCCTTGGCCGGGCACGCCTTCGCTATATACCTCGATGCTGCCGCGGTGTCGTTCCACAATTTCGTGAGCAATGGATAGCCCTAAACCCGTGCCTGGCTCTCTGGACTCAACCCCAGCCCGGCCACGGAAGAATCGCTCAAACAGGCGGGACTGCTCGTCCGGCGCGATCCCCGGCCCCGTATCGCGGACGCCGAGGCCCGCCCAGCATTCGCCATTGGAGTGGCGCACGTCGGTGAAGACGGTGACCGCTCCCCCGGCGGGGGTATAGGCCAGGGCATTGGTCAGCAACACGCTCAGCGCCTGCCCCAGCAGTTCCTGATCGGCCTGCACTGGCGCCAGCTCTGGCGCACCTTCGAAAGTCAGCGCCAGCCCCCGGCTCTCCGCCAGGGGCATCCGATCCAGCACGTACTGCGCGCCCAGCATGTTGAGGTCGAGCGGGGCCAGGTGTAGCTCCTGCCGCCCCTGGTCAAGCCGCGACAGGCGCAGCAGGCCCTCGACGATCAGGTTGAGCCGGTCGATCTCCCGCCCGATCCGCGCGGCGTAGATCGCCCGGTTGCCGGGGTCAACCTCCAGGAGCCGGTGATTCAATTTGAGGCCGGTGATGGGCGTGCGTAGCTCGTGAGAGACATTGGAGACGAACTCATCCTTCATGCGCTGGACTTCCTTGAGCGGGGTGATATCGCGCACCGAACCGACGAAGGCGGTGACCTCCCCCTGAGTGTTGCGCATGGGCGAGAGGGTGATGGCCGCGTCAAAGGTCGTCCCATCGCGGCGACGGAGGGGCATCTCGCCGCGCCAGCCCTGACCGGCGCGGACAGCAGCGGCCAGCTCCGCCTGTGTCTCTGGCGGCGCGTTCTCGATCAAACCCAGGCTACGGTGATCCACCATCTCAATGTCAGCGATGGAGTAGCCAGTCTGCTCCAGGAAGGCAGGATTGGCCTGGCGGATCCGCCCGTCCATGCCGATCACGATCAGCCCCTCCCCCACCGCATCCAGAATCGCTTCCACGTGGCCCTTGGCCCGAATGAGTTCCTCCGTGCGCTCGGCGACCACTTCCTGTAGGATGCTGTTGTACGTCTCCAGCTCCTGATACAGCCGCGCGTTGTGGATGGCGACCGCGGCCTGATCGGCAAACAGGCTCAACAGGCGCACATCCTGCGGGTTGAAGGTGCGGTAAGAGTCCGCCCTATGGGAGACGTTGATCACGCCCAGGAAGATATCACCCCATCGGATCGGCACGCCGAGCACCGCACCGACCTGCTCGGCCTTGTAGTCCTTGAACCGTCCCTCCCAAGTGGCATAGCGCTCGACTATCAGCGGCTCGCCGCTTTCCCACACCCTGCCGGAGAGGCCCTCACCGCGCCTCAGGATGGAGCCGGGCGTCACCGCCGTTGCGCCAACACCGACGACCCATTCCAGCACATCCTGATCGGGCTGGTAGAGGTAAACCCCGCCTGAATCCCCACCCAGCAGCCTGACCGCGTTCTCGATCAGGGAGGCCAGCAGCGGATACAGGTCGAGCTGCGCGAAGATATCCAGCGTGACCTTGCGCAGAGCCTCCAATTCCGCCGCCTGGCGCTGGCTGTTCTGGTACAGTCGCGCGTTCTGAATGGCGACCGCTGCCTGGTCGGCGAACAGGCTCAGCAGATGCACGTCGTGCTCGGAGAAGCGGCGCGAGCTGCCCTGGGGAGTGGTGGCATTGAAGACGCCCAGCAGGTCATCGCCCCACCGGATTGGCACGGCCAGGACGGACGCGAAATGGTAGGCTTCGTAGGTGGGTGTGCGTCCCTCCCAGGAGTCATAATCCTCGACGATCAGCGGCGTTCCAGTCTCCCACACCCTGCCGGAGAGGCCCTCGCCGCGCCGCAGCGTGGGGCCCGGTGGGGGGATGTGCGGGCCGACGCTGTAAGCCCACTCCAACACGTCGAGATCGGGGCGGTAGAGGTAGAGGCCGCCAGACTCGACGCCAAGCAGGCGCAAGGCGCTGCGGACCAACCGGTCGAGCAGTGTATCCAGATCAAGCTGGCTGGCGATATCGAGGGCCACCTGGCGCAGGGATTCCAGCTCCTCAGCGCGGCGCTGGCTGTCGCCGTACAGGCGGGCATTGTGGATGGCCGTGGCCAGCACGTCGGCCAGAGTATCCACTAGCATCAGGTCGCCCTCGGTGAAGGCGTTGAGCTGCTGGCTCTGCACGTCGAGCACACCCAGCACCTCGTCGCCCAGCCGGATCGGCACGCTCAGCTCGGAGCGGGCCACCTCGTCGGGGAAGGGGTTGTAAAAGCGCGGATCGGTGCGCGTGTTTGTGACCAGCACACGCTGGCCGTGTTGAGCCGCCCAGCCGACCAATCCCTGACCCGGCCCCAGCCGGTGGTTAGAGGGGAAGCGGGAGGCGTACTGGCCCGCCCTGGCCCGCATTCGCATCTCGCCGCTCTGGCGGTCGATCAGGTAGACAGCCACGTGGTCGTAGCCAAAGCTGGCCCGCAGCAGCGCGGCGGTTCGATTCAGGACACTATCGATATCGAGCGCCGCCGCAACCTGCCTGCCGATCTCGTTGATGAGTGTCATCTGGGTGGCGCGCTGGCTCAACACCTGATAGAGCCGTGCGTTGTGGAGGGCGATGGCGGTCATGTTGGCCAGCCCGGCCAGCAGATCGAGATCGTCCTGGGTGTAGGCGTTGAGCCGGTCACTCTGCACCTGGACTACCCCGATGAGGCGGCCCTCGCTCTTCAGGGGGGCGATCAAGGCCGACCGGATGGATGGCCCCTCCGTATCCTGGAAGGCGACCTCTCTTGGGGCGGCCCCCTTCTCTTCAACCTGGCCTGGTGTGGTCGTCCGCCACATCGCCTGACGGAAGTCGGGCACGTTGAGCGGCTCGCCGGTGCGGATCACTTGGCTCTGGGCTTCATATCCTGCCTCCCCTAATGGGACAAGTGGTAGGGCGCTGACATCCTGCTCCTCGTCTTTCGTCGCGGCGTAGACGACCTGGATCACCTGTTCCGCTTCGTTGTACAAGGCGATGGTCAAGACCGCCACGTCCATCAGCCTCCGCAGGTGCTCATGTAGGGTACGGTACACCTGGTCAGGAATGGCGGAGTCACTCAGCGCCAGTGTGAACTGGTTGATGATCGTCTGGTGGCGCAGCAGTTGCTCGGTGCGCTGCCGCGCCCGGTGCTGCTCGGTGATATCCAGCAGCGTGCCAATGATGGCAGGGCGCCCTTTGTAGTCGGCTACGCTGCCCAGAATCTCGACATGGATAAGGCTGCCATCTCGACGGACGGCGCGGACTTGGTAGTAAACGACCTTGTCCTCTCCCTCTAGCCGGCAGCGGATCTGCTCGGCTACGATGGGAGCGTCGTCGGGGTACACGATGTCCGCCAGAGTCAGACGGTCGGTCATCTCGGCTGGCGTATAGCCGAAGATCGAGGCCAGGGCGGGGTTGACGTAGCAGAACCGGCCATCCTGGATGATGTACACCCCAGCGATGGAGTTCTCGCTGACCACTCGGTAGTGCGCCTCCGCCTCGCGTAGCGCCTCCTCCGCTTGTTGGTGCTCGGCGCGGCGGCGCAGCGCCAGGATGCCGTAGGCAAGGTCGCCTGCCATCTCCTGCAGCAGGGTGACCTCTTTCTCCGCGAAGGCATCCGGTTGGTCGGCGCACACGTTCAGCACGCCAAATGCCTGGTCGCCATCCAGCAGCGGCAGCGAGATCAGCGCGGCATAGCCGCGCTGGAGTGACTCGGCGCGGCAGGCAGCGCAGTCCGGGCTGGATAGAACGTCCTGCGTCACAATGGGCTGGCCGGTGCGAATGGCCACGCGGGCGGGGCCACACCCCTGCTCTATATGCGGCGGCCATGTGGCGCTGGGTGCGTCCGGCGAGCCTGTCTCGCACCCCGTGCAGGCCACACGCCGCACGCCCTGCTCCCCATCCTGCCCGACATAGCCCACCCACGCCAGGCAATATCCGCCGATCTCGACAACGATCCGGCATACCTCCTGGAGAAGGCTGGCCTCGTCTTCAGCGCGCAGCATGGCCAGGTTGCAGTCGCTGAGCACCCGGTAGGCTCGGTTGGCCCGGTGAAGCTCTTCCTCCGAACGCTCAAGCTGAGCCACGCGCTCCTGAAGGGCAGCGGCCATCTGGTCAAAGGAGCGGGCCAGCTCGCCCAGCTCACCCCCTCCGGCTGACAGGTGAGTGCGCGCGGTCAGGTCGCCGGAGGCAAGCTGCCGCGATACGTCCAGCAGACGGTTGACCTGACGCCGGATGAACAGGTAGCCGCCCGACCACGCCGCCAACAGGGAGAAGGCGGTCACAAGCGCCAGCAGGGCCAGGTTGCGAGCCAGCAGCCGGTTGGCTTCGGCATAGGCCCAGGCTGTAGGCACACCCACGCTCACATACAGGGTTCCGGCGGGGGCCTCAATCGGGGTAAAGCCGAACAGAAACGGCGTCCCATCCAGGCCAGGCAACTCGGCAGTGCCCTCGCCCCCCTGAGCCAGGATCGCTCGGAAAGCGTCAGTTGTGGAGGCCGATTCGCCCACCCACTCCTCCGCATCCGGGGCGCGGGCCAGCACCGTGCCACTGCTGTCAAAGATCGTCACATTGGAGCCAGGCGGCAGCGCTGCCTCGCCGAGCGACTGGCCGAGCCACGACAGATCGACTGCTGCCACCACCACACCGAGCAGGTCTCCCTCCTCGTCCAGCATGGGGTAGGCGAAGTTGACCACCGCTGTGTGGGTGGCGCGGCTGATCTGGTAATCACCCACTGCCAGCGCATGGCTCTGGAGGGCACGCTGGAACCAGGAGCGGTCGGCTAGGTTCAGCCCTTCAGGGGGCAGGGGGGTCGCGCTGCAATAGGCGTTGCCTTCGAGGTCTACGACGCCGAGGTTGGCGTACCAATCGAAGCGAGCTACCAGGTCGGCCAGAAACGTGCTGCACGCCGGCGAATCGCCCTGGCGCACCAGGGGCAGCTCCGACAGGGCCATCAGCAAGGCTTCTGTCTCGTGCACCAGCCCAGAGTAGGTGGTCGCCACCGACTCTGCGGACATCAGAGCGCGGGATAGGGTGTGGCTGGCTGCATCCCGGTGCTCGCGCAGACCCGCCTCCAGGGTCAGGGCCGCCAGAGGGATGATCGCCAGCAGGTTGAGAATCAGAAGGCGAGCGCGCAAACTCGCCACAGCCGGGATCTGCATGGATCGCTCCTCAACACTTGGCCCGCCATCACTCCCTCCGATACCCTCATTAAACTGCGGGTTGCTATCTCCCACAATGGGGAGAAACCCGGAACCTGCCCGCGCTGACCTAAAACGCTGATACAGCCAACGCCAACTGGGGTATACTTGAAACAATAGACAGGCCGGCGAACCAGCACGCTCGCCTGCAACGTTCGGGCGGCCCCATACGTATTAGAAATGGTATCATGCCCCGCCCGGCGCGAGCGCCACTTCCAGGGCGGTGCGCCACCCCTGCGTTCGTCATGGACGCTATTAGAGAGAGAGGATTACTGTCATGCCATACACTGTCCCTGCCACCAGCAAGACCCCGGCCCTCGTCATCTACCTGCTTGATGTGAGTGGTTCGATGGGCGAGGACTTCGGCGGTAAAACCAAGATCGAGGCGGTTTCGGATGCGCTGCACCAGGTGGCCGTGCGGATGGTTCAGCGCAGCACCAAGGGCACGACCGTCGCGCCCCGCTACCGGGTCGCCATGTTCGCCTATAGCTCCCAGGTGACCGATCTGCTGGGGGGCATCAAGACGGTGGCTGAGCTGGCGCAGATGGGCGTGCCGCGCCTCCAGCCTATGGACGCGACGGATACGGCTGCCGCCTTCCGCGAGGCGGAGCGCCTGCTGGCCGCCGAACTGGGCAACCTCCAGGATTGCCCTGCGCCGCTGATCTGCCACATGACCGACGGCGAGTACAACAGTGGCGGCGACCCGGAGCCAATTGCGCGGCGCATCATGCAGATGGCCGTTGCGGATGGCAGCGTGCTGATCGAAAACATCTTCGTCACCGATAAGGCCCTGACCCAGGGGATCACCGACCCCAAGAATTGGGAGGGCGTCACAGAGGAGACCCCGCTGGCTTCGCCCTACGCCGAGACGCTGTTCCGCATGTCGTCACCGATCCCGCCGACCTATGCCAGCGTGATGGCGGAGATGGGCTACCGGCTCTCGCCGGGCGCGCGGATGTTCTTCCCCGGCAACGAGCCAGCTATCGTCGAGTTGGGCTTCGCCATGAGCGGCGCCACGCCGGTGACCCCGGTGACCCCGTAACTGGGGTTCCTGGCACGGGGTCTGGCAGGCTGGTTCCCCCACTTGGCAGCCAGATAGGCGGCCCGTGCCATTGAAAAGGGCTGGTGCGGATCACCGCTATAGGCGGGCCGGGCTATTCATCCCTGGCCCGCCTGCTGTGAGATCAGTTGCACCGGATGCACATCCCGCTATGAACGATGGACAGATGAGGCCAGCCCCTGCGCTGCCAGAGGGTCAGGTCCGGCTCCGGCAGGATATCGAATCCCCTCTTACTCCCGTGCTGACGCCCATAGGGACGGTGCTGTATCTGTACGCCCGGTCGGGCGATAGTGTGAGCGGCAACACCGTGGGGCAGGATTACATCACCTTCCGTTACGGTGGCCTCGATCTGTGCTTTGCGGTCTGCGATGGGGTTGGGCAATCGTTCATCGGCGATCTAGCAGCCCGCATCCTGGGGGATGGGCTGGTTGAGTGGCTGTGGGAGATCGAGCAGCCTGCGGATGCGGCCAGCTTTTCGCAGGCTGTTGCTAGGTCGCTCAACCAGCTCACTGCCACCAGCGCCCGGCAGGTGGCGGAGTTCCAGCTTCCGCCGGGGCTGCCGCCTATTCTGGCCCAGGCGCTTGAGATGCAGCGCCAGTACGGCAGCGAGGCGATGTTTGTGGCAGGGAGGTTGGCGCTGGACGGGGATGATCCCTGGGTGGCGCTGTGCTGGCTGGGCGATGCACCGATGGCCGCCATTGACATCGACGGGAAGCTGGTCGACCTCGGCCCGCGCGGCCATACGTCGGAGCGCTGGAACGCCACGGCGGGTGTCAAGGGCGAGGTACACACCTGGGTCGGCAGCGGCAAACGGGTGGCGCGGGTGGCGGGCTACACGGATGGTCTAGGGATCGATCATGTGCCGACAGACGCCGATCTTGCGCGACTGATGGCGGCGTGGAAGGAGACCCCCCCGGCGGACGATGCCGCCCTGTTTGACGTGCGGCTGGCGCACAGCCCGCAGACCGTAGGTGAGGCTGCCGTGCCGCCGGAGCGGGTTCTGGAGCTGCCGCCGGGGATCAGCCTGCCTGCCCCAGAGGCCCCCTTCGCGGCGGATAGCGCCCGGCCCATTGTGGTCGAGGAGCCGCGCACGCCGGTGACCGGCCACGAGCCGATCAGCCCGCCGGAGGGCGCGACGGCTGTTGAGGGGTGGCGACCCTTGATCGACAAGCCGGGGGAGCAGCCGGGTGTCAGGGGGGTGGGTTCCCTGGCAGAGCTATCGCCCCAGCAGCAAATCCACATCTGGCAGCAGGCCGCGCTGCTGGGCCTGACCAGCGCCGCGCTGGCGATGATGATGTTGGACCGGCTGATCAAGGAGCAGGGGGCAGCGGACAAGGCCGATGTGAATCGCGGGGGCGAGGATTAGTTGAGGTATGTTCAACCCGACGCTCGACACGCGGCTGGTCATCGACGGCCAGGAATTCCGGTTCTCGCCGCACCCGGCGGTTCCGACCCTGGTATGGGGGCAGGAGGGCCGCCATGCCATCGTATACCGGCTTCAGAATCACGGTGTGGCTTACGCGCTGAAGGTGTTCCGGCCTGTCTTCCGACACCAGGGGTTGCTGGAAGCGGCCAACGCGCTCTCGTCCTATTACGAGTTGCCGGGGATGAGGGTCTGTAAGCAGACGGTCATCACCTATGAGACGCACCCCTGGCTGGTGGAGCAGTACGAAGACCTCGACTATGCCATGTTGATGCCCTGGATCGAGGGGCGGACATGGTTTGACTACCTCCAGACGCGGGATCGCCTGACGCTTGACCAGTGCCGCGCTGTGGCAGAGAATACCGCCTGGGTGCTGTATGCGCTGGAGCTGAACCACCTGGCGCACTGTGATCTTTCCAGTGGGAACGTGATCATCGATCCCCGCCTCGACCAGATCCACCTGGTGGACGTGGAAGACCTGTACAGCCCCTGGCTGGAGCCGCCACCCATGCTTCCCTCGGGGTCGGCAGGCTACCAACATAGCTCGGTGGGCCACAGCGGCCAGTGGGGGCCGCTGGGCGACCGGTTTGCAGGCGCAGTGCTGATGGCGGAGATGCTGGGCTGGGCACACCCGGAGGTGCGCCGCGCTGCCTGGGGCGAGAGCTACTTCTCGCCTGACGAGCTTCAGCACCAGACCGAACGCTACGAGATTCTGCTGGCTGCGCTGCGCGCGTATGAGGCAGGCTTTGCCGAGGTGTTTGAGGAAACTTGGTGGGCTGATTCGCTGGATTCCTGCCCGCCGCTCAAGACGTGGTACGATCTGGTGGACGCGCTGCCGCGCAGCCCGGTGGCCGAGTGGGCCCCCATTGGCGCTGCGCTCCTGCTCGAAGAGGCCCCGGCCCCGCCGGAGGTCGCGTGGGGCGGGTCGCCCCAGCCCGCGCCCGTTAAGCCGCGCAGCGAGCCACAGGCAACGGAGCGCCAGAGTCGCCGCCCGAGCAGGCGAGGCTGTCGGTCGGTGGCAATGGTAGGAGCAACCCTGGTGTTACTGTGCTGCCTGGCGGCCTTCCTAGCGCTGGAGTTGTCCTATCTACAGGGCCATCTCGCCTGTCTGTCGCCTCTGTCCGCGATGGCTCTGCCTTTGATCGGTGTCATTGTGGTGAGTAGATCATGCTGATGATGTTCCCAGGACGCTCGGAAGTGGTTCCGATCCGCACGCAGCGCGTGCCGCAGACCATCGAGACTCCTGTCTCGTTCGTGGCAGTTCCGAATGCGTATGTCCGCTACGCCTATGCCCGTTCCAGCGACAGCATGGCCAGCCAGGTGGAGGGGCAAGACTACCTGTGCTTTCAACACAACGATCAACGGCTGGTGTTCGTGGTGTGCGATGGGGTCGGGTCATCGTTCTGCGGCAACCTGGCGGCACGCATTCTGGGCGATGCGCTACTGGAGTGGATGTGGGCGCTGGATATCACCTACCTCGGTGGGGCGGCGGCACTGGCCGAGGCAGCCACTGGTCACCTGAACCGCATCCAGAAACACGCCCAGCACGAAGTGGCCGAGTATCAGATTCCGGAGACGATATCCGGGTTAGTGCGCCAGGCGTTGGAAGCCCAGCGCGCCTACGGCAGCGAGACGATCTTCGCCGCCGCGCGGATTGACCACCCCAGCGCAACGATCCCGGAAGGGCTTGTCTCCGTGTGCTGGATGGGCGATACGCAGATTCACGTGCTGGACGAGGAAGGGAACCCTCTTGATCTGGGCGGTGAGTGGAACAACGCCAACCGCTGGTCTACCGCGCAGGGCGTCCGGGGCCGGCTGAGCGCCTGGATGCACGAACTTCAGGGCATCAGGCGGCTGGTGGCGTTTACGGATGGGCTGACTGCCCACGCTGCCCGGCTGATGGAGTACAGTGACGGGACGCTCGACCGCGAGATACGCGCCGGGGCGCTGCTGCCCAGCAGCGATGACGTGGCATTCATCGACGTCGTTGTGCGGACGCCGCGCTATGAGGGCTATCCCGACCCCCAGTTGCCCGATCCCAACGCGGAGCGGCCCTGGCTGGAACAGATTTGGAACCCCAGCGGGGGTGGTACGTATGAGCTGCGCTGGAACTGGAGCGGTTCTGAGCGAGATCGCTTTGTGATCCAGGAGGCAACCAACCCCGCCTTGATCGGCGCGCACACCATCGAAGTGACAACCAGCGGGACCACCTGGCGCCCCTCCACGCCGCGCCAGCCGGGCCACTATTATTATCGGGTGCGGGCGGTGAGGCGGCACGGCGGGCTGACCCCTTGGAGCGAGCTTCGTCAGACAAAGGTGGTTTATCCACCGCCTCCGGCCCCGGCGCTTCACCTGACGGAAGCGGATAGGCCTCCTGTGCTTGAATGGCATCTGGCGGGAGAGGCCCTTGACTATATCCTGGAACAGGCCACCGATCCCTCGTTCGAGGAGACGGAGGTCGTCTACAGCGGTCGGGGGACATCGTGGGTAGTGCCGGTAGGCGCCATCCGCCCCGGAACGTACTACTACCGGGTGCGGGCGATTTCTGACGGCGGCCCCGGCCCGTGGAGCGAAGCCCAAAAGGTCGAGATTCAAGCCCCCCCGCCGCCACGCCCTCACTTGGCCCTGACCAGCTACGGCTACGACCCCGGTTCGTACGAACTGCGCTGGCAACCTGTACCTGGCGCGGTGCGTTATGAGCTTCAGCAGATCGAGCGCGATAGCGGCGCGGAGGTGACCTTCCCGCTGAAGGAGACGATCTACCGTGTCGTCGGACAACCGGTTGGCGAATACATCTATCGAGTACGCGCGTGCAGCGAATTTGCGTGCAGCGAGTGGAGTAATGAGCAGCGGGCGAGCGTCATGCCGCAGGCCCCTAGCGAGGCCCCAGCACTGACCCTGGAAGGGCCGGACGAGAACGGCGCGATCCGGCTCCATTGGACAGAAGTGCCAACCGCCGACCAGTACGTCGTCGAGATATCCGAGGATAGCGCCTTCCAGAACGCACGCCTCACGGTGCAGCCCGACCGCACGCTGGAGCTGCTCCGGCGCGAGCCAGGCGTCCAGCACTTCCGCGTCTGTGGGCAGAATGAGGGCGGAGATGGCCCCTGGAGCAACATCGTCTCCGCCGCGCTTGCGCCCGGCACACCCGGCTGGATCGAGGCCCGCCTCGCTGAAGAAGCAGGCCGGATCAGCGTTAGCTGGGGAATGGTGAGTGGGCGGGCCACCTATTGCCTGGAGGTGGAGGCGTCATCGGCATACACCACCACCCGGCAGGAGATTTACCGAGGCCCGGATACCCGGTTTGAAATGGCGATCCCGCCTGAGATCGAGACGCTGACGTTCCGTGTGCGGGCTGAACTGCCCGGCGTGCATAGCGACTGGCAGACAGGCGACCCGATCCGGATCAAGGCTGCGCCCGATGCGCCCCGGCTTGAGCCACCTGAGATCGATGAGCACAGCGTGGTACGGCTACGCTGGACTCAGGTCGCGGGAGCCACGCACTACATCCTCGAGGCGGCGCGGGAGGAGGAGTTTGCCAACCCGCACAGCGCCACCCCCCTGGACAGAACCGAGGTTGCTTTCCGCGCCCCGACCAGCGGACGGTATTGGTTCCGCGTGCGGGCTGGCCATCATACCGGCGTCAGCGGCCCAAGCAACATCTTCTCCATCCGAGCGCCACGGCCTGCGCCGCCGCAACTGTGGTCGCATAGCCCGGCCAGGGCGCAGTCGCCATTTGAGGTGAGCTGGAAGGGGTTGCCTGGCTCGGTCTACTATGAACTGCAAGAATCCACTGACCCTGCCTTCGAGGCCAGTGCTACCCAGACCAGGCAAATATTTCATCCTGCCCAGAAGCTGACCATACCCAAGCGTCCGGCAGGCAAGCGCTACTTCCGGGTGCGCGTCTTTGACGAGCAGAACGAGCCAAGCCTGTGGAGCGATGTACTGGCAATAGACATTGAGTGATTCGGTGGATTGGTTTGTCGAGGTATGATGAACGGGAGTCAGTGTGAAGGTTATGAGCGCAAGTGAGTTCAACCCATCCCCCAACCAGCGGCTGGTGATCGGCGGGCAGGCGTACCAGGTCAGGCCACACCCTTCCGTTCCTGCCTTTGCCTTTGGGCAAGAAGGCCGTAAGGCGTTCGTGTTCCAAGTATCCGGCGCGGATGGGGGTCTGTATGCCCTGAAGAAGTTTAAGGCCGCTTACCGCGTGCCTGAGCTGGTCAATGTGTGCGATGCTCTGGCCCGTTTCTCGCAATGGCCTGGCCTGGAAGTGTGCGCCCGCCAATGCCTCGTCTACGGCAGGCACGACGATGCGCTGGAAGAGTATCCAGACCTGGAATACGCCGTCCTGATGCCCTGGATCACCGGTTCCACCTGGTACGACATCGTGATCAGCGAAACCCCGTTGACCCGCTTCGATGCCCTGACATTTGCCAATGCCACGGCGCAGGTGCTATCCGCGCTTGAGGAGTCCGGGCTGGCTCACTGCGACATCGCCGCGCCCAACGTGATCATCAACGGCACGACGGGCCGCGCACATCTAATTGACGTAGAAGACCTGTACGCGCCGGGGTTCAACCCGCCGGCGGCCCTTCCAGCGGGCACGGACGGCTACGCCCACCGCAGCGCCGCAGACGGGCTGTGGGAACCTGCCGCCGACCGGTTCGCCGGGGCGGTGCTGCTGGCGGAGATGGCGGCCTGGCACGCGCCCGAGATTCGCAGGGCGGCGGACGAAGAACACTTCTTCGGAGCAGGCGAGATGCAGGTTGATAGCTCGCGCTATCAGTTGATGCGCCGCGTGCTGGAAGAGATGAATCCCGACATGGCTGCGCTGTTCGATCAGGCGTGGTTCTCCCGGACGCTGGAGGATTGCCCCCGCCTGAAGGTGTGGTACGAGGTCATCAACGAGGTATATCATCGGGAGCGGCTATCGAAGGTCGTCAGCGACTGGCAGCCGATTGCGCTGCCCGGCGATCTGCCCGACACTGCCATTGCACCTCAACCCGGCGGAACAGCAAGGACGCCTGCCCAGCCAGCGGCCCGCCAGGCAGAGCAGCGGGGGCAGCCCCCAGTCAGGCCAGTGGAGGTTCCTACGGCTCCACCTCCCGTATCAACCACGCGGCCTATCTCGCCCGCGCTTGTCAACCCGGCCTCGCCAGCGGCGGCGGTTCCAGGCAGGCCGATCCAACCCCCGGCGGTGGGCGGGCCAGTTAAAGAGTGGACTCCGCTGGCAATACCCACTCCGCCGCCTTCACAGACGGGCAATGGATCGGCAAGGCCAATCCGCCACGCTGTCCCTCCTCAGACCGATCTGCCCCACTCTCCCCCGGCGGGCGGCCATCTCGAGCCGATAGCCACGTCCGAGGAGGGCACGGCGCTGCCGGAGGCGGCTCCCTCGAAGGATCATGTCGGCCCCCTGGAAGATTCTTGGGAAGAAGAGAGGGCGGCAGGGCTGCTCAAGCCGATCCTGGACCTGGGCTACGTAGATGCACGGAACCGGCCCCTGTTGGTATGGACGGAAAGCCCCGGCGCGGCGCACTACCTGATCCAGGAGGATGATAACCCCGCGTTCAGCAACCCCAGAGAGTACAAGGTCAGGTCCGACGAAACGCGCTGGAGTCCTCCTATGTTGTGGCGGCGCTCTGGGAAGTTGTACTATCGGGTGCGGGCGATGGCCCAACGGGCCTCTGGTCCCTGGAGCGAGGTCCTCAGCCTGCGTATCGGCTCACGGTGACTATGTTGCGAATTGAGGGTATGCTATAATCAGGCGCACAGCAATTCTTGAGCGCCAGCCCTATGGGCATCTTGATGTAGATGGCGCGTGGCAGGGGTAAACATGATCCGGGTAGAAATCGACAGCATCCGTGTGAGCCTGATGACCCAAGATCGGGTTGTCGTTCTGAAAGACACCGAGACAGACCGGTATCTCCCGATCTGGATCGGGCCGTTCGAGGCCGATGCGCTGCGCGTCGAGCTGGCGGGGATGGAAGTGACCCGCCCCCTGACTCACGATCTGTTGAAGAACGTGATCATCGAGTTGGGCGGCAAGGTCGAGCACGTAGTGGTCACCGAGCTAAGCCACGAGGTGTATTACGCGACGGTGAAGATCAGCGTCAATGGACGCTCCATTGATATCGACGCCCGCCCCAGCGATGCGATCAACCTGGCTGTTCGGATGAAGGCTCCCATCTATGTTGAAGAATCGGTGATGGAAAAGGCGGGCATCCGGCCAGAGGAGGAGATCGACGCCGAGCCGGACGAGGTGGAAGAGAGTCGTCCGGCAGAGGCAAGCATCCAGGGGGGCGAATCGAGCGACGACGATCTGGGTGTGTTCAAGGACTTCCTCAACAGCCTGGACCTAGACGATCTGGGGGACGAATAAACTCCGCGCGCCCTGCACACTCCGCATATGTTGGGAAGGCGATGGGGCGGGGCCTGAGCGCCCCGCTTGTTGATCTTGGCTGCGGTGGCAGCCTCGACTGCCTCGGTCTGAGCTTCTGAATGTCGCAGCTATCGAGCGATCTACGGACCGATCAACTGGCCCCGCACAGCGTTGAGGCTGAGGAAGCGGTGCTGGGTGCGATTCTGATTAACCCGGATGCCTTGTACGAAGTCCTGGCGTTTCTGCGTGCCGAGGATTTTTTCATTGTCCGCCACGCCTGGATCTGGGAGGCGATTCTCCGCCTCCACGAGCGGCGTGACCCGATTGACTACCTGACCCTCGTCAGTGAACTGGAACAGACAGGGCGGCTGGCCGAGGTGGGGGGAGCAGCTTACGTCCTCAGCTTGGTCAACAAGACGCCCTCGGCACTGAACGTGGAGGGGTATGGCCGGATCGTGGAGCGCATGGCAACCCGCCGTCGCTTGATCGAGGCGGCTAGCCAGATCGCCCGCGTCGCCCACTCCGACGAGACGGATATCGAAACCGTCATCAGCAAGGCCGAGCAGGCGATCTTCGAGGTGACCGAGCGCCACCTGGCCCGCGACCTGATCCCCATCCGGGAGGCCGTCAGCGAATACTTTGACCATGTCAGTTTCATGGCACGCCATCAGGATGAGGTGCTGGGCGTGCCAACCGGCTTCATCGATCTGGACCGCAAGCTGGGCGGATTGCAGCGCTCCGATCTGATCATCATCGCCGCGCGGCCCGGCATGGGCAAATCGAGCTGGTTGAACAGCGTGGTGATGAATGCCGCTCGGATAGGCAAACAGGTGGCGCTGTTTAGCCTCGAGATGAGCAACGAGCAACTGGTGCAGCGCTTTGTGAGCGCTGAGACCCATATCCCCTCGCACAAGCTGCGCGAGGGAAGGCTGGATGAGAAGGACTGGGCGCGATTTGTGGCCGCGACACAGTACATTGGCACCCTGCCCATTTACATGGACGATACGCCCGCGCTCAGCACCTCCGATCTCCGCAGCAAGGCCCGCCGCCTGCACCTGGAATACGGGCTGGATATGATCGTGATCGATTATCTCCAGCTCATGACCACGCCTTACCGCACGGAGAACCGGGTGCAGGAGATTTCCTACATCTCTCGCTCGCTCAAGCAGCTTGCCCGCGAATTGAACGTGCCGGTGGTGGCAGCGGCGCAGCTTTCTCGTGCCGTTGAGCAGCGCACGGACAAGCGGCCCCAACTCTCTGACCTCCGGGAATCGGGCAGCATCGAGCAGGACTCGGATGTGGTGATGTTCATCTACCGTGAGGCTTACTACAACTCGGATACGCCGGAGGGGGAGAGGGCCGAGATACACATCGCCAAACACCGCAACGGCCCAACGGGGCAGGTGGATTTGATCTTCATCCCCGAACTGACACAGTTTCAGAACGCGGCACGCCGCTCCATCGACCTGGATCAGCTCTAGAGGGTGCTCAGGCCATGAAGGGATTTCGTGGGTTTCCCGCCAAAGGCACGCTGATCCGGATTCCAGGGCTGTTCTTCGATGAACTCCTGCCGCAGATCGACAGCCTGGCGGAGCTGAAGGTGACATTATACTGCTTCCTTCGGCTGCAACAGAAGGAAGGGCACGTGGCCTGTGTGCGGCGGCGCGAGATCGCTGCGGATTCCAGCTTCATGAGTGGGCTGGGGGCGCGCGAGGAGCAGCGGTTGGCAGCGCTCGACGAAGGGCTGGAGCGTGCCGTCGTGCGCGGGACTCTGCTGCACGTTCACGTTGAGGAAGATGGCCGGACGGACGATCTGTACTTCCTGAATTCGCCTCGCGGGCGAACTGCTGTTGAGCGGATCGAGCAAGGCGTCTGGTTCCCTGACAGCAAGGATGGCGTCCCCCTTCAGGCCATTGTCGAGCGCCCCAACATCTACACCTTGTACGAGCAAAACATCGGCCCCCTGACCCCGCTGATCGCCGAGCACCTGCGCGACTTTGAGGAGATATACCCTGAGGAGTGGATTCGGGAGGCCATCAGGATCGCCGCATTGAACAACGCGCATCGGCTGTCCTACATTGAGGCGATCCTGAAGCGCTGGCGCGCGGAGGGGCGGCCTGCCACTGGCGATCCGGCCCGCAGCGGCGATTGGTATATCAGCGGGAAGTACAAAGACGAGATTGACTACTAGCCATGAGCTATTCTGACCGGCACTACGGGGCGGGCGACCCGGATTGCCCCATCTGTGGGGGGGCAGGATATTTCACCTACGATGTTCCAGACAGCCATCCTGACTTCGGCAGGGTGTATGGTTGTGAATGCCGCCGGGGACGGGTGAATCAGGAGCGTAAGACCCTCCTGCGCCGGATGAGCGGCCTGGACCATCTGGCCGATAAAACCTTCCAGACCTTTAACCCGGAGGGGGTGGGGCTGATCGAAAGGGATCGCATGAACCTGCGGGCTGCCTACGAGCACGCCCTGGCCTTTGCAGAGCGCCCGCAGGGCTGGCTGGTGCTGATCGGCGGATATGGCTGTGGCAAGACCCATCTGGCCGCGGCGATTGCCAACGCTCGGATCGAAGCCGGGGATAGGGCGCTTTTCCTGACCGTGCCCGATCTGTTGGACTACCTGCGGGCCGCCTATGGGCCAGATACAGAAGGGGTTGGCAGCTACCAGGCCCGCTTTGAAGAAGTGCGGACAACGCCGCTGCTGGTGCTGGACGATCTGGGCACAGAAAGCCCAACAGCCTGGGCACTTGAGAAGCTCTACCAGATTCTCAACCATCGCTACAACGCACACCTGCCGACTGTCATCACCACCAACCATGCGTTGGAGGAGTTCGACCTGCGCCTTCGGTCACGGCTAGCCGACCCGGATAACAGCCGGGTCATCGGCATCACAGCCCCGGATTACCGTCGTTCCGGCGCTCCCATCGGCGGCAGCAGCCTGAACAGCCTGGGTTTGTACAGGGACAAGACCTTTGAGACTTTCGAACTGGAACTCGATCTGCCAGCAAAGGAAGCGGAAAACCTCCGCCGGGCATATGAGGTGGCGCGAGCCTACGCAGAGACCTCGTTTGCAGAGCATCTGGACATGGCTCCGCTGGTAGGGGACCGACAACCCGTCTCCTCCTCACAGGCGCTCCCCTGGCTTATTCTGACCGGGCTATCGGGTTGCGGGAAAACTCATCTGGCCGCGGCGATTGCCAACGTCCAGGTGACCCATAACATGGACGTGATGTTCGTCAAGGTGTCTGATCTGCTTGACCACCTTCGAGCTACCTACGGGCCTAATAGCACCGTCTCCCACGATGAGCGCTTCCGCGAGGTCAAAGAGGCTCCCCTGCTCGTGCTGGATGATCTGGGCGTGGAGGCTTCAACCCCCTGGGCGAGCGCCAAACTGTACCAGCTTTTCGACTATCGGTATATCACCCGCCGCCCCACCGTGGTAACCACAACCTACCGCTTTGACATGCTGGAGGAGGCGATTGATCCCCGGCTGGCAACCCGGATGCGGGATAGTCGCCTGTGCCGGATTTTCGCCATACTTGCCCCTGCCTATGTGGGCCGGCGTCAGGGGCGACGCCCCCGACCTTTAAGCACTCGTTCGTAAGAAGTGGGCCGTTGCCTCGCTCTATAGATGAAAAGATCAACCCCCTTTCTTGTAGAGGAGCAATGCCGTCCGTGTTTCGATTCGAGCGCACTCTCTGGATGACTCTGGTCTTGAGCGCCGCCTTGGTCCTGAGCGCAGGATGCAGCGCGGCCCCCCAGATGACCGCCGCACCAGTGGTCGAAAATGGGAACTTATCCCCTACAGCCC
>Ga0129299_1000125_pt1 | contig 42431 bp, 31 predicted proteins | sample ConPoolayeCmetaG_FD_94477 | JGI IMG/M metagenome (GOLD analysis project Ga0129299, IMG submission 94477) | Hot spring microbial mat communities from California, USA to study Microbial Dark Matter (Phase II) - Cone Pool mat layer C metaG ...
ACCCGAGCCTCATCGACGACATTGGCATCGTGTGGGAGGGCTTCGCCAACCGCTGCACGCAGGTGGAGCTGTATGTGTGGGACCATGTGGCACAGCAGTGGGGCGATGGGGCCGGGCTGCTTGATCAGAACCGCTACCTGGACAACTGGGCGGGCAACCGCGACGGCTACTTGAACGGCCATCTGCGCCAGGCTTTCAGCCGCTATGTCGACGCCGCCGGCAAGCTGACCCTGCTGGTCTACGCGGAAAGGCAGTATGATCCTACATACCATGACTATATCGCGGTGACGGTCACTATCATCGGCGAGGCACTGACTGGCGACATGAACTGCGACGAGGAAGTCAACTTCGGTGACATAAACCCGTTTATCCGCGCCCTCACCAACCCGGCGGGCTGGCAGGTCATGTATCCGGGCTGTCCGCTTCTTAATGGTGATATAAACGGCGATCAGCAGGTCGATTTTGCCGACATCAACCCCTTCGTGCGTTTGTTGACTAGTCCGGAGGGTTGATCGACAGGGGAAATCTGCCCACCTTAGGCCGGGTCGCGGACCTGGCATAACGGCAGGCCGGCGGGCAGTTGTTAGGAGCGGGGTACCGCAAGCGCTCGACAAATGAGCGATTGAGGGCGCGCGGCTGACGGCTTGCCGCGACCAGCGGTACACAGCGTGAAGCCATACCGCAATTACACGACGGGGTTGGGTGGCTCCTCGCCGCGCAGTACGGCGATCACGTTCTGAGCGACCATCTGCGACATCTTCTGTCGTGTCGCGGTTGCAGCGCTGCCCAGGTGCGGCAGCAGCACAACGTTGGGCAAGTCGATCAGCCCCGGCGTGAGGCGTGGCTCGTGTTCGTACACGTCCAGCCCGGCTCCCGCGATGCGCCGTTCGCGCAACGCTTCCACCAGGGCGGCTTCGTCGACAACCGGTCCGCGGGCCGTGTTGATCAGGATGGCGGTCGGCTTCATCAGACGCAGCTCGGCGGCGCCGATCATGTGGCGCGACTGCGGCGTGAGCGGTACGTGCAGGGAGACAACGTCTGCGGCGGCGAGGAGCTGGTGCAGCTCCACGCGCTGCGCGGCCAGTTTGTTCTCGAGTTCACGATTCACCTGCGAGTCTGCATACAGTACGCGCATGCCGAAGCCCTGGCTGCGCAGGGCCACCGCCGTCCCGATGCGTCCGGCTCCCACCACGCCGAGCGTTGCGCCGGTCAGTTGCAGACCGAGAAGCTGCATCGGCGCCCAGCCGCTCCAGCGTCTGCTACGTACCAGGCGGTCGCCCTCCACCACGCGCCGAGCGGTGGACAGGATCAGTGCCCAGGCCAAGTCGGCAGTTGCGTCGGTCAGCACGCCGGGGGTGTTGGTCACGCGCACGCCGCGCTGCCGGCAGGCTTCCAGGTCGATGTTGTCAAAACCGACGGCGAAATTGGCGACGACCTTGAGGCTCGGTCCGGCGGCATCGAGAACGGCGGCGTCAATTCGCTCGCTCAACATGGTGATCAGCCCGGCAGCACCAGGTACGCGGCGTAACAGCTCCGCTCGGGGCGGCGGGTCGTCTTGATCTACGAGGTCTATCGTCAACCCAGCTTGCTGGAGGAGTTCGACGGCGGGTGGGGGGACGCGGCGGGTAATTAACACACGGGCGGCACTCATGCCAAGCTCCTGGTCTGTGGGTCAAGCGTGTCGGAAGTGTATCGCAACTGGGCGGAGTCTGCCCAGCGGGGCGCGCCGCCTATCGGGCTAGCGGGGTGTCGGCGACCGTGGGGATGGGCCATTCGCCGGCGAACTGCGGCGGGCAATTGCGGGTAGGCGTCGGTTGGGCGACAATGCCGCCTCTTGAGGAAGCGCGGAGAACAGCCTGATGCATTGGCGCAAGTATTTCATACCGACGAGCAAGGAGATTCCCAAGGACGCTACGGCCGCCTCGCACATTCTGATGATTCGAGCGGGCCTGGTGCGGCAGTTGGCTGCCGGGGTGTACACCTACCTGCCGCTGGGCTTCCGAGCCCTCCTGAAGGCCGAACGCATCGTGCGTCAGGAGATGGATCGGGCCGGCGCCATCGAACTGCGCATGCCGGCCCTGACGCCGTTGTCTCTGTGGGAGGAAACCGGGCGCGACCGGACGATGGGTGAGGTGCTGTTGAGACTGGCGGGGCCGGCCGGTGATTGGCGCAGCGGACTGGTTCTCGGGCCTACGCACGAGGAAATCATCACTGAGATCGCGCGCGCGTACCTCAAGAGCTACAAGCAGCTCCCGATCAACCTGTACCAGATTCAGACCAAGTTTCGCGGCGAGGCCCGGCCGAAGAGCGGTGTACTGCGCACGCGCGAATTCCTGATGAAAGACGCGTACTCCTTCCACGAGGACAAAGCCAGCCTGGATCGGGAGTACGAGAATATGTACACGACATACTGCCGGATCTTCAGCCGGGCCGGGCTGCCATACACGGTCGTGGAGGCCGAGACCGGCGCCATGGGCGGTGACGTATCGCACGAGTTCATGGTGTTGACGGAAGCCGGCGAGGACTGCGTGGCGATCAGTGAGAACGCAGACTACGCCGCGAACCTGGAGCGCGCCACGGCGGCGCCGCCCGCCCCCGCCGCCGAGGTCGCGTTGGCTCCGCTGCGCGAGGTGCACACGCCCAACGCGGGGCGGGTGGAGGAAGTCTGCCCGGTTCTGGGCACCGAGCCGCGCCAGATGATCAAGACGCTGATCTACGTGTCGGCCGATGCTGTCCCCGGGAGTGGGGAGCGGCAGCGTGCCAGCCGGGTAGTGGCCCTGGTGCGTGGGGACCACGAGGTCAACGAGTTCAAGCTGACGAAGGCGGTGGGGATGCCCCTGGTGTTGGCTGATGCGGTCACCATCGAGGAAGTGACCGGGGCGCGGGTCGGCTTCGCGGGTCCGCAGGGGCTGATCGACCGGGTGGACAAGCTGGTCATCGACCGGGAGGTCACAGTGCTGCGCAATGCCGCCAGCGGTGCCAATCGCAGCGACTATCACGTGACCGGCTTGAACCCGGGACGCGATTTCCCGCTGTCGGGACCGAAGGTAACGGTGGCCGACATCCGCAACGTGGTAGATGGCGACCCGTCGCCCACTGGCAGCGGCAGCCCGCTGCGACTGCGGACGGCCATCGAAATCGGTCACGTGTTCAAACTCGGCACGAAGTACAGCGACGCCATGGGGGCCGTTTATCTGGATCAGCAAGGTCAGATGCGGCCGTTCATCATGGGGTGCTACGGCATTGGGGTTAATCGCATCCTGGCGGCAGCGATCGAGGCGCACCATGATGACCAGGGGATCATCTGGCCCATGTCGATCGCTCCTTTCGAGGTGCTGGTAATCGCTCTCGATCCGCGCGACGAGCAGGTCATGCAGGTGGCTGGTCGGATCCATGACCAGCTTGAGGCGGCTGGCATCGACGTGTTGCTGGACGATCGCGATGAGCGGGCCGGATTCAAGTTCAAGGACGCCGACCTGATCGGGATACCCCTGCGGATCGTGGTCGGCAAGAAGAGTCTGGCAGCCGGTGGCGTGGAACTGAGCGAGCGTCGGCAGCCGGAGGCAAGGCAGGTCTTGTCGCCGGACGAGGCGGTGCATCACGCGACGCAGCGCGTGCGCCATGAACTGACGCGACTGGCCGGCGGATGAGCGGCGGAGAGTACCAGATGAGCACGGCCCCGCGCGAGCGACCGAAGCGCAAGCACAGCCGCCTGGGGGCGACTGTCCGGGCGTTGGTGCGCACCCGGGTTACCACCGGGCTGATCGTCGTACTGCCTATCTACGTGACGTATCTGGTGCTGAAATTCGTCTTCGGCGCCATGCGCGATGCGTCGCAGTGGGTAGTGCTGGCCCTGCTCGAAAGTGCCTGGTTCCAGAAGCACGTCTGGCGCGTAGCGCTACCGGCGGAGGGCAAGCACAACATCGAGCAGATTCTGGCCAAGTACCCGGTATTGGATTGGGGATTGGCCATCTTCTCGGTTTTGCTGAGTATCTTCCTGCTGTATGCCATCGGCGTCTTTGCCGCCAACGTCTTCGGTCGGCGGTTGCTGGAGCTTTTCGATCGCATCGTTGGTCGAGTGCCGCTAATCAAGACGGTCTACCGGGCGATCAAGCAGATCCTGTCGAGTTTTGCCGGCGATCAGACGCAGAACTTCCAACGCGTCGCCCTGGTGGCCTTCCCGGATCAGCGCATGCGAGCGGTCGGGTTCATTACGAATGTCTTCCCAGACTCCATCACCGGCGACGAGTTGTGCACTGTTTTCATCGCCACCACGCCCAACCCGACCACGGGCTACCTGCAAGTCGTGAAACGGGCTGAGATCACCGAGTTGGATTGGAGTGTGGAGGACGCCATTCGGACGGTGATGTCCGCCGGCATACTCAAGCCCGATTTCTTGACCATGGTCCTGAACAAGGACATGCCGAAGACCCGACCGCCGATCGTTGGACCGGAACCAGTGGTTGGGCCCGAAAGACCGACGACCGCAGACTGAACAACCGGCGACAGACCGGTGCGTTTGCCGAACACCTCAGGTGTTTCCGACGCGCACGACGGTTGTTGGAACACCCAGCTCGCGAGTCACGCGGTCGGCGAAGACCTTCGCCGCCTGTCGGTCGGCAAAAAGACGGAATAGTGCCGAGCCGGAGCCGCTCATCCGCACTGCTCCCCCGGCGATTGCCATGGCCTGCTGAGCTAGGGCGCGGAGCTGCGGCACGACTGCCAGTGCGGCGGGCTCGAGATCATTGAACAACCGTTCCATCAGGTCGGCCGGTCGGCGCAGAGCTGTCAGCACGTCCGTCAAGGCCGGGCGTGGTGGCCGCTCGGTCAGTCGGTCCCAGGCAGCGTAGACAGCGGGGGTGGAACAGTGGATTTCGGGAAACAACAGCGCCGCCCAAGCCTGCCATTTCTGCGGCACGTCCTCGATCTTGTCGCCGCGTCCGCGCACGATGGTCAGCGGCCCGTGCAGGAAGAGCGGAACATCCGAGCCGAGTTCAACGGCGATCTCCGCCAGTCGAGTGTTGTCCAACCTCAGTCCCCACAGCTCGTTCAACAGCCGCAAAGTGGTGGCGGCATCGGAGCTGCCGCCGCCCAGGCCACTGCCGGCGGGAATACGCTTGCTCAATTTGATGAACACACCGCGGTTGATTCCTCGGGCCCGAGCCAGGGACCGGGCGGCTTGCAAGACTAGGTTAGACCCGTCGCATGGCAAACTGGGATCGTCGCACTCCAGTGCATAGCTGCCGTCTTCCTGAGCGGCAGCGGTGATCTGATCGCACAAGTCGATCCGGGCGACCAGCGACTCGATGTCATGAAAGCCGTCGGGGCGCCGTCCGAGAACGCGCAGCGTGAGATTGATCTTGGCCGGTGCCACAGCGCTCAGCGTACTCATCGTTGCGCAGATTGGCCCGGCCGACAGCGGTCGTCAAGAGCGGGCGGATTCGGCGCTCAGGGCTTCGAGACGCAGTTTCAAGTCGAGGTCGTGCAGTTCCTGTCGGAACTCATCCAGGTCGCCGCCCACCAGAATACGCTGCAAGTCGTAAACGTCCTTGTTGAGGCGATGGTCGGTGACGCGGTTCTGCGGGAAGTTGTAGGTGCGGATGCGCTCGCTGCGGTCGCCACTGCCGACCATCGAACGTCGTTCGCGGGCGATTTTCTGCTGCTGTTGCTGGAGAAAGTGGTCATAGACCCGCGAAGTCAAAATGCGCCGCGCCTTGGCCCGGTTCTTGTGTTGACTCTTCTCGTCGCGCATCGACACTGTGATGCCCGTGGGAACGTGTTCCAGCTTGATGGCGCTGGACACCTTGTTGACGTTCTGGCCGCCCGGGCCACCCGCCCGAGAGACGTGCTCGATGACGTCCTTGTCCCAGTCAATTTCGATCTGAATGTCGTCCGGTTCGGGCAGTACGGCGACAGTGGCCGCGGAGGTATGGATGCGCCCCTGGGCCTCGGTCTTGGGCACACGCTGCACGCGGTGCCCGCCGGCCTCGAAGCGGAAGTGCAGGTACACTTCCTCACCGGTGATATTCAGTACGGCCTCGCGCACGCCGCCCAAGTCGGACTCCTGGAGCGAAAGCGTTTCCACCTTGAAGCCCTTGCGGGCGGCGTAAGCCAAGTACATGTTGAGCAGATCGCGCGCGAACAGAGCCGCCTCTTCGCCGCCGGTGCCAGCGCGGATCTCCAGCAGGATCGAACGGATGGCGGCCTCATCGCCCGTGACAAGTCGTTCTTTCATGTCCTCGAGCAGACGCTGGCGGCGTTGCTCCAGCGCCGGTAACTCGGCCTGAGCCAGTTCGCGCAACTCAGGGTCGCTATTGTCCGCCAAGACTTCCTCGGACTCGGCCAACTGCCGCGAGACCGACTGGTACTCCTGATAGAGGCGTGCGATCTTGGCCAGCTCGCCGTGCTCGCGCGCCAGACGCGACAACAAGGCTCCGTTGGTGGCGACCTCCGGGCGATTCATTTCGGCCGCCAGCTCATCCGCGCGGGCCGCGATCTGGCGGACTCGACTCAGCCAGGAGGGGTCGGGGTAGGGCATGCGTGGGCTTCCCGAGAGTGCACAGCGGACATCGCTGCCCGAGGGCGCGGCAGTTGGCACCGACAATCCACGCGGCAGGACAGCTAGGCCGTCGTCGGCAAGGTCATCACGCGACTGGTAGGGCTGCCCCTATCGGCCGCCGGACTTGTCTTCCTTCGACTTCTGGAAGTACTCGCCACCGTACTTGCGCTGGAACCGCTCCACGCGTCCCGCCGAGTCCACGAATTTCTGCTTGCCGGTGTAGAAGGGATGGCAGACGTTGCAGATATCCACCTTGATCACCGGCTGGGTGGAGCGGGTCTTGAAGCTGTTTCCGCAGGCGCAGATCACTTCCGTTTCCACGTATGGCGGATGAATGTCGGGCTTCATGCGATTATCCCAAGGCTGGCCCGCCGCGGGCCTTCCGCAAAATCCACGAACCCTGTATTATGGCTGAAGGGCGCTAGCTTGACAATGGCCGGGCGACAGTGCGCCGGATAGCGGATGACCACGCACGCCACTAACCACGCGGTCGTACGTCTGGACAACGTGGTCAAGATTTATCGACCTGCCGCCGGTGTCGAAGTTCCGGCCTTGCGGGGGGTGAGTTGCACCTTCGCCCGTGGCGAGTATGCCGCCATCGTTGGACCATCGGGGAGCGGCAAGTCGACATTGCTGAACATCTTGGGGTGCCTGGACCGACCGACCTCGGGGACCTATTGGCTCGATGGCGCGGATGTCTCGCGGCTGGATGACAACGCGTTATCCGATATTCGGGGACGGCAGGTCGGGTTCATCTTTCAAAACTTCAACCTGATTCCGACGCAAACCATCCTGGAGAACCTCGAGACGCCGCTGTATTACCAGGGGGTGCCACCGCGGCAACGGCGCGCGCTGGCGCTGGAGTTGCTGAACAAAGTGGGGTTGAGCGACCGCGTGCGACATTTTCCGCATGAGTTATCGGGCGGACAGCAACAGCGCGTCGCGATCGCCCGGGCCTTGGCGAACGACCCCGCTATTCTGCTGGCCGACGAGCCGACCGGCAATCTCGATACGCAGACCGGGCAGATGATTCTGGAAATGCTCGACGAGCTGAACGCCGCCGGGCGTACGGTCATCCTTGTTACGCACGACCTGAATGTGGCCCGTCGCTGCCGGCGCATCGTGGAGATCCGCGACGGGCGCATTCTGGGCCAGTAACGGGGGGATACGCGACAGCGGAGCGAGCCTGTCCGTGGCCGCGGCTGCCGGCTCATGAACGATTAGCCAGCCGCAGACCCCCGTTGAGCCAGTTCGGCAACGCCTGCGACACAGCCGCGCGCCCGCGTGTGTTCAGGTGCGAGTGATCGAAAAACAGGTCGTCGTCCAGGGCGGCGCTTAAGTCGAGCACAGGCAGCGGCTCTTCGCCGCTAGCCGCTGCCAGGGCCGCGTCGAAGTGCGCTAGTACGCGCGGATCGAGTTCGTGTCGCAAGCGCGAGTGCTCCGGCATACGCAGAATGGTCACGGCTGCGCCGCGCTCGCGCAGGCGGCGTACCAGACGCTTCAAAGCGGTCAGCTCGGCGTCAGCGGCAGCGTAGTGCTCAGGGCGGCAGCGCGGCCGCAACCGTTCCCACTGGGCGGTCAACGCCGCCGGCGTGTTGCGATCGGCGCTGCGCATGTCGTAGGCCGCCCAAGGATTCGCCGCTGGCGGATGCGTGACCTCGCACGCTAGGCCGCAGGCCGACAGTACTGCCAAGCGCGCCTGGTAGAGCGCCACGCGGCAGGTGTCGTAGGCGCGCTGCCAGCGCTGCCCAAGCCAGGAGTGTTGAAGGAGCGTCGCTTGTGCTCGTCGTAATGCAGCCGGTTCCACGGCAGCGACCAGGTTCTCGACGTCCTCAGCCAGAGGTTCGGGCTCAGCCCCGTCCCACAGCATCATGGGGTGCAGGCCGACGAATACCTGGGCACATTTCAGCGAGCTGCACAGCAGCGGTTGGGCGTAGATTTCCAAACGCGTCAGCGTGCCGCCTCCGCCGCCCAGCACGAGCCATCGTCTGCGCAACGGGTCATGCTCGTGGAGCAGTTGCCCGTCAAAGCCGCGCAATACTGACGACACGCCCAACACCACCACTAGTCGGTCTGGTGGCAGCGTCCCGGCCCGTTGAAGTTGTTCGGCCGCCGCGACCTGCGACCCGATTCGGTCCACGTAAACCCAGAAGATGTTCGGTCGATGCCAGTTAGCCGCACTGCCGACGAGCAGTGTGAGCGTCAGGTCGAGAGCGGCGACTGTTCCGCCCAGGGCCAGCCCCGCCAGCAAGACCGCTCGGTAGCGTCGGAGCTGCACGTATCTGCCCATGCTTCAGAAGCCCTGATAGAAGAAGGTGCTGCCGCGCTGCATCAGTAGCAAAGCCAGCATCAGCCGGACGATGATCCACGCCATGCGCCCGATCAGACGCCCGGGCGAGCGGTTGCTTGACCTGGTGGACTTCGGCGCTCCCGCGGCGTTCACCAGTTGGCCCTCCAGTGGTTACCCACCAGCCACAAGGAAAAAGCTACGAACTGGTAAGTAGCGAACACCGCCAACGCGCGGATCAGCGGTGCGGCCTGATAGCGCGCCAACGCAGCCGGACTGAGCCGGCGTCGCAACCACTCCTTGTACAAGTTGCCGGCCACCAACCCGGCGGCGTGCAGCAAACCCCAGGCCAAGAAAGCGCCCGTCAGGCCATGCCAAGCGCCACACAGCAGAAAGGACACCAGTAGTGCCAGACTGGCTCCCAACAGCGCGTGTCGACCATCCGACCGCCGCAGAAACGCCATGTGCAGCGGCACGAACAGGTGCCGTCGAATGAACTGCGACAGGGTGATGTGCCAACGCTCCCAGAACTCCGTCAGATTACGGGCCAGATATGGGCGATTGAAATTCTCCGGGGTCGTCAATCCGAGCAGACGTCCGAACCCGACCGCTATGTCGCTGTAGGCGCTGAAATCCAGGTAAACCCACAGAAAGTGCAGGTTGATCTCCACCCAGCGGTACCAGCCCGTCGCGCGCCAGCCGGTGGAGAACATTTCCAGCAGCAGATAGGCCAGCACGAACTTCTTGAACAACCCGGCGGCGATCCGCTCGAGTGCTTCCAGGACGGTTTCGGTGTCGGGCGCGGGTGGCACCGCCGGCTGCTTGAGATAATCGTCGTATGACAGGATCGGTCCAGCGGCCAACATGTGAAATGGGAGGAGGTAGTTGATGAGTTCCAGCAGCCCGGGGGGTGGGTGTAAGCCGCTGTGCACCGAGCGCCAGACGTCGATGACCCGCAGGCAAACATACGAAAAACCGATTCCGCTCAAGAGCGGATTCAGTTGACTCAGTCCGGCCCGCGCCGATAGCGTTGGCAGCTTGTGGAGAACGAACAAGGCCCCGACGCCGCCGCTTATGACCAGTCCGCCGAGCAGCGCGGCGCCCCGACCGCGGCGGAGGCGTAGGAGCCCCCACAGCAGCGCCACGCCGATCAGAAGCGCTGGCAGGTACTCACCCACGCACAGCCAAACAAAGAGCAAATTCACCAGCGCCAGGGCGGCACGGCGCAGACGGGCGTGGGTCAGCGGTGTCAGCAGGATTACCGCCAGAAGCAGTACTAGCCAGACCTTCAGCGACGTGATTGGCACGACCGCCAGCACGGCTGCTCACCCCCCCGCACGCACGTAAGTTGGCGGCAGCTTGCGCTCTTCGGTCAGATCGAGGACGAAACGGCGTACACCGTCTGCGCCGTCCGGCAGTGGGGTGAACCCCAGGCGCTGATAGAGGTCGGCGACCAGCCCGTTCTTGGCGCTCGGAATGAACTCTCCGATCAGCTTGCGGTAGCCTCTGGCCCGAGCCTGCTCCACCAGTACGTTGAAAAAGCACTCCTCCACGGTGCGCCCGATCGCCCGACAGCTCATCAGCCAGGTGTCGATTCGCAGGGTGTCCAGCGGGGCCTCCTCGTGCGGCAGCGCCAGAATCACCGCAATCAAGCCGTAATCGCCGAAGCGGTCGGTCAGACGCAGCGTCAGCCCGATGGCGCGCTCCTTTGCCAGGAGACGACGCACCTCGTCGGCGGTGTGGCGGCGGGTGGTCAGATTGAACTGGTTCGTTTTCGCCAACAGTTGCGCGACGCGCTGCATGTCCAGTTCGTCAATCTGGCGCACCGTGGCGCGCATGTCCAGCGAGGTGAGGAATTCCGGCAGGCCGGCGGCTTCCGCCTGCGCCAGGCGGCGCTGCTGCTCGGCCTGGTACTGAGCAGCGCGCTGCTGGTCGGCGGTCGTCAGCGTGACCGTCTCAAACCACAAACCTTCCTCCAGAGCACGCACGTAATCAGCCGGATCCGCCGGCACCTCGACCACTTCCACCTCTGGCAGAGCCTGCCGAACCTGTTCGCGCTCTGCGGGGCTGTCATCGAAAAAGACGAAACTATCCAGTCCGAGCCGCAATGTTTCGGCGATGCGACGAATTGCTGATGGTTTAGGATCCCAGGTGGCCTCGAACGCGGCGAAGTCCTCCAGGCGCAGAACCATGTCCGGATGTTTCTGGAACGGTTCCCGGGCGTCAGCCGGGTTGTTCTTCGAGCAAACGGCAAGCACGATGCCGCGCCGCCCAAGCTGACGGACGTGCTCCTGGAAGGTGCGGTACGCTTCACCGTCGGGGCTGTCACCGAGTTGCACGTTCAACGCGCCAACCTCGCCGACAATGCCGCCCCACAGCGTGTTGTCCAGGTCGAGCACCAGGACCTTCTTCGGCCCGCTAGTCACGGCCCGGATGCCAGCCCACAGGTGCCGGGCCAGGAGTACCAGGCCGGCATCACTGAACGGCTGGCGTGTCCAGCGGTAGTTGCGCAAGTCGTAAAACCGCTCGCGCCCCGCCATGCCGGCAATCTGCTCCAGGTCGACGAAGTAGGCCTCGGCCGGCAGGCTGGCGCGCACCTTGGCGTTCAGCTCACGAACGACTTGCACTGGTCCGCCCTGCCGCGCTCCGAGGTGGTAGCCCCACGCCCCCGGCCCCAGCCAGTCATAGCCGACCTGCACGAGCCGGGCGCCGGAACGACGCACAAGCTCGTGTGCCTGCCGCAGAAACGACAGCTCGTCGTCAATGCGTTGCGTGGCGTCGCGTGCGTCGTCTGCCAGCAAGCGCTGGTGCCACGGCAGCAACACCACCGTGTCGGCGTCCGCGGAGTCCCGCATCAGCTCTTGGACGACGTTGTCATATTCACCGTCGGTAACGCGCGCCGCTACGCCGCGTCCCCAGGCTTCGGCGGTCACCACCGGCACCAAAAACGACGTGGTGCATTGTCCCAGAATGCGCACGCTGGTCTTTACGGGCCCGGCGGTGCCGGCTGCCAGTTGCGCGCAGATATACCGGCCGGCTGCCGCGACCCGGTGCGGCGGCAGGCAGCCGCGGCGCAGCAGGTCGCGTACCGCCCGCAGGGCGGCCGTATGCGCACCGGCGCGCTGGAGCGCCTGCCAGTCGTTCTGTATCGGGGCTTCGAGAGTCGTCGTCATCTGTGTCCGTCCCGCAGCCAGCAGTCGCCGCGCTCGGCGCGCCGGCGACCCAGCCGCCTCGGTCTAGACGTTGCGATGCAGGACCAGGACCACGTCGATCGTCGAATCCCGGGTGCGCGGTTCGTAATCGCGCACCGCCAGAGTCCGCGCCGCGCCGATACGAAAGCCGCAGTCCTCGACCAGGGCGAGGATTTCCTCCGGGCTACGGAACCGGTACAGGTGGTCAAGCGCGTTCCCGTCCACCACTGTGACTATGAACAGCGGCCCGTCGGGTGCCAGACAGCGGTGCAGTTCGCGCAACACGAAGGCCGGATCGGGGACGTGTTCCAGGAGTTCGGCGCAGATCATCCACTGGCACTGGCCGTTGGCCAGTGGCAAACACTCGCGTGCATCGCCCAGTCGCAAGTCGAAACGAGCGGGCTCGATCCCGCCTGTGCGCAGCACTTGAGCGGCAAAGCGCTGAGAGTGGCGGCTGATGTCGAAGCTGATCGTCCTGACCTGGGGCCGGGCGGCGAGGAGATCCAACAGGTACAGCCCGTGGCCGTACCCTACCTCCGTTCCCAGCCCGGTGGGCGGCACCAGTGGGAGAAAGCGGTCGCGAAAGATGGCGTGAATATCGAAGTGAATCGGCCAGAATGCGTGCGTCAGCAGCAGCCCGAGCAGGTAGAACCCTTCCATAACGTCGGGGTTGTCGTAAACCTCGCGCCGTGCGGCCTCGAAGTCCGTGTGCGAGTAGCTGTCGCTGGCTTGAAAGCGGGCCTGTGCCCGCAGATAGCCCACTGTGTACTCCAGCAAGGCTGCCAACGGTCGTCCGGGCAGGTGCTCCGCCAGGCTCAGCAGACGTTCCGCCTCACGCCAGAACGCCTCTCCGTGCCGTCGCACGTTGAGCTCGACCTGGCGCGCGAGCAGCGGCGCGTCGAGAGCTTGGATCTCTGCGGCCAAGGCGGCGGCCCGGGGATAGCGCCGGCAAACGTCCACCGGCACGGTCAAGCCGAGCGTGCTCATGACGCATCTCCCGAGGCCGTTCTGTCCCTCCCGATCGGCTCGACGAACTCCAAAATCAGACCGCGCGTGTACACCGGCGGCAAGAAGTTGATCCGTAGCTCGCCGGCGGGTACGGGACGCTCCTCCAGCAGGTGAATCCCGGCGCCTGCGAGGCGGGCCTGAAGCTCCTCCAGGTTGTCCACCTGGAACGCCAGGTGATGCAGCCCGCCGATACCGCGGTTGAATCCGGCCAGCGGGCCTCCTTGGGGCACGATGAGCTCGACCTGCGCCCTGCCGGCATTGACGAACAGGCAGTCCGCCTGGTACCGCTCCACGAATACGCAGTGGCTGACCGCCAGTCCGAGAAGTGGCAGCAACTCGTCCAGTTGGCGGCGTTCGGCGAGTACCACCCCGACGTGATGAAGGCGGGCTGTGTGACCGGCGCGCAGCATGGCATCAGGCCGGGTGTTGGGCTTCGATCAGCTCGATGAGCTGACCGACGTTCTTGAGTGTGGCGACCTGCGTGGTGTTAAAGCGGATACCGAACTCGCGCTCCATATGCAGCAGCAGCGTCACGTGCATGAGCGAGTCCCAGCCGGCGATGTCGGCCGCGGTTGTCGTCGGCCCGACCTCGATCTGGTGGTTCTGGAACACCTCCCGAAACACGCGCGTCACACGCTCCAGCGTCGCGCTCATGCCCTGCTCCTGGTTGTAGGCTGCGGCGCGGACGAGAGGCGGTCGCCGTGGTCCTGGCAAACGGCGCAACCATTGCGCCCCAAACCAATGCCGCCTGTCGTCGACCGACCACGTAGCGCAGTATCGGCAGAGGCGCAAGCTGTGGTTGATCGGCCGGACCAACCCAGGCAGGCTTGACGCCGCCGGCCCTCATGCGGCGCAGGCGGCACCGTGCTGGCGACGCCGTAGAGTTCTGTCAGGTCTTGCGCAACTGACGGCGCAGCTCGCGGTAGGCGGCGGTCAGGTCTGGTCCGTTCAGATCGGCAAGCAGGATACCGGGGTGGGCCGGTAAGAACGGTGAGAGAACACGATAGCCCTCGGGGCAGCGCTCGATGATCAATTGGACCTCGTGGTGCGTGACGATCGGGCCGCAGGCTTTCAGGTCGGCCAACAGAGCCTGCCACTCGTCCTCCGGCACGCTGTCGCCGGGCGTGCAGTACTGGATCGCCTCGTGGTCCACGCGGTAGACGGCCCGCAACTGGCGGTTGACCCGGTGCCAGCGACCGTCATCCAAGGGCACATGGTCCAGTTTGAATTCCCAGGTGTGCCCGCGGGGACACTGCTCGTACTCCACACGCCACATGGCCGACACCTCATTAGTCGGGCCCCGGCATAGCCACTTGTACGCCAGTCAGGGCGGCTTGTCCACCGGGTTCGCAGCCGTCGAACTATGCCAGCCAGGCCGAAATTCGTCGCAGCAGCTCGCGGGCCACGTTCAGGCCGCCGCTGCCGCCGAAGAATACCAGCAGTGAGAACACGAATGCGTGCTGGGTAAGGAGCCAGGAAGCGATCTGCGGCAGCGGTCGCAGGCGGCGCGCAGTGCGGAGCAAATTGGGCAGGACGCCGGTGGGGCGCACTTCGAGCTGGCGGATCCAGTTAGCCCAGCGCTGGTTGATCCAGACCATCAGGCCCATCAACAGGCCCCAGATAGCTACCTGGGGCATCAAGCGGTGCCAGATGCCGATCAGGAAGAAGGTGATGAGCAGGTTGCGCAACGTATGCCGGCGGTTGCCGCCCAGTGGAATGTAGACGTAATCGCGCAACAGGAAGGACAGGCTGATGTGCCAGCGGCGCCAGAAGTCGCGCAGGCTGACGGCGCGCCAGGGCAGGCGAAAGTTCTCAATCTGACGGTAGCCCAGCAGGCGCGACATCCCGATGGCCACGTCGCAATAGCCGCTGAATTCCAGATACAGGCTGAAGATGATCAGGAATACCGAGAAGTACAACAGCCAGAAGCTCTCAATCTGCTCCGGATGGCGCCACAGACGATCGTTGCTGCCCAGACCGAAGGCTTCCGCAAACAGGGGGTGAAAATAGAGTGTCACGACGAGGCTCTTGAACACGCCCCGCCCGATGCGGTATAGGCCGACCCCCAGGTCGCCGAGCGTGCGGCGCTGATGACAGGTGTCCAGTTGCTGATGGAAGTCGGCGAAGCGCTCGATCGGCCCCTGTATCACTGCCGGGCCATAACACACGTAAGCCAGAAAGTTCAACAGCGTGCGCTGCTCGACGGGGAGCGTCTGGCGACGAATCTCGGCCAGATAGTGCAGCATGCGTACCGCCAGGTAGGCCGTCCCCACGATGTGCACGTCCCAGAACAGGGCAGTGATGAGTTGGAAAGGTTGCTCCGAGGACGGCGCCGGATGCAGTCGCGGGAAGAAGGGTTCCCACAGAAACGGCTGCGACCGCAGTCCGCGCGCTCCCAGCGGGAAAATCCAGGGCAAATGCTCGAAAAGCCAGGCGTTCAGGTCCGCCGGCAGCTTCACCTTATGCAACAACATCGTAACGACGTACCAGCCGCCGACGATGGCAGCAGCCGCTAGCGTGGGGCCATGGCGCCACACGTCCGTACGCCGGCATTCGATGGCGAAGCGTTCGCCCAGGCGATGGAACGCAACGCAGGTCGCCAGCCACAGTCCCGCGTAAAGCACCCCGAACACATACGCCATGAACAGCAGGCTGGCGAGCACGATGGCCTGCCGCAGACGCGACAGGGGCACGCAGCGCAAGAGCACAATGAGCGGGAAGAAGTAGATGACGATAAAACGGTCGTCGAAGACCTTGCCCAGCCAAAAGCCGCGCCAGTCGTCCCAGGGGGCGTGCAAACACGGGTCCAGGAGGTAACGCCCGACAATCGCCACTATGTCGGTACTGGCCGGCACCAAGTCTTCCACTCGCCGGGTCGCCCGGCTGCCGACCCAGCGGCAGCGCGGGCGGGAGGTTCACTGCCCAGAATCGGGGGCACCGAACGTGGCGGAATTGTGCGCGCTGGGCGGACCACCTGGCAAGATGGCGCGCTGCTCGGCCGGCGCGAAATTGGGCGCTGGCCGAGGAGTAGCAGCGCCGGTTACATGCGTGCACCGCAGGCGCGCCGTGCGGCGTCCAGCGCCCGTGCTGCGACCGGTTAGGCACCGAAGTGGCTGGCACGCGGCGCGGGCCGGACGGTGCTGATCGCGACGGCCATTGATACTCAGGAATCCTGGCGCGCTACCGGCGGCGATCCTGACGTTCCGGTCACGCCACGGGCGATGCTTTGCGATAGCTGTCGCAGGTCGACGCCCAGGACGGACTCGATGCTGGCCAAGGCCTCTGCCAGGACTTTGGCTCGTCCGAGTGCCGCGCCGGCCAGCGCGCGGCCGTCGCCGCCGTCAATGACCGTCACCTGGCCGAGATCGACATTCTGGACGGTCTTGGCCAGTTCCTGGACGACGGTGGGCATCATTTCGACCAGCATGACTTTGAGGGCGTCGGGGTGGCGCTGGATGGCCAGGCCGATCTGCTCGATGGCGGCGGCGCGAGCCTTGCCCTCCTCGAGGGTTTTGGCGGCGTCGCCTTCGGCTTTGGCCTTGGCAACGTCGCGTGCGGCCAGCGCCTTGGCGACTTCGGTCGCCGCCAGGCGCGCCCGCTCGGCTTCGGCTTCGGCCTGCTGCTGCTCGGCTTCCTTGAGGGCAGCTTCGCGTGCCAGCTCGGCTTTGCGAATGCGCAGGCTATTCTCGGCTTCGGCCACCGCGGTGTCGGCAGAGATCCGGGCCTGCTCGGCACGCTGGCGGGCCTCGGCCTCGACCAGTTTGGCCTCGGCATCGCGATCGGCCTTGGCCTTGCGCGCATCAGCATTGGCTTGCGCTTCCTTCTTGACGGCCTCGGCGGCGCGCTCCGCTTCAGCCTGCCGGGCTTCGGACAGGACCTTGGCGCGGGCTTTGCGAGCGATCGACGTCAGATAGTCTTCTTCATCATGGACGTTCTGGATGTTGACACTGTCGATCAGCAGACCCAGTTTGCGGAAGTCGTCGGACACTTCGCGCATCACCGTCGCCACGAACTTGTCGCGGTCTTCGACAATCTCCTCCGGCGTCATCTTGCCGATCACGGCGCGCAACCCGCCCTCCAGAGTCTCGCGCGCCACGCGCTGCAACTCCTGTAGCGGCTGGTCGAGGAAGCGCTCGATGGCGTTGGCCCGCTCGGCCGGGTCGGACGAGATTTTGACGTTGGCCACGCCGGTGACGATCACCGGGATCATGCGTCCGCCGCCCGACTGGGCCTTGACCTCGAGCTGCACCTGCATGTTGCGCAGGCTGAGGCGGGCGACCTTGTTGATTACGGGGATGACCCAGGCCCGCCCGCCGATCAAGGTCCGATAACCCAGCCCATCGCGGTGACGTCGTCCGCTGATTATCAGCATTTCGTTCGGGTTGCCGACGACAACCAGCTTGGCGATCAGGCTGATTACCAGCAAGATGACGACCAACAGAACGACGAAGATGAGGATCAGGGCGCCGGTCATGCGGTTTCTCCAGGGCCTTCGTTGGGCCGTCGTTCGAACTCCTCGCGTGCCGTCACCTGGGCTACGCCGGCGCGATAGGCCACTACCACCACCTGATCGCCGACCGCGAAAGCCCGCGGCGGGTCGATCGACGCAGCCGGCACGTAGCGCTCGCCACCGCGCACGATCAGCGCTACCTCGCCGATGTCCGGCGGGTCGATGCGCACCGTCACGCGGGCCAGTCTATTGACGTAATCCTGAGGTTGCGGCGTGCTGTTGCCGGACGTCTGGCGGATGTAGCGGAAGAGGTGGTGCACCGCTTGGCCGACGATCAGCCCGCCGCCGAGTGCTGTTGCGAAGGTCGTCCAGGTGCCCAGTGGCGACAAGTGATGCAGGATGACGCCGAGGGCTCCGAAGACGGCGATGAAAAACACCAGGAAGCGAAGGGAGAACCAGGTCGCCAGGGCGGACATACCGCCGACGGCGGCGTGTCCGGCATCCACGTGGCCCAGATCCGCGTCGGCGTGGTCCAGTTGGCCGGCACCCAGATCCACATCGGCGTCGGCCGACAGGTCGATATCGCCGCCGGTGTCCACGGCCGCGGCCCCGTGCTCGCTGCCGCCCAGCAGGGAGACCAATAGCAATCCCCCGCCGACGATCAGGCCACCCCAGTAGATGGCGCTTAGGACGGCTGCCGCGTCAGCCAGGAGTATCCCAAACATGCAGGCGGCAAGCATGGTCAGCCTCGTCCAGAGGAGCTCGCCCCGACACCCCGCGGGGCGCGCTGGCCCTCGCTATCGGTAGCTTACCGCGCCGGCGAGCGGCGCCTATTCCGAACCCGGGCATTTCTCATAAGCGCCGCCGCGGTTCGCCATCCCGCGCGCCGCTCGGCCAGCAGCTTGCTTTCGCGCCACAGTCGCCTATGCTCTCCGCGTGGTGGTTCGCCCGCCGCCGGCGGGTCGGGTCGAGGAGAAGAGCGTGCGCGAGGTGACTCTGGGTCTGATGAACGGTAAACGGGGGATCATTTTCGGCGTGGCCAACGACCGTTCGCTGGCCTGGCACATCGCCGAGCGTTTGCACGCCGAAGGGGCAGAGCTGGCCTTCACGCATCTGCCGACGCCGAAGATGGAACGGCGGGTGCGGCTATTGGCCGAGCCGTTGGGAGCGACCTGCATCGTACCGTGCGATGTGACTGATGACGGGCAGATCCGGGCCGCCTTTCAGGAGACCAACCGGCAGATCGGACCGCTGGATTTCCTGGTGCACTCGGTGGCGTTCGCCAGCCGGGCGGCGCTTTCCAACCCGTACTACAAGACGACGCGGGCGGACTTTCAGCAGGCCATGGACATCAGCGTGTATTCGCTGGTAGCGCTCTGTCAGAACGGGCTGCGCTACCTGAATGAGGGAGCGAGCATACTGACGCTGACTTATCTTGGGGCGGTGAAGATGATTCCCGGGTACAACGTGATGGGCGTGTGCAAAGCAGCGTTGGAGTCGAGCGTGCGCTACCTGGCGGCAGAACTGGGGCGCGAAAGGAACATTCGCGTGAACGCTATCTCGGCCGGCCCAGTGCAGACCTTGTCAGCGGCCGGCGTGAGCGACTTCGAAAAGATACTGCGTCATTATCCCAACAAGGCCCCGCTGCACCGCAACATTCGGCCCGGCGAAGTCGGCTCCAGCGCTTTGTACCTGCTGAGCGATCTGGCCAGCGCCGTCACGGGCGAGATTCACTACGTGGACTGCGGCTACAACATCGTTGGGTGGTAAGCAGCCCGGCTGCTGCGGCCGGCGGGTCGTTCGGCTGCTGGGGAGAGAGGCCCCTGTCTGCTTGACGCAGCGCGACGGCTGGCTACACTGACTGCCCGGGCAGGATGTGCCTTCGATCCCGTAGCTCAACTGGATAGAGCGTTGGCCTCCGGAGCCAAAGGTTGTGGGTTCAAGTCCCGCCGGGATCGTTTGGTGTCGCTCCGCCGCTGATTGTCAGCCGACGCCTGGGTGGGGTAGCATTCACGCTCATGTCCGTAGGCGTGGCAAACCGTTCGGGTGATGAGCCGGGCCATCGGCAAGCAACGGCAATGGATGTCGCCGATGGGGAAGCGCAGCCGGTGGCACAGGGGCCGATCGTCGATGTCTGGTCGCGCGCCCAGCGCAAGTACCGGGTGCGGGCGCTGCTGCTGTTGTTGTTCAATTTTCTGCTGTTCTGCGGCTTGTGCGTGTTCACGCACTGGTTGCACGTAGGGCGGTTGTTCGATTTTCGTGTGGCCAGCTACGTGGAACCGCTGCGCTTCTGGGGGCCGCAGACGCAAAACCTGTACGACTTCGTACTTTTTCCCATCAACGTCACCAAGACCCCCGTCCATGCCATCGTCATCGGGCTGTTGCTGGCGTCCATTGTGGCCGTTCCCATCTCGGTCGCCATTCTATATCGTTTGCTCAGCGCCGTGCCCTTCCTCTTGGCAGTCTTGTTGTTCGCCCACTTGCCCTGGATGGCGGTGACGCTGGCGGTCAGCGCGGTCCTGGCGACGGTGCCCCCGTTCCGCATGAAGTTCCGCTACGGCTCCGCACTGCTGGGCATGCTGCCGGTGCTCGTATATCTGCTCCTGGCCACGCGTGGTCCGCGCGAGCCGCTCAGCGCCGCCATGTCGCCGCAGGACAAGCAGCTCCTCACCGGCACGTGGCTGCTGGCGGTTCTGGCGGCTTGCACGATGATGGCTGTGATCATCTTCATCGCCCGCTTGGTGAAGTATCGACCGGGAGCGGTGGCGCCGGTGATGACCGTCATGTTCGCCGCCCCGGTGCTGTTGTTCCGCTCCTATGTGGGGGTCGATGAGCTTTATTACCGGGTGCTGGAGGCAGAGTACGGGCCGCGCTCGCCGCGCTTCGAGAGTGTCCAGGATGCCGGACCGCGCATGTTCGAGCTGTTGCAGAACTGGGCGCGCATGGACCTGGAGCCGGAGCGGGCGCGGGCCGCGCTGTTGGCGCTGTTCAACGACCCCGGGGAATTACGGGCCCTCAAGAACCGCATTACGCAGCGTTTTTTGGTGGACCTGATGAATGACCGGCAGGCGGCCTACGAAGCCTGTCGCGAATTCATCGCCGACCACCCGACCAGCCGCTATGTTCCTTGCGTGCTGTTCATCCAGGCGCGCGCCATGGATATGCGGATGGACGAGCGGGTGCTGGCTGAAAACGGGCGGCGCGAACTGTACGCGGATTTCCCGCATCCCGGGTCGGAACCCTTGTGGACCAGCCTGCTGACGCAGTACCCCGATTCGCCGCTGGCTGCCGCGGCACGCTTGCGCGTTGCCCAACTGCGTCTGCGGGCAGGGGACGTGGATGGCGCGTTGGGGGTATTGACCACCAGGGCGGTTCCGGACGGGAAGCCGGTGACCAGTGAACCGGCGCGGCCGCTGGCGCTGTTGCGGACGCAGCCGCCGGAGGCCAGCCTGAACTTCGATCCGGATCCGGATCTGTTCGAGGCCTGGCGCCTGCGTGAGCTAATTGAAGCCAACCGTGACGACGCGCGGTATGGCAACGAACCGTTGCAAGCGTTGGCGCGACTCGATCCGCACCGCCCGCGCTACCGCGAGCAATTGCTGCACTTGGCGGAGCGCTTCCGCGACGGCCTGCTTCATGACAACCTGGTGGTCCGCTGGGCGCTGGCGGCACGACAACGAGAGGAGCGCGGGGCTCTGCTCTTGGCCTGTATTGCGCGTTTTCCCAGCGGCGATGCCTTGCCGGAGGCCCTTTTCGCCCGGGCCGACCTGGAGTTACAGCTCCTGGGCAGCGAAGATGTAGAGAGCCGGGCTGCTGCCGTGACGCGCCTGCATCAAATCGTCGAGCAGTTTCCGACGACTTGTTGGGCGCAACGAGCCCGTGAGCGGTTGCGGATGCTACAGCCGGAGTCCGCGCCGACCGTGGCGATCAGGGAGTCTCCGTGAAACAAATAATTCTGGCTATCACTGGGGCCAGTGGAGCAGTGTACGCACGACGGCTGTCGCAGCAGATCGTGCAGGCCGGCGCTCATCTGCACCTGGTGGCTTCTCCGCACGGCAGGCGACTGCTGGCGGATGAACTGGGTATCCGGCGGCTGACCATCGAAGCGCTGCTGGGGACGCCAAGCGAGCAGGTTACGCTGCATGCCTATCACGACGTCGGGGCGGACATCGCCAGCGGGTCGTTCCGCGTCGACGCGATGGTCATTTGTCCGTGCAGCAGCAACACCCTGGCGGCGGTGGCCGCCGGTACGGCCGAGAACCTGATCACCCGCGCTGCCCACGTGACGCTCAAGGAGGCACGCCGACTGATCCTGGTACCGCGCGAAATGCCGATCAGTCAGATCGAGATCGCCAACATGCTGCGGCTGAGTCAGGCGGGGGCGATCATCTGCCCAGCGGCGCCGGGTTTTTATCTGCATCCACAGAGCATCGAGGACCTGGTCGATTTTGTGGTAGCACGGATTCTGGACCTGCTGGGGCTTTCGCACGCGCTGTCGGCCCGCTGGAAGTCGCCCTGAGCGATGCGCGCTTGGTGGACCACGCTGTGGACGTGGGGGGAGATGATCAAATTCAGCCACTCTGTGTTCGCGCTGCCGTTCGCCGTGTTGGCCGCGTTCCTGGCGGCACGTCCCACGCTGCCGAGCATTCGACAAATGGCGCTGATAGTGGTGTGCATGGTGGCGGCGCGCAGCGCCGCCATGACGTTCAACCGTCTGGTGGACCGGGCCTTGGACGCCGCTAATCCGCGCACCGCCGACCGCGCCTTGCCGCGCGGACGCATCAGCGTGCCGGCGGCCTGGGCATTCTTCGTGCTGGCCTGCGTGGTGTTCGTATCGGCTTGCGGGGCGTTCTGGTGGCTGGAGGGCAATGCGTGGCCGCTGCGGCTGTGCTGGCCGGTGTTGGCATGGCTGTGCCTCTACGCCTACACGAAGCGGTTCACGGCCTGGTCGCATTTGCTGTTGGGTTTTGGGATTGCCCTGGCGCCGCCAGCCGCCTGGATTGCCATTCGGCCAGAGACACTTGGTTGGCCGGCGCTGTATCTACTGCTGGCGGCCGGTTTCTGGATTGCCGGGTTCGACTTGATTTACGCTTGTCAGGATGTGGATTTCGACCGCGCCGCTAAGCTGTTCAGCGTGCCGGCCCGCTGGGGGGTGGCGGCCGCTTTGTGGTTGGCGCGGGTCTTCCACGCGCTAACGGTGGCTGCGCTCGTGATGTTGGGAATAGCAGCCGGCCTGGGGTGGCTGTATTACGCCGGCGTGGTGTGTGCCGCTCTGTTGTTGACCGTAGAAAACGCTCTCGTCCGCCCCGACGACCTGCGTTACGTGAACTTGGCGTTCTTTACGGTCAACGGTGTCGTGGGAGTACTGCTGGGGATCCTGGGCGTGTTGGACGTCGTATGTTTTTGATAGGCGGGCGAGCGGCAGAGGGCCAGGCGCGCCGGCGGCGGGTTGCCCCGCTGCGGGCCATCCTGCTATGGGCGCTGGTCGTGGCACCGTTCCTGACCTGGGGTCTGCCGGATCGACGAGCTGACGACCTGCTGTTCGGCGGACAACCGCCGTGGCCGGCGACGCGCCTCGCCGCTCAAGAGGATTTGCGACGGCTGCGCGAGAGTGTTACCGGAGCCGACGCAGATCTGAACCCGCTGACGCAGCGCGATCGCATAGTCGAGTTGACTGCCGACGACGCCGCCCGCGCTGAGATACTCCGACGCTACCGCCTGTTCTCACGTCAGCCGGACGAGATGATCATCTTCCGGGCCTTGCAGCGCATGGCGCCGCGACAGGGGGATTTCGACCCATGCCTCTACCAGTATGGCGGGGTGTACATCTACTCGGTGGGGGCATTACTGGCGGCCGGCGGGGCCCTAGGACTGCTGCACTTGACCCGTGACATCGGGTTCTACCTCGAGCAACCGGAGCAGTTCGCGCGTTTCTACGTCGCGGCTCGGTTGGTGTCCCTGTTTTTCGGCGGCTTAGCATTGCTGGCCGTATTTCGTTTGGCGGCTCGCGCCGGCGGACGTCGCGCCGGGTGGGTGGCCATGCTGTGTGCTGGCTGGTCGCCGGTATTCCTCACTGCGGTTGTAGAAGCCAAGCCCCATTTGCCGTCCGCTTGTTGGCTATTGTGGGCGATCTCGGCGGCACTGGATTACCGGGGGCGCGGACGGTGGTCGGACGCGCTGCGGTTGGGCGTGCTGGGCGGGCTGGCGTTCGGCTACGTGCTCACAGGGGCCGTGGCCATCCTCCTCTGGCCCGCCCTCCTGTGGAGCAGTCGCGCCACCGTTGGGGTGCGGCGATGGCGGCATTTGGCGTTGGCGGGCATCGTTTTGCTGGCTGTCTATATGCTGGCAAACCCGTATGTCCTGTACAACTTCCTTACTGGGCACGGTGCCCTGGGCAGCAATCTGACCAACTCGCTGGCCATGTATACGGGGCAGGCCGCGCGGGCCCCCGAGGGCCTGCGGCGCACGCTCCAGCTCCTGGGCGAGGCGGGCGGCTGGGGGCTGCCAGTCGCAGGCAGCGTCGGATTGGTTTACTTGTTCCGGCGCCACCGCGGCGCCACGGCTGTGGCCACCGCCAGCGGGGCCGGCATGCTGGCGTTGGCGGCGCTGCTGGGCGCCGGTAAGCCAGCGGAGTTCGCACGCTTTCTTGTTCTGCCAGTACTTCTTTTGTCATGTTCGGCGGGGGCGGTGACACAAGCCCTGCTGCGTTGGCGTCCATGGCTGGGAGCGCTGGCTGCGGTGGCAGTGCTGGTGTTGATGCCCACACCAGCATACATTCGAGCACTGGCAACGGACCTGCGTGGCGAGCATGAGTCGCGTTATCAGGCAGGGCGCTACCTTGCGCGGCACATGACGCTGGCGGACGACGTGGCCATTCTTCAGGAGCCGGCTCCCTACGCTGTCCCGCCGCTGGATTTCGCGCGCCGTCGCGTGTACTGGTTGCCCCCGCAGCCGCCGGGGGTGGTATTGTCAGCCGAGTTGCCAGATTGGTTGGTATTCACGGCCGACGACGCGCGAGTGTGGCAGGGCGCATGGTGGGAGCGCTATTATGAGTTGAACGCGCGTTTTGCGGCTGATGGGATGCTGAGTCGCATCACCTGGGCGAACAAGCCGGTTTTCGTGTATCGGCGGTCAGGCGCAGCGGAGTCGGCGAGTGGACTGGAATGACCGCGCGCGGCAGGGGGCTCACTTCTCGCTCAGTTGCCGCAGGACCTCGTCACGGCACTTCTTGAGCGTGGCCCCCAGGCCGGTCAGCGTACGTTGGGCCGTGCTCTCCTTGTCGTGGTAAAGCGCCAGCAGCAGATGCTCCGCACCGATGGCGCGGGCTTCCAGTTGATCGGCGATTTCCATGGCCCGCTCGATGACGTTGCGGTAGTGCGGACTGCCCGGCAGGCGGCCAAAGACCCAGGTGTCTTCTTTGGAGCGGCGATAGAGTTCCTGGATCGCGGCGTTGACCTTTTCTTCCGTCACGCCGAGCCGGTTGAGCGCCCGAGCAGCCACGTTGTGGCTATGACGCAGAATCGCCAACAGAACGTGCTCGGTGCCCACATATTCAAGTTCGAACTCGTGGGCGATCTGGTTGGCCAGATCGACCACGGCGCGGGCCGCGTCATCCAGGCGTCGCAAGGGCATTCGCCCACCTCTCCGTCAGTCCACCGTTCTCACTACCTCGCGTAGCCCGTGCCGCAGATCGGCACTCCGGCCGGGAGCAGGCTAACCACGCCGGCAGGTACCGTGAGGGACCTTCGCGGCAGTGTCAGGCGCGGCGGCCTTCATTGGCTACAGGCACTTATACAGTCTGGCTCGCGGCCGAACAAGCGCCGGTTCTCCGGTTGCGGAGCGTGGCCGAGCCACTAGTCCTCGGCGCTCGGCGGTTATACGGACCGTGGGTCGGCATTTGGGAGGCCCTCGAACAAGGCCGAACCGATGCGCACGAACGTGGCACCCTCCTCAACGGCAACCACGTAATCCTGGCTCATCCCCATAGACAGATGGCGGCACGCCGGGCCGACCTCTCCGCTGGCGCGCAGCCGGGCCAGCAAGTCGTGCAGTTGCCGAAAATACGGGCGAGCCGCCTGCGGGTCGGGATTATATGGGGCCATGGTCATCAGCCCACGCAGCCGCAGGCGATCGCAGTGTCGCACTGTGTCGACCAATCGGTGCACGTCCTGAGGTGGCAGACCGGTCTTGCTGGCTTCCCCAGCCAAGTTGATCTCGATGAAGACATCCAAGCTGACGCCGGCAGCCGTGGCATGCTGTTGGAGGGCTTCGGCCAGGCGCGGCGAGTCTAGCGAGTGGATGATGTGGCAATGCGGCAACAGGGCCTTGATCTTGTTGCGCTGCAAGTGGCCGATCATGTGCCAGCGTGGGCCACGCCCTTCCGGTGCCGGCTCCTCTGGCCAGTCGAAGCGTGGCGGGCCACAGTGCTGCGCCCGGGCCGCGAGCTGCTGCACGCGATTCTCGCCCAGGTCGGTGATCCCGGCGGCCAGCAGCGCTTCCAGGACCGGCTGGGCGACGTACTTGGTGACCGCCACCAGCCGGACCTCCCCCGGATCGCGCCCGGCGCGCCGGCAGGCGTCGCTCAACTCGGCCCGCACGCGAGCCACGTTGTGCAGCAAACGTCTTTCCCAGTCGGTGCTGCTCATGCTTGAAACACTCGCCGGCGGATGGTGGAGTCCGTCGCCGCAGCATTCTATACTGTGCGGCCATGGGCGACATGCTGCGTAGCCTATACTACCGCCTCACCAGCGGGGCTTACGATCTGCCGGCGGTATTGGTGGAATTGGTGCTGATCGGCCTGTGCGTAAACTGGGCCGCCAGCATTCTCCAGGGAACACGCGGGGCTCGTCCGCTGCGTGGCGTGCTGGTGATATTGGTGGGCGCCACGCTCGTGGTGCGCGTGCTTACCACGCAGTTCGAGTGGGAACGTCTCAATCTGTTGTATAGCTACGTGCTGTACAGCCTGGCGTTCATCGCACTGGTGGTTTTTCAGCCTGAGTTGCGGCGTGCCATCATTCGGGTAGGCGAGGTGCGATTACGGCGCACAAGTACGCCGCAGACGCGCGTAATTGCTGACCTGGTCAAGTCGGCCGGGTTTTTGTCGCGGAATCGCTATGGGGCGCTGATAGCCATTCAGCGCAGCGTGGACCTGCAAGGCTGGGCCGAGAACGGCACGCTCTTGAACGCCGAAGTGTCGGCCAATTTGCTGAACACGATCTTTTATCCCGGTTCACCGCTGCATGATCTGGGGGTGATCATTCATGGCACGCGGATCGTGGCGGCGAACTGTCAGTTTCCGGCGGCGGAGAGTGACGAGGTGGACCTGTCGCTCGGCAGTCGGCACTTGGCCGCCGTCGGCATGAGCTATGAGACCGACGCCCTGGTGCTGGTGATTTCGGAAGAGACAGGTGTGGTGTCACTGGCCGACAATGGCCGCCTGACACGCTATCTGTCGTTGGACGAGCTGTCGACCGAGCTGACCAACCGTCTGGCAGGCCATGTGACGCCCTCTTCAGGGGAGGGGCAGATGGGCCGCCTGGCCGGGTTGTGGCGGCGGGCTCGTCGGCTGTTGGTCGTGGTGCCGCTGACGGCCGTGATATGGTATGTTGCCGATCAAGCCACTTTCGTGACCGATAGTTGCCGCGTACGGCTGGAAGTCCGGCCTGAAGACCCCACGTCGGAAGTGGAAGTGCTCGGCCAGCCGTTGATATTCGAGGCCAGCTTCAGCGGGTCGGGAAGATCGATCGACCGGCTGCGGGCGGCACACGCCATCGAGCCGTTGCCGGTGACCTGGGTAGTGCCGCGTGCGTACGCGGCTCGCAGTGAGCCGTATACCATCGAGGCGCGCGAAGGCGGCATCCGCAAGATATTCGAGCAGGCACGGGAAGTGCGGGAGCGCGGGCTGACCGTGGCCGATGTCAACCTCTCCCGTCTGACATTCCGCGTCTACGAGCGTGTGACGCTGAACCTGCCGGTGGACGTGCGCACCGAGGGGGGGCCGGTGCGAGTAGCGCTCGAAAGTGCCGACCCGCCGGAGGTGCAGATCGAGGTTCGTCGTGAGGACGCTCCCTTGGTCGAGTCCCAGGGACGCGTTTTCGCCGTTCTCGGCAGGCAACTCGAAGGGCTGGCCTCCGGCGAGGTGCGCACCGTTCAGGGGGTGCCCCTGGCTGCGCCGGCCAGCGTGCGCGGCCCCGTGCGGTTCAACCCCGAGCGTGTGAGCGTGACGGTGCGGGTCGTGGCCCAGACGCGCACCGTGCGCAACGTGGTCGTCCGGCTGTTTGTCAGTCCGGAAGTCGCGGAGCACTACCAGGTCTCGCGCACCGACCCGAAGGAGTGGCGCGTTGATGTGCAGGTGCAGCACGAACAGGCCGTGTTCGATGCCATCAGTCCATTGGAACTCGAGGCCTTCGTCCACGTGACCAGCGACCTGTTGCCCGGCCCGGAGGAGCCGGCGAACGAGCAGATCCGCACCGTGCCCGTGATCTTCCTGGCCCCGAAGGGCGTGTCGGTCGTCGGCAATCGTTCGGTCCAGGTCACGCTGGTCCCGCGCGGCAGCTTCAGCCCCTGATGTCTGCGCGATCGCGTAGTCTGCTGTCGATCCTCTATCTGGACGACGACCTGGTGGTGGTGAACAAGCCGCCCGGTCTGGCGTCGGTGCCGGCGCGCGGCGAAACCGAGGCGGTCTCCGATATGCTCCGCATACAGCCGGAGCTGGGCGCTAATCCGGCCGTGCGGACCGTGCACCGATTGGACCGTGATGCGAGCGGCGTACTGGTGTTCGCTCGGACGTTGCGCGCGCAGCGTGATCTGGTGGCGCAGTTCGCCGCACGCCGGGTGGAGAAGGTCTATTTGGCGCTGGTCAGCGGCTATGTGGCCGGCGACGGCGAGGTCAACCTGCCGTTGATCTATCATCGCCGGCAGAACCGGGTGCAAGTCACAGCGGCAGGCGGCAAGGCCTCCGTTACCCGCTATCGGGTCGTGCAGCGTGTCGCCGGTCACACGTTGCTGGAGTGTCGCCCCCTCACCGGGCGCCGGCACCAGATCCGGGCACACCTGGCGGCGATCGGCCACCCGCTGGCGGTCGACCCGCTGTATGGTGGCGGAACGGCGCTATTTCTGTCCAGCTTCAAAGCGGATTATCGCCACAGCACGCGCCATCCCGAGCGTCCGCTCATCGCCCGGCTGACCCTGCACGCCGCCCGGCTAACCGTCCGGCACCCGGGAACGGGCGAACCAGTCAGCTTCGAGGCCCCGGTGCCCAAGGACCTGCGGGCCACGCTGAATCAGCTCGCGAAGCTGGCTACCTGAGGAGGCGGGCGCAGTCCCTGCCGTCGGAAAAGTTCCGCCTGCGGGACGGCCAGGCGACCGACCGTTAGTACAATAGGATTGCGCCCGCAAGGTCGCGGCGCAAGCGTGTTGCAATGCCTTTCGCAACCAACGAACCTGCCGGCAGTTCGGTGAGCGGTGAACCGGCGGCGGCTGATCCGGCGCGCCACGCGGAGAGCGCGCCGCCGGCCAAGACGGCGCCGATCGAGGAGATCGTCCGCGACATCCGAGAAGGGTTGGCCCAGGTATCGGCCCGCGAGCTGGAGCTGCGGCGGCGCGAACAGGAGTTCGAACGGCAGTTCCAGGACTTGAAGCGTCAGGCCGAGCAGGCCGCCGGTGCCGAACTCCAACAGATGCAGCAGCGTCTGGCGCAGCAGGCGGCTGACCTGAATGCGCAAGCAGTCGAGCTGGCATCACGTCGTGCTCGGCTGAACCAACTGGCCGAACAGCTTCGAGCCCGGCAGATCGAACTTGAGCAGCAGAAAGCCAGTCTGGCGCTCCAGTCGCAGCATACGCGCCAGCGCGTGGAACGTTTGCGGGCCTGGGAGGAGCGCCAGCGGACGGCCCTCGAAGAGCGGGCCGCCGCCCTACAACGCCAAGAAGAGGAACTCAAGCGCCGCCTACAGCTAGCCCACCAGGACATCACCCGGCGACGGCAGGAACTGGATCAACGGGCGGCGCAGCTCGACGCCCGGGCGGCCGAGCTGGATGAGTTAGATCGACGGCTGGGCGAGCGCCGCCTGGGATTGGAGCAGCGCCTCAACGAGGGTGAGGCGCTGGCGGCGGAGGTCGAACGACAACAGGCCGAGCTGGCGGCGGCGCAGACCAGGCTCGAGAAGGAGCGAACCGAGCTTGCCCAGCTTCGCGAACGCCTTCAGTCGGAGCGCGCGCGCATCGCCCGCGAATGGAACTCCCTGGAGTTGGCTTCGCAGGAGCTGGTTGCCGAACGCACGCGCTTGGCCGAGGCCCAGGCGCAGGTCGCCGGAACACGCAACGAGTTGCAGACCGAGCGGCAGCGCTTGATGCAAGAGCGGCGGCAGACCGAGGAGCTGAAGCGCACCTTGGAAGCCGAACGCACCGCGCTGAGCAAGTTGCGCCAGGAATTGGAGCAACAGAAGAATGAACTTGACACCGAACGCGTGCTGCTGGGGCGCGAGCGGCGGCGCGTCGAGCAAGCTGCGGCGCAATTGCAGGCCGCGCAGCAGGCGGCCCAGCAGAGACAGCAGGAGCTAGAGCAGCGCTGGCAGTCCGCTCATCAACAGGTTCAGCAGACCAGCCAGCAAATGGACGAGCTCGAGGCCCGCCGGCGCATGCTGGAACGCGCCGAGGCCGAGTGTCGCGAGCGCCAAGAGAGGTTGCAACGGCGTGAGGAGCAGTTCCAAAGCCGGTTGGCCACATTGGAGGAGGAGAAACGCCGTCTGCTGGAATGGGAATCACGGCTGGGCCAGCAGGAGAGCGTCGCTGAGCAACGTCTGGAGCGCGTCCGGGCCGCCGAAGCGCTGCTGCGGCAAGAGCAGGAGAGAATCGCCGCTCTGCGCGAGCAGGCCGAGGCGCATGAAGCTGAAGCCCGACAGAACGCCCTGGAACTGGAGGTCGAACGGCGGACTCTGGAATCGGCCCAGGCCGCCGTGGCGCGCGTCTCCCAAGACCTTGACCGCCGTCGCGCGACGCACGAAGAGTTCTTGGCTGTGCTTCGCAGCGCGGTGGCACGCCGCCTCGAGCAGTTGCGCGGTGCCCAGCGGCTCGGACCAAGGGTGACGGCGCGTTGGTGGCTGTGCGCTGGCGCAGCGGCAACTGCGCTGGCGGGAGTGGTCTTCGTGGCCTGGCTCCTTCTGCACCCGCCGCGTTATTGTGCCGCCGTGGCCCTGCACTTCGGTTCTGCCGCGCACGGCGCGCCGATCGCCGACCGTCGGGACTTATTGCTGGATCCGCATTTGTTGGCGAAGGGCGAGTTCCCGCCCAAGTTGAGCGCCGACTGGGGCGCGGCGTGTCGAGACGGTCGGGTGCGGGTCGAGGCCGTGGATGGCGCGTCGCTTCTGCGACTGGAGGTGCTGGCCGAGGCCGCGGCGACGGCGCAGCAACTGGTGGCGGCTGCGTCGCAATCGTATGTTTCCCGCTTGCAGGAGCTCGACGCGGAGCAGGCCGCTGCGGGTCGGGCCGACGTGATCAGCCGGCGGCAACAACTGGTGGCCAGCGTTACTCAACTGGAACGCGAGCAGGCGGCAGCCGAGTCGCAACCGGTCGATGCGGTGCTTGACCAGCGTGCCGCTGCCGCCGCTGCCGCGGACGCGCTGGCTGTCGAAATTGAACAGGTGGCTGGCGACCTGGAGCGGCAGAGGGGCGAGTTGGCAGCCCTGGTAGCTCTGGAGGTGCCCCGTGGCAGCATCGCGGCCGCTGAGATCGAGCAGGCGGTGGCGGCCGACGCCTTGTACCGCGAGGAGCGCGACGAGTTTGCTGCTGTGGCCCGGCAATATCGATCGGAACTCGCCGTGGCCATGCTACAGGTGGTAGATCCGCTCAAGGCGGCGCGACGTGCCTTGGCTCAACTGGCAGAATCGCTCAGTGAGCAGCAGAGGCTCGACCCGCCGGCTGAGATACGCGCCCTGCTGGGCCAGACTGCCACCACCGTTCGTGCCGGTCAGGAGCGTCTGGAGAATTTCGCCCAACAGTGGCAAACCTGGCTGGAGGCAGTCCGTAATATCGAGGTGCGTGATGATGCCGCCGCGCTAGTGAATCAGCAGAACACCGTCGCAGATGGGGCCCGCGCCCTGACCGACGCCCTGGTCAATATCGTGGATGAGGTTGGCGCGCGGTTGGACGCGCTCTATAACCAGGGCAGCGGCGGTACGCGCCAGGTGGTCGTAGCCGCGGTGTTGCGCAGCGACCATGCCGCCGTGGCAGCCGCGGTGGAAACGCTGCTGGGAGCGGCCAAGCGGTTGTCGCCGACTGAGAACGTCGAGTTGGATGCCCAGGATCGCAAGCTGCGTGGGCTGCAAATGCGACTGACAGCGCGGCGGGCGGCGCTGGAGCAACAACTTCAGCTTGAAGCGGATCGCCTGGCACGCGACGCGCACGCTGCGCGCATCAATGATTCGCGCGAGCAGATCCGCCAGCTCGAGCGTCGGCGCGAGGAGCTGGTGACCAACCTCTTGAGTGCTACTAAGCGTATGCTCGCCGCGGATGAGCTTGCCCGCCGGCAAGCGCTGGCCAGCGCGGTCAGCCAACAGCGCGCCGCCGAGATCGCTTGGCTCCGGCACCGTATCGCTGCGCTCGACGATGAGCTGCGTTCGCTGGCGGCGGACGCGGCAGTGACGCCGGTCGAGGTTGGCCCGGTGAGCGTGACCCGCGTGGCATCTGGGCGCTACCGCGACGCAGCGCTGGCGGCCGCCGGCACGTTCGCTGCTGTTTGGCTGGCCAGCTTGGCACTAATAGCGCCTGGCTGGGGGCGGCGCCGTCCCCCAGCGGACCCGTGGGCAGAGGTGCTGAACATCCTGGAGGCGGGGCCCGGGCTCGAAGGCGAAGCCGCCGAACAGCGCAGGGTTGCCAGGGACGGCGCGGCGGGCGCGGAAGCTTGACCGGTGCGCCGCCAGTGCAGCGCTGTCAGCGCCGTTCCAACTTGCGCACCGGCGTCTGTTCCAGCACGAAGGTCTTCTCGCCGTAGCCCGGGAAACGCAGACCGGCACGCGTCATCTGGCCGCTCGCCTGTATCCAAAGCACCTGCCCGACCCCATAGCGATCGTGCCGAACGAGCGTTCCCGGCCCCCAATCGGCAAACGGAGAACCAGCGGGTAGGTGGGGCGGTTCGCTCGGCACAGCATCGTCCGGACCGGGGAGCTGTCGGGGCCAGGCGCGGTTGCGTCTCAGACGTCGGCCCTCCTCGGGCGGCAGGTCGTCAGCGACCGGGACGATATCCTCCGTCGGGCCAAACGTGACCGAAGGGCGCCGGTCTGCGCGCCAGTCCTGCCACTCCAGGCTGTCACCGCAGATCTCCAGGAGGAACTGTGAGAGCGAGCGTGGCGTCTTGCTGCCGCGAACCAGGCGTTGCCGGCAGGTTGTCAGATAGAGTTCTTCGCGGGCCCGCGTCATGCCCACGAAGCACAGGCGGCGTTCCTCCTCGAGGTCGCCTTCCCCCGCCAAGGCTCGCTCGTGCGGCAGTAGTCCCTGTTCCAGGCCAGCGATGAACACTATGGGGAACTCCAGGCCCTTTGCCGCGTGCAATGTCATGAGCAGGACCTGACCAGCCTGCTCATCGACGGCATCCTGGTCGCTAACCAAGCTGACGCGGCTCAGAAACTCGGCCAGAGTCGGCTCGAACGCGTCTTGTTCATAGCGCCGCGCGGCGCTGACCAGCTCCTGCACGTTGGCCAGTCGGTCTTCTCCGCCGCGCTCCTTTTCTTGGCGGAACAGCTCTTCCAAGCCGCTGCGCAGCAGCACCTCGCTGACCGCGCGGGCCACGCCGCGCTGGACGAGGGGTTGCAGTTCGTCGAGCAGACGCACGAAGGGCTGCAAGCGCGGCACCGCCTTGCGCAATTGTGGGAACTGCTCCGCTTGGCGAACGATTTCGAGCACCGGGCGGCCGGAGTCGCGGGCCAGCTCGCGCAAGCGGCTGACGGTGGTTGCCCCGACGCCCCGTGCGGGCGTGTTGATGACACGCAGCAGGGCCACTTCGTCGGCCGGGTTGACCAACAGACGCAGATAAGCCAGCACGTCGCGGATTTCCTTGCGGTTATAGAACTCGATGCCACGTGCAATCCGATATGGAATGCCGCGCGCTCGCAGGGCTTCCTCGAACCCGCGTGACAGGGCATTCACCCGGTAGAAAATGGCCATCTCGTTCCAGTTTCGTCCGCGGCGGTGCAGCTCGGCGATTCGTGTCGCCACGCGCTCCGCCTCCTGTATTCCGTCGTCGAAATGCCAGACCAGGACGGGGGCTCCTGCGGGATTGGTGGTCCAGAGTTTCTTGTGCTTGCGGCGCCGGTTGTGGACGATGAGGCGGTCGGCGACCGCCAGTATGTGGCCGGTGGAACGGTAGTTCTGTTCCAGACGTATGATGCGGGCATCTGGGAAATCACGCTCGAACTCGAGGATGTTGCGGATATCCGCGCCGCGCCAGGCATAGATGCTCTGGTCCGGATCGCCGCTGACGCAGATGTTGCGATGGTCCCGGCTAAGATCGCGGGCGATGAGATATTGAGCGTGATTCGTGTCCTGATACTCGTCGATCAGTACGTGCCGGAAACGTACGTTCAACCGCGCGCGGATGTCTGCGTGCTCTTCCAGCACCAGTGCCACGCGCATCAGCAGGTCGTCGAAGTCCACCGCGTTTCGCTGTTCCAGCAGACGCTGATAGGTCGCGTAAACTGCTGCCAGTAGTTCGTCCTGGGCAGTCGCGGCACGCTCCAGAAAATGCTGCGGTGTGAGTAGCCGCGCCTTGGCGCCGCTGATCGCCGCGGCGGCCGTCTCGACACTCAGACGGGACTGCTCTATGCCGCTTTCCTCCATGGCCTGGCGAATCACGCGGGCGCTATCGGTGTCATCATAGATGGTGAACCCGGGATGCACGCCGGCTAAGGGGCCGAGCTCGCGCAGCAGCCTAGCCCCCAACGCATGAAATGTGTAGACCCACATCCCGTGCGCAACGCCCAGGATCGCCAGGCGCCGCCGCATTTCGTCGGCTGCCTTGTTGGTGAATGTGATCGCCAGAATGTTCTGCGGCGGAATGCCGCGTTGCACCAGACAAGCCGCCCGGTGCGTGATGACGCGTGTCTTTCCACTGCCGGGACCAGCCACCACCAGCAGCGGCCCGTCCTCGTGCAAGACAGCTTGGCGCTGCGGCTCATTTAACTCCGCGACGAGGGCGGCATAGTGGCAGGCGTTGGAGGACATACCATCATTTAGCCGTCCAGGTCTCGACTGTCCAACGCCCGGCAACGGTTTCCCACGCCAGGGCCGGTTGGCACGCGGAGAGGGCTCAACTTGTCCGCGGTCACGGGCCGATAAGGGGTACGGTGACACGTGCCTTTCGGCGGCTGGTGTGCTCAGTCGCCGCCGGGACGTGTCTGATACCAAAGGGACGTGCGATGTTCTGGATCGGTCTGTTCACGGTTTTCATCGCCCTGCTGACTGGGCTGGTCATGTTTGCCTAGTTCTGGTCCCCTGACGGCCACACTAGCGGCCTGTGTCGGCGGCACCGTCGGCACAGGCCGCTGCGCTTGAGGTCGGGGTCGCTTGTCAGCATGCCGACCAGCCGCAGCCCGGATTGGAGCACTTTCGGCAACCTTCTTGGAGCATCAAACGGCTGCCGCACTCTGGGCAGGCGAGTTTGTAGAAGCTGGCGACGTCGTGCTCGTGGCGGACCGTGGTGATAACGGCGGACAGGTCCGCGGCTGCCAGGGCGCGCTTCTCAGTGGCGGTCAGCTTCTCCGCCACGCTCGCGCTTTCGGTCACTATTCGCGTGCGGGTGCCGGACGCAGCAGTCGGCAGCGCTTCGGCAACGGCTGTCGCGGTCATCGTGGCGGTCAATGGAGGGCGCCCGGCGGTCTCGGCGGCGTGGTATAGGGCCTGGGGAGCCTGCGAGCGATTGCTGGCGACAGTGGCACGCTGCCCGGCCACGGCCGTCGGGGCAGCAGTGCTCAGCGTGTTTTCGGCGACCGCCGCCGCGCGCCCGCCGTTGCTGCCATGACCGCCATTTCCTCCGTTACCCGAGGTGGGGGCTGGTGCGGGCGTGTCCGTGTGGACCGGGGCGCTGGGAGCACGGTCCAGCTCGGCCAGGTCGATTTCGCCGAGCAGTAGGTTCCTCAGGCCGCAGCGCTCCTTGGCTTTCAGGTACTTCTTGAGCGCGCAAGCCAGCCCGTCGCCGAGCGACATGATTCGTCCGCTGCGCGTGGGGATCTGGAGCGACGACCCGATGCCCTCCAGTTGCTTGATGACCAGCAACAGGCTGCCACCGGCCCGCAGCCACAATGAGACCATGCGGCATATGGCCTCCAGATCGCTGTTGGCTACGTCGCCGCCCTTACCGAGTTGGGCGAACACCTCTAGTTCGCGGTCCCGTCGTGGGTCGACCGTGATCTTGACGTGCATATTGCCGAATGGCGTCATCTGGCGGATGCGCAACCCGCTGACAATTTCGGGCAGGTCCATCGGCTCGATGCGCGGCGGGTTGGTGGCCATCTGGCCGGTCTTCGAGACTGTGGGCACGCTGGCCGCGTTCTCTGTCGCTGGCTTCGTGGCGGAAGGACTTTTCTTCAGAGCCATGGGCTGCTCGGCTCGGCAGCCGTCCCGATACACGGTTACGCCCTTGCAGCCGAGGTCGTAGGCGAGGTTGTAGATTTTCTCGACGTCGGCGCGGGTCGCCGTGGCTGGAAAGTTGATGGTTTTGCTTATAGATGCGTCACAGTGGCGCTGGAAGGCGGCCTGCATGCGAACATGCCACTCCGGCTCTATATCGTGCGCACAAACAAAGACACGCTTTACATCGTCGGGGATCTCATCGAAGTGCGCCAACGAGCCGGTCGCCGCGATCCGCTCAATCAGCTCGTCGCTGTAGAAACCGCGGCGCAGCGCCACATGGCGGAAGACTTCGTTTACCTCGATGAGCGGTTTTTCCCCTTGCTTCTGGCCGCGTAAGACGTTGCGCTGGAACGCCAGAGAGAACATCGGCTCGATGCCGCCCGAGCAGTTGGCGATGATGCTGATGGTGCCGGTGGGGGCCACGGTCGTAACTGCGGCATTGCGCATCATCCGGTTGTATTTGGTGTGCCAGATGCTGCCCTTCCAGTTGGGGAAGCAGCCGCGCTCGCGTGCCAATTCCTGGCTGCATCGATGAGCTTCGTCGTTCACGAACCTCATGAAGCGCTCGCCCCACACAAGCCCTTCCTCGCTGTTGTAGGGCACGCCCAGTTTGAACAGGGCGTCGGCAAAACCCATGACACCCAGCCCGATCTTGCGGTTGTCCTGACACATGCGCTCGATTTCGGGCAGCGGATAGTTGTTGGCGTCGATTACGTTGTCCAAGAAACGCGTGGCCTGACGAACCGCCTCGCCCAACCCATCCCAGTCCACCAGACCCGTGCTGTCCTCGGTCTCCCGGACAAATAGGCCGAGATTCAGGCTCCCCAGATTGCAGGCCTCGTAGGGCAAAAGCGGTTGCTCGCCGCAGGGGTTCGTGGCCTCGATACGGCCCAGTTGCGGCGTGGGATTGGCGGCGTTGATGCGATCAATGTAGACCACACCCGGTTCACCGGTCTGCCAAGCGTTGTTGACGATGATGTTCCAGAGGTCGCGCTTGGTATAGACTCGGTCGCTCAGTTCGGAGGCGATCGGCCCAGTCAGGCGGGGCGAGCGAAAGTACGCCTCCCGACCGGTCGGCGAGACGGGTTCCACGCAGTCGATGGGGATCAAATCCTGCAACGTGTAGCGCTGAATGTCCAGCTCGCGCGGCAACACGTACGCCTGACCGGTGCGCGGGTTACGCACCACGTGCGGCGAGTCGGGCGCGGCCCGGAAATCCTCCATCCACACGTCGGTGACCTTCACGGAAATGTTGTAGTTTGTGAACTGTTGAAGGTCCTGCTTGGCGTGAAGAAACTTAAGGATGTCTGGATGATGAATGTACATCATCCCCATGTTGGCGCCGCGCCGAAATGCGCCCTGCTGAATGGCGTTGGTGGCCTCACTGAAGGCGCGCCAGAAGCTGATTGGGCCGCTGGTAGTCCCGCCGCTGGAACGAATGTAATCGCCGGTCGGACGGAGTTCGTCGAAGGCGAAACCGGTTCCGCCGCCGGCTTTCTGGATCAGTGCTGTGTGCTTGATGCTGTTGAATATATCCACGATTGAGTCGCGGACCGGCAGAACGAAGCAGGCTGAGAGCATGCCCATCTCGCGACCAGCATTCATCAGCGTAGGCGAGTTCGGCATGAAGGCCCCGCTTGTCATGAGCGTGTAGAAGCGATCCTCCCAGCGGCGCCGTTCAAGCTCGCCCGCCCCGTATCGCAGCTCGACGTCGGCCACGGTACGTGCTACACGGCGGAATAGCTCGCGGGGTGTTTCGAGGCAGCGGCCATTTTCGTCCTTCTTCAAGTAGCGCGCTTCCAGAACCTTACGGGCGTTTTCCGTGAGGGGCGGATCATCCGTGACAGCGCGCGCATACCCAGAGATTGTCATCCGCGGAACTCCTGTTTCCTGGATGTAACGGTTATGAAGAGGCTCGCGGGTTGCCGTACCGGCTGCGCCGGTAACGACTACCGCCCACTGCGGGCCGTGAGGGCCCGGCGAAGGGGGCAATCATTATTATGGCTCAACATCTTGTGGTCGTCAAGCAACTACCACACAATGGAGCGGATTTCTCTCAAGCGACCATCGGATAATGACTTGCAAAGCGATCAATCGCGTGTCAGCCCTACCGGTTGAGGTGTGGCGCCCTGGAAACCCCAGATATTGGATGCTACCACCTGAACGACCAGTTGTTCTGAGGGCCTCCGTATAGGGGAGAAGCGCGAATCAAGGAGGGCCCGCGGCTCCTAGTTATCGGAACACGGCGGGCTCAGTTTGTCGACTCCGTGCGCTCCGCCGACGGGGCGGCTGAAGGTTGCGTGGTTCGCCCTAGAAGGCTACCACGGCGGTTGAGCCGAGCAGGAACTGTATCAGGCGCCCCATGCCGAGCCCGAAGCCGCTGCGTGTTACAGAACGATTCGCTGGTTTCGTCTCCGGGTTGAAGAGTTCGAGGTATGGAACGAATGGCCTCCAAGCAGCTTCCTCTACTTCTGGCGTGACCTCGCCACCGTTGGTTTCGTTGGCCCGAATCTGAACCATCTGGCGGAACATTTGACTCTCTCGCAGCTTAGTGCACAGGGTGGCGTAGCTCTCTTCCCGTCTGGAGGCTCCGAAGGTCTCACCCGCCCACGGCAAGAGGAAATCGACGCAATCGACGGTCCAACGGTTGGCGTTGTACTCCTCCAGTGACAGACCTGGCGGCAGGGGGCGGCGGTCGCTTCGGTACATGTTGAAGAACTTGATTGACTCGGGGTAGTGGGTGACTTGGACGGGGCCTTCGTGTATGAGGCAAACCATTTCCTCGATAGCCGAACGAAAGTCCTCACCCCACTTGATGCTGACCCCGCCGTTATTCAGGCGCTTTAGGATGTCGGAATACGTGATTACCGGCGCGGGGCGCTTGAGGAAGCGCTGCAACCGTTCCTTGTGCTCCTCGGGGACGATGGGTGACGACAGGGCGACATCCATCGCCAAATTGAGCAGTTCCTGCTGGAATTCGACTAGGCCGGCCAGGTCCATGTCGCGAGCCTCGAACTCCAGCAGAGCGAACTCCGCCAGGTGACGACCGTCGCCGGCCCGCGGCTCGTTGCGGTAGCTGCGGCCGATGGGCCAGACCGCCGGGAGGTCGTATTCGAGGATCTCGGCTTCCATCAGCAGTTGATCCGTTTGACTCAGGTATGAGACGTGACGCGTGTTCTTGAGGATGAAGGCTGTAGGCACGTTCTCGCAAGCGCCCGTGCCGCCAGTGATCTTCGGATAGTACGATTCGATGGCTCCGAACTCGCGCATGCGGGCGCGAATGGCGTTGACTACGTTGGCCTTCAGCTTGAGCAGTTCGCGGCTCCATTCCTGTTGCGTCATGCACGGTCCTCCAGGCAAAGGAGAAGAAAGTGGGAGTGAAAAAGCCCGCCGCATGGCGGGGCGAACTTCGGCGGTGCAGGGACCACGGCCAGGTGCGGGATCGTCACTGCATGTTTGGCGGCCTGTCGCCCGGCGGACCGGCGCAAAAAAAATCCCCGCTCTTGGCGGGGATAGAAGCAAGGCGCCGCCGGATTGGCGGCGGGGTCGTGTACCACCGGGGGATGGGGGGAGAACGATCTGCAAGTAGCTTGCCATCGGCGTTTGCAAATTGGGCGGAAGTTTACTAGGTTCCGGCGCCGTGTAAAGAGTGTAAGGAGGAAATTCGCTGCATGCGGTTTCGGGGCGGGCTGGCAAGGCCGCGGGCTTCCGCATGCCACTTGCGGTGCAACAGGCAGCACCGGCTGGAGCAGCCGCCCGGCGTGAAGACTGTGCTTTTGCGACAGGCATGCGGGTGAGTAAACTGAGATGTTCGGCGCGTCGTCGGCGACTGGCGGCGGCACGCTTCGGGAGTACGCATGAGCAACGCTGGTAGTTACGATCCGCATGCAGTGGAGAGCGAGGTCTATCGCTTCTGGGAGCAGGGTGGGTACTTTCACGGTCGGCCCAGTCCGGACAAGAAGCCGTACGTTATCGACATCCCGCTGCCCAATGTGACCGGCGCCCTGCATCTGGGGCACGCGCTGAACAACACGCTTCAGGACATCCTCATTCGCCGAGCGCGGATGCGTGGCTACGAGACGATGTGGATGCCAGGTACTGACCACGCCGGTATCGCGACGCAAGCGGTGGTGGAGAAGAAGCTCAAGGAGGAACACAACCTCACCCGTCATGAGCTGGGCCGCGAGGGCCTGGTGCGGAAGATCTGGGAGTGGAAAGAGGAGTACGGCGGGCGGATTTTGCAGCAGCTTCGGCGGATGGGGTGTTCGTGTGACTGGGAGCGGACGCGGTTCACGTTGGACGAAGTTTGCGCGCGGGCCGTCTATGAGGTTTTCTTCCAGTGGTTCAAGGCAGGATTGATCTACCGCGGCCTGCGTCTGGTGAACTGGGATACGCATCTTCAGACGGCCGTCGCGGACGATGAGATCATCCACGAGACCGTCAAAGGGCACTTGTGGCATTACCGGTATCCGATCCTTCCGTCGGAGGCTGGGGGAGAAGCGACCGTTTGCGCTGCATCCGAGCCCGGAGCGCGAGGAAGGGCCGCATCCTGGCGCGAAGCGCAAGCAATGGGCCAATCGGAGCCCGAAGCGCAAGCGAGGGCGAGGGCTGCACTCGCGCGGGCGGTCGCACCCGACGCCAAGCTGGGCGTCGACTACGTCGTCATCGCGACGACGCGGCCGGAGACGATGCTGGGCGACACGGCGATCGCGGTACATCCGGACGACGCGCGCTACAAGCACCTGATCGGAAGATACTGCCTGTTGCCGCTGATGAACCGCCCGATCCGGATCATCGCCGACGCGGAGCTGGTCAACCCGGAGTTCGGCACCGGGTGCGTAAAGGTGACGCCGGCCCACGACCCAAACGACTACGCGTTCTCGCAGCGGCACCCGGAGGCCCGGCCAATCAACATTCTGACGCCCGACGGGAAGATCAACGAGAACGGGGGTGTGTACGCAGGCCTCGACCGGTATGCGGCCCGCGCGAAGGTGGTCGCAGACCTCGAAGCCTTGGGGCTGATGGAGAAGATCGAGGACTACGAGACGGAGATCGGGCACAGTGACCGCAGCAAGACGCCGATCGAGCCCATGCTCAGCGAGCAGTGGTTCGTGAAGATGGGGAACTTGGCCGAGATGGCGATGGAGGCGGTCCGCGACGGCCGCGTGCGCTTCTTTCCGGAGCGCTACGCCAAGACCTACCTCGACTGGCTCGGTGAAAAACGCGACTGGTGCATCAGTCGGCAACTCTGGTGGGGGCACCGCATACCGGTGTGGACGAAACGGATTCATCTCACCGAGGAGAACTGGAGGGACGAGCTGTTGCCGAAGGGGATTGACGCCCTTATGGAGGGGAACTGGGGCGGACCAGACGATCTTCTCTTGAGAGTGACCAGACTGCGAGATGGGGCTCGCGTAATCGACCCAGCAGGCGAGTTCTTGCCGGTTGTGAAGGAAGGCGAGGGCGACTATGAGTTTACCGTGTGCCTGCGGAACCCGAGCGACCAAAGCACGGTGAAGCTACTGGAAGACGCCGGTTTCGAGCGCGACCCCGATGTCCTCGACACGTGGTTCAGCTCGGCGCTGTGGCCGTTCAGCACCCTCGGTTGGCCGCACGATGGAGGTCCGGAGGGAGGCGCGGCGGGAACCGCACCCTCCCGCGCCGACTTCGAGTACTTCTATCCGACCACCGTCTTGGTTACCGCGCGCGAGATCATCACGCTGTGGGTGGCGCGCATGGTGCTGACGGGACTCTATTTCACCGGCCGCGTGCCGTTCTCGCACGTGTACATCCATCCGAATATCCAGGACGGCCAGGGGCGACGGATGAGCAAGTCGCTCGGCAACGGCGTCGACCCGCTGGACATCATCGAGCTGTATGGCACCGATGCCTTGCGTTTCACCATGGCCCAGATGGCCACCGAGACGCAGGACGCACGGATGCCGGTCAAGCGGATCAAGTTGCCGGACGGTCGACAGATCAACACTTCGGATCGGTTCGAGCCGGCCCGCAATTTCTGCAACAAGCTTTGGCAGGCCGCGACGGGGTTCATCCTGCCGAACCTGGAAGGATTTGACCCACAGCCGCTACTGGTTGATGACCTGACGATCGAGGACCGTTGGATTCTCTCGCGGCTCGGGGCGTGTATTCGCGAGGTGGACCGCCGTTTCGAGCGTTATCAGATCAGCGACGTGGCCGACACGGTCCGGTCGTTCTTCTGGGGCGAGTTCTGCGACTGGTATTTGGAGCTGGTCAAGCCGCGCTTGTATGATGCCGCGCGTTCTCAGGGAGGGGGCGGGGGAAGCTGCGGGGCGGTGC
>Ga0129299_1000126_pt1 | contig 42419 bp, 33 predicted proteins | sample ConPoolayeCmetaG_FD_94477 | JGI IMG/M metagenome (GOLD analysis project Ga0129299, IMG submission 94477) | Hot spring microbial mat communities from California, USA to study Microbial Dark Matter (Phase II) - Cone Pool mat layer C metaG ...
GCGGGTCTCATCGGAATGACCAAATCGCTCGCACGTGAACTTGCCTCGAAAAAGGTGCGTGTCAACGCCATTGCGCCGGGATTCATCGAGACGGCAATGACCAATGCGATGCCCGAAGAGGCGAGAAAAGCACTCATGGAGATTATCCCTCTCAAAGAAACTGGTAAACCGGAGGATATTGCCAACGCAGCACTCTTCTTATGCTCGGATATGTCCCGCTACATTACGGGAGAGGTGCTCAAAGTCAATGGCGGTATGTATATGTAAGTCAAACATGCTACGCTTTGGAGGAGATTATGGAAAAGAAAGAAATCATGGAAAAAGTCGTTGCCCTGGCGGTGGAAAAACTTTCGGCCGATGCCAGCACAATCAACGAAAACACGGCGTTTGTCGAGGATCTTAACGCCGATTCGCTCGATCTCGTTGATTTTGTCATGGAACTCGAAGGGGCGTTCAAGATTGAAATCCCCGAGGAAGACGTTCAACAGATAAAAACAATCGGTGCGGCGGTCGAGTACATCAGTAAGAAGGTCAACGCCTAACAAAGCACTCTCCTCTTCTCTACGCTCTATCGCTTTCCCTTGTTTTCGTAGAGTTAGAGAGACTAGTGAGCAGGGAGGTATCAAATGCGGAGGATAGTTATCACGGGGATTGGTGTTATTAGTCCTCTCGGTAATGATACTGCGACTACGTGGAACGCGCTCCTCGAGGGGAGAAGCGGCATTGGTCAGATTACTCAGTTCGATGCAACAAACTTCGCTACCCGCATCGCGGGAGAAGTAAAGAACTTCTCGCCCACGGCACACGGTATCGAAGAGAAGGAGGCGAAACGGCTCGATCGTTACCAGCAGTTTGCGCTCGCAACTGCTATCGAGGCGGTTCGTGACAGCGGTATTGAGTTCGAAAAGGAGGATCGGGAACGTTGTGGTGTCTCGTATGGTATCGGATTTGGCGGCATTATTTCGTTTGAAAGTGAGCATACGAAGTTCCTCCAGCAGGGACCACGACGCATCTCCCCTTTCGTCATACCGCAACTCATTGCGAATCTCGGTCCCGGCTATATCTCCATACATTTCGGGCTCAAGGGACCGCAGTACTGTCCTGTTGCTGCGTGCGCGACAGGTACATTCGGCATTATCGAGGGCTTCCGGGCGATTCGCGAGGGGGTTGCCGAGGTTATGGTTGCCGGAGGTTGTGAGGCGGCAATATCCGCGATGTCGGTCGGCGGTTTCTGTGCGATGAAGGCACTTTCGACTCGCAACGAGGAACCGACCAAAGCGTCGCGTCCTTTCGATAAGAATCGTGATGGTTTTGTTCCGGGCGAGGGAGGTGCTGCACTCATCCTCGAGGAACTCGAACATGCCAAGGCACGCGGTGCGAAAATCTACGCGGAAGTCGTCGGCTGGGGCTCCAGTTCGGATGCTTTCCACATTACCCAGCCCGCCCCCGGCGGCGAGGGAGCCTACCGGGCAATGAAGTATGCCCTTGCCTCGGCAGGTATCGGGCCGGAACAGGTGCAGTACATCAACGCCCATGGTACTTCGACGCCTTTCAATGATAAACTGGAGACAGCTGCCATCAAACAGTTATTCGGCGAGCATGCCCGCAATCTCAAGATAAACTCGACTAAGTCTATGGTGGGACACCTGCTCGGAGGTGCCGGTTCGCTCGAGGCGGCGGTTACTGCGCTTTCGATCTACCATGGGAGAATCCATGGTACGATGAACTACGAAACGCCCGATCCAGAATGTGATCTCGATTATGTTCCGAACAGGGCGGAAGACCTCGACATCACTTACGCAATCTCTAATTCTTTCGGTTTTGGTGGTGTCAATGGCGTCCTCGTCCTTGCTAAATACTGATTGACACGAGAGTTTGCACAATGGCGATATACACTCGCATTCGCGGTTTCGGCAGATATCTACCGGCGAAAGTAATGACCAACGCCGACTTCGAGAAGATGGTGGAGACGTCTGATGAGTGGATACGAACCCGCACCGGTATTCAGGAGCGTCATTTTACCGAAGAGGGAGAAACTGCCTCTACTATGGCAATTGAAGCAGCGAGACGGGTTATCGAAAGGTGCGGTGTCGAAAAGGAAAAGATTGATGCCATCATCGTTGCTACGGTCACTGCTGACATGCACTATCCTTCGACGGCGGCGCTGGTGGAACGCGGGCTTGGCATTGTGCGACATATCCCTGCGTTCGATATTGGAGCAGCCTGTGCCGGTTTCGTGTTCGGACTAACCGTGGCTGATGCGCTCATTAAAACCGGGATGTATCAGACCATCCTTCTGATAGGAACCGAAAACCTCTCGAAGTTCACCGACATGCAAGACCGCAACACATGTGTCCTCTTTGGGGACGGCGCTGGTGCAGTGCTTTTGGAGATGTCCGATGAACCTGGTATCCTTGCCAGTCATCTTGGCACCGATGCTTCTTTCAGCCATCTCATCGAACTGCCGGCAGGCGGATCGCGAATGCCGGCAAGCCATGAGACCGTAGAGAAACGGCTGCACTATACCCGCATGGAGGGACAGGAGGTTTACAAGCAGGCAGTCAAAGAGATGTCAGAAGCAGCACTTGCTGCAGTGAAAATTGCCGGACTCTCGATTGAGGATATTCGATGGTTTATTCCCCATCAAGCAAACACCCGTATCATCGAAACCGTTGGCAAACGACTCAATGTGCCAATAGAAAGGGTTTTTCAAAACATTGCCCATGTGGGGAACACCTCTGCAGCGAGTATCCCCATCGCTCTTGCGGAGATGGAGGAACAGGGGCTCTTAGAGCGGGGGCAATATATAGCGTTGACTGCGCTCGGTTCCGGACTTACCTATGGCTCGATAGTGTTCCGTTACTAGACTCCAGTGTCATTTTCTCTTCTAGTGCCTTGATTTTACGAAATGTTTTTCTTATGCCATTCTGTTGACTTCTATTTCTTTCTTTCGTATCATTTCTTTACTAGACTGGCATGTCAGTTCAGTCTTGAGGTGCTGGTATGTTATCAACCGATGGACGGAGATGCGCGATGAGTAGGATCGTTGTGTTCCCTGGACAGGGTTCTCAGGTTGTCGGGATGGGAAAAGATTTATATGAGGCAAGCGAAGAAGCACGGGCCATCTTTGCTGCTGCCGACGAAGCACTCGGCCTGCCACTTACGAGAATATGCTTCGAAGGGCCGACTGAAGAGTTGATGCTGACGAAATACACACAACCAGCGATATTGACTGTATCGTATGCCTTGTGGAAGGAACTCACGAAACGGCATACTATCGAAAACGTCAGGTATATGGCGGGTCATTCGCTCGGCGAGTATACGGCGCTCGTTGCATCGGGAGCGATGGATTTCACCGAGGCGGTGCGTGCTGTTCACCTGCGTGGTTCGTTCATGCAGGAAGCGGTCGAAGTGGGTAAGGGCGCAATGGCAGCCGTCATTGATGTGCCGCGAGAAACTATCTACAAGATATGTAATGAATCCGGGCACCTCGTAGGTCCTGCGAACTTCAATTCGCCCAAGCAGGTGGTCATCTCGGGGATTGCCGAGGGAGTTGATTGGGTGATAAACAAACTAAAGACGGAAAACAAAAAGGCGCTCAAACTGAAGGTCTCAGCGCCATTCCATAGCGAACTTATGAAGCCTGCCGAAGAAAAGATGCGTGAGGTATTGTGGGGTATGCGTGTTAATACCTTCGGTGTTCCGGTCATATCGAACGTGACGGCTCGTCCTTATCGGTCCGTTGACGAAATACGCTCACTCCTTACGGCGCAGATATGTGGCACGGTCAACTGGGAGGATTCGATACGCTTTGCTCACCGTGAAGGAATTACCGAGCTCATCGAGGTTGGCCCGGGTAATGTGCTTGCAAAACTAGCCAACCAGATTGTCCCCGAGATGAAAACGTACAATGTGGCCACGCTCGCCGATATCGAACACTTCAACGCTTAGGTGCTCTTTTTTCTCCTAAAAACCTTTTTATCTTCCGCCACTGCTTCAGTTTCTCTGCGCAAGATATCATTGCGCACGCTGGGCTCGTCGAGGGCAGTCCGATGAGGGTAAGACGCTGGAGGATTGTCTCGGGGAGCATCGGGAGGATGTGATGGCGAAACGCCTGCTGTGCTTTTCCTCCGTTCAGGGCTACCGCCCTGATTGTCGGGTGTTGTATCAGCAGGTCAGCAACAGCGTTGGGAATTTCGCTTTCGCGGAGGATATTGCTGTCGCCAGAGCCGATCCGCTCACAGTGCTTAAGGACATCCCACAGCGCAATCCCGCTCTTTTTGAGGACATCGGTCCTCTTTTCATAGGGTAGTTCCGGCGCAGCACCGCACAATTTTCCCATAATCTGCCAGAAACTGTTCTGTGGGTGGCCGTAATACTGTTTGAGGACAAGAGAGCGTTCTCCCGGTATTGATCCGAGGATGAGTACGCGCGGGCACTCCCCTACAACGGGGGGAAAGCCACTGATGATTCTTTTCTTCGAGCCCATATCCATAACCTAGAATGGGCCGTCGAGCGTGTCAAGGAAGAAAGCGGGTGCCCTCACGAGCAAGAAAAGTGTTCGGAGGGAGAACAATGTTGTAAAATCGTGTGTTTTTCTTATACTTACTTCTTGTGACCTTTTACAGGGGGTTGTGATGAGAAGAGCGTATCTTGTCGTAGTGTTCGCGGCGGTATTCATGGTCGCCTGCGACGGAGGGGAGATGTCAACTGGCAGGGATGACCTGGGGGGAAGCGACAACGGCGGAGGATCAGATGGGGTGGTATTGCCCGATCACGATACAGCGCCGGGCGATCAAACGGGGATTCCAGACAGTGATGAATTCTCCGAAGATCTCCCCGATGCCGACGATCTCTGTGGGATTGACAGTGACGGCGACGGCATATCCGATTGCATCGAAAAACCGAATGGGGTAGCGGTTGATACCGACGGCGACGGTACCCCTGACTATCTTGACGAGGACAGCGATGGCGACGGCATACCCGACAGCGCCGAAGGTGCCGGTGATGCCGATGAAGACGGTGTCCCGAACTACCGCGACACTGACTCGGACAACGACAATATCCCCGACAGCATCGAATGCCCCGCCCAGCCCTGCGTTGACAGTGACGGCGATGGAACGCCCGACTATCTCGATACCGGCAGCGACGGCGATTGCATCAACGACCTGTACGAAGGGGTCAAGGATTCGGACGGCGACGGCATTCCGAATTATCTCGACGACGACTCGGACGGCGATGGGATACTCGACAAAGACGAGGGCTGTCTCGGTGGCGCGCCGCTCGACAGCGACGAGGACGGCCACCCGAACTATCTCGACCTCGACAGCGATAACGACGGTCTCTCCGATACGAAGGAACAGGAACTCGGTACCAACCCCAAGGAGACCGACACCGACGGCGACGGCTTCGACGACAACACCGAGGTAGCGGCAGGGTCAAACCCGCTCGTCCCCGATCCCGAGTTCTACGAAGGACAGTTCTATGTGATTCTTCCTTACCAAGAGCCGGAAAAGAACGACGCGCTCAAGTTCAGCACCCAGATAAAAAAGGTCGATCTCGTGATAACGCTCGATCTCTCTGGCTCGATGAGTTATGCCCGCGACAATCTGAAAACCGGCATCAACACCACGATCGTCCCCGGCGTGGCGACTGCGGTCCCTGATCCCGCCTTCGGTCTTTCCTCGTTCGCCGGCATCGAGGATGCCGCCTTCTTCCTGAACCAACCGGTCACCAAGGATGTGAATGCGATGATTGCCGCAGTTAACGGCCTCGGCGGCGAGGGGGGCGGCAAGATAGAGGCACAGTATGAAAATCTCTACCAACTTGCGACCGGCGCCGGCTTTAACGGTGAACTGCGTAAATTTACGCTCGAAACCAGCGAGTGGGTCGAACCATTCTACAAGTTCTACTGCAATGTACTGATCCCTCCTGTGGACTGTACTGGTCAACTGGGCAGTATCGGCGGCGGCTGTTTCCGTCCTGCGGCGCTTCCTATCTTCCTCATGATCACCGACGAGAAACTCTACGACATCAACAAGGATTGGGTGAGCGATGCCGGTGTCACCAAACTGCGTTACAAATGGGCAGACGGCAAGCCCGATAAGGGGCACTACGCAAGCGATGTCATCGCCGCGATGAACGCGAAGAAGGCGAAATTCATCGGCGTCATCGGACAGGGAATCGGCGATCTCCTCTTCGACATCGAAAAACAGTACAAAGAGATTGCCGATGGCACAAACTCGAAGGGCACCAATGGACAGTACTTTATCTTCCAGACCGGCTGGTCGGGCAACGGTCTGTCCTACGAAATCGTCGAGGCGGTCAAGGACCTTGTTTCCAACATCGCCATGGATGTCACCACAACCCGCACCTCGGTCGCCAACCCCTACAACATCGACACGACGCAGTTCATTCTTTCGGTCGTTCCCTCGTACAGCGATCCGGCGAACAGTTATGCGAGCAAGGATCAGACATCTTTCTATCAAGTGAAGCCGGGGGTGAACATCTTCTTCGATGTCACCTTCAAGAACGATATCTTCCAACCGACAACCACCGAGAACACCCTCTTCCGGGCGCACATTCAGGTGCTCGGCGAAGGAGCGCTCCTCGATGAACGCGATGTCTATATCATCGTTCCCGGCATAAAGGACGATGGCGGCATCGAGTCGTAGAATATATCTCATCATTTGCCTCGTTCGGAAAACCAAAAAACTTGATTTTCCGCCGATGCCCGGTACAGTGCCTTTTGCTACCGGGGTGTAGCTCAGTTGGCTAGAGTGCTTGCTTTGGGAGCAAGTGGCCGGAGGTTCAAGTCCTCTCACCCCGACCAGCGGTGCCCGTAGCTCAGGTGGATAGAGCAACTGACTTCTAATCAGTAGGCCAGAGGTTCGAGTCCTCTCGGGCACGCCAGGTTGCTGTTTTTTCACATCGTGAGTTGTGGTGGGTGTAGTTCAATGGTAGAGCACCGGACTGTGGCTCCGGGCGTTATGGGTTCGAGTCCCATTACCCACCCCATTTTGGTGGGCCCTTAGCTCAGCTGGTAGAGCAACTGACTCTTAATCAGTGGGCCGAAGGTTCGAATCCTTCAGGGCCTACCATGCCATACTTTCATCTGGGCAGTTACGCCGAAGATACCATGATGAGACAGCATATTGTTGCGAGAGTGGCGGAAATGGCAGACGCACTGGACTTAGGATCCAGCGGGAAACCGTGGGGGTTCGACTCCCCCCCCTCGCACCACTCTCGTGTACTAGTAGACGCCTAACGAGAAATAGGAATGTCCATGAACCACAAGATCACCCACCTCAGTGATGTCGAGAAAGAGATTGCAGTGACCTTTCCTGCAGAGGATATTGCTCGTCGGTTTGCCGAGGCCTACCACCATCTTGCACGGACGGCTCAGATACGAGGATTCCGCCCAGGGAAGGTACCTCTGTCAGTGCTCAAACAGTTCTATGGCAAGGCAGTAGCCGAAGATATCGAGATCCAGTGCCTCGAGACTGGCCTTCGTGAGACGATTGTCAAAGAAAATTTGCACATCCTAGAGCATCCTGTCGTTACCCAGAAGGGGACGCTTGCCGAGGGACAAGACTTCACCTTTTCATTCAAAGTGGAAACTTTTCCCACACTTACCATTGTCGTACAGGAATACCATATCTCCTATACCCCAGTCGAGTTCAAAGAGGAGATGCTCGAAGAGGAGTTACTCTCGTTTCGCCGGCGTCACACCACCTTTACAAAAGTTGAACGCCCTGCGCGCAACGGTGATCGCGTCACGGTGACGTTCGCCGCTGCTCACGAAGGAAAGGAACTTCCCAATGTAAAAGGAGAAGCGGTTCCCGTGATAGTCGGTGAAAGCCGTTTCCTCGAGGGATTCGAAGCACTACTCCGGGACCGGAATGCTGGGGAGAGGTTCTCGGCGCCTCTCTCGTTCCCAGAACATTATCATTCGAAAGAACTTGCTGGGAAAACGGTCGACTTTTCGATAGAGGTCATCTCAGTAGAAGAGGTTCGGATACCGGAACTCACGGACGAGTTCGTGGCATCCCACCACGACAAGGTAAAAACGGTTGCCGATCTTCGTGATTTGTTACGCACGGCTATCCAGCGCTATCTCGACAATATCAATCGTGAAACTGAACGACGCCTCCTCGTCGAACGCTATGTGCGTGAAAATGATTTCCCTGTTCCGCCTTCCTTTCTCGAATCAGAAGTTATTGCACGCCGCGAAGATCTTCGCAAGCGTCTCGGGAGAGATGACCTCTCTCCTGCTGAAGAGCAGCAAGTTCGTGATGACGCATTTTTCGCCGCAAAACGGTTTCTGCTTCTTACCCACTTTGCGAGAGAACTATCGGTAGTAATTGACGATAAAACGCTGGATGATGCGCTTGCCGCTGAAGCGGCGCGGTATGGTATTCCACTCGAACAGTATAAGCATTACCTCGGTGACCAGAACATCGAGCAACGTCGCTTGGTAATGCGGGAACAGGCAGTGATAGACCGTCTTGCTGAAAAGGTGGTGTTCGAAAAGAAGCCCCGTACTCAGGGTACCGATCAAAAGTAAGAGGAGGAACTCATGCGCCCAAGGACCACTGCATCGCTCATCCCCATCGTGATCGAGAAGGAGGGGCAGATTGAGCGCGCCTACGACATCTATTCCCGACTACTCAAGGACCGTATCATTTTTCTCGGAGGGATAATAACCCCTGATGTCGCCGATCTCGTTGTCGCCGAACTCCTCTTTCTCGAGTCCCAGGACCCGGAACAGGAAATCCAAGTGTACATCAACAGCCCTGGCGGGTCGGTAACGGCAGGACTCGCTATCTACGATACCATGCAGTATGTGCGACCTGCCGTGACGACTATTTGCATTGGTGAGGCGGCAAGCATGGGCGCAGTGCTCCTTGCCGCGGGGACTCCCGGCAAACGATTTGCACTTCCCAATGCCCGTATCATGATTCACCAGCCGATGGGCGCCTTTCAAGGGCAAGCGACTGATATCGAGATACACGCGAAAGAGATACTCTCCCTCAAAGAACGCCTCATCGAGATTATGTCACGGCATACTGGTGCTGACAAAAAAACCCTTCGGCGCGATATGGAACGCGACTTTTTCCTCTCTGCTGAAGATGCGAAGACTTATGGTATCATTGACAGCGTCATTACGAAGAAAAAATGAACGACCGGCGCAAGAGAGGAGAAATTATCCGCTGCTCATTTTGCGGCAAGACACAAGAAGACATAGGACCGGGTGGAAAAATTATCATGGGACCGGGTGTCTACATTTGCAATGACTGCGTGACCCTCTGCCACGAAATCATTCATGATGGCGATGATCGGCCGTTCCCGGAGCCTGTGGGAGAGATACCCTTTCCGTCCGATATCAAACGAGAATTGGATGCCTATGTCATCGGACAAGATTATGCCAAAAAGGTGTTATCGGTGGCAGTATACAACCACTACAAGCGTATCAACGCTGTTCCCTCATCCCACCCGCGCGTCGAGATACAAAAGAGCAACATTCTCCTCATTGGCCCGACGGGGAGCGGCAAGACACTGCTTGCGCGCACGCTTGCCCGTTTCCTCAGAGTACCTTTCGCAATCGCCGATGCAACAACGCTCACCGAAGCGGGCTATGTCGGCGAAGATGTCGAAAACATCCTCCTCATGCTTCTCCAGAACTCCGGCTACAATGTCGAACGGGCACAGCGGGGTATTGTTTACATTGACGAGATAGATAAAATTGCTCGAAAAGGCGACAGCCCCTCGATCACCCGCGATGTTTCAGGCGAAGGGGTGCAACAGGCGCTCCTCAAGATTATTGAGGGAACCATTGCCAATGTGCCGCCCACAGGCGGTCGTAAACATCCCCAGCAGGAATACATCAAGGTGGATACGAGCAACATTCTGTTTATTGCCGGTGGCGCATTCGAAGGGATCAGTGACATCATTGCACGCCGCATTCACAAGACAAAGATCGGTTTTGGCGCTGAACTGTTGACGTCGGAGGTTACCGACCGCGGTGAACTTTTGGCTGCAATCCAGCCGGAAGACCTTTTGAAGTATGGGCTCATCCCCGAATTTGTCGGGCGTTTTCCAGTTACTGCACACCTCCACGATCTCGGAGAGGAGGAACTTCTCCGCATCCTCGTCGAACCTCGTGATGCCATTATCGAACAGTACAAGGCCCTTTTCCGCATGGAGGACATTGTGCTCACCTTCCGCGACGATGCACTAAGGGAGATTGTCAAACAAGCCCTCGTGCTCAAAACGGGTGCCCGAGGCTTGCGTCGCATCATCGAGAATATCATGCTCGATATTATGTACACCGCGCCGGAGGAACGGGATCGTGTCCGTGAGATTGTCATTACGAGTGGTGTCGTCACGGCGGGTGAGCCTCCGCTCAAGTTGTTCCGTAAGGGTGTACGCGCAGAGGAAAGAGCATAGCCGTGATTGTCCAACGACGTTCAATGCCTCTTCTGCCGCTCCGTGATGCAGTGGTCTATCCCGCCGCACGAGTAACCTTCAAGGTAGGTCGCCCTTTCTCGAAACGTTCGGTTGAACAGTCTCTTCGCGAGGCAGAGCAACAGATTGTAGTGGTCGCTCAGAAAAATCCCGCTGTGGAACAGCCTGCTTTTGCCGATCTCTACGATGTAGGAACACTCTGTTCGGTTCTACAGGTTATCGAGGAGCCTGGTGGAATATACCAGGTGTTTCTCGAAGGGCACTCTCGCGTGCGCATAATAGATACCCTCGATACCAGCGCTTGTCGCCGTGCCATTGTTGAGCCATTTATCACGGAGGTGTCCCGGAAGCGGGAAATTATTAAACTTCGTGCCTTTCTCGAATCGCTCCTGATGGATGTCCTCCGCTCACGTGACAAGGTCCGTGGAATATCGCAGGAAACGTTCGAAGAGGAAGACGACGAACCTTTCCTCGATCGCGTTGCGGAACGATATCTTTCTTTCGGTGTCGCAGAACACCAGCGGGTTCTCTCGACCGTCTTGCTCGAAAAGCGATTCGAGATGGTCATCAACGCACTGAAGGAAGAAAGGGAGATCCGAGAAGCCGACGTGCGTAGTGGCGAAGAGATGATCAACCTCCCCGAGGGAAGCCCAAACCCGCCTTCTTTCGTCGGGTACAGAAGAACCGTAGAAGGCAATCAACACGGTGGCGACGACTCGTGGCCCCGTGAACTTCAACCGGATGAGGAACTCCTCCGGAAGAGGATACTTGCCCTCGATGCGCCCGAGACGGTTAAGGAGAAACTGAATGAAGAATTCGAACGGTACCGTATGATGCCTCCGTTGAGCGCCGAGTGGAGCGTAGCACGGCTCTACATTGATACTCTCCTTTCACTTCCCTGGAAGCGCATGAGCGATGCACTCATTGACATTGCGCGCGCCGAGATGGTGCTCGAGCGCGATCACTTTGGGCTCTGCGATGTCAAAAAGAGAATTTTGGAATACCTCGCCGTCCTCAAACTCTCGGGAGAGACCAAAGCGCCTATTCTGTGTCTGGTTGGGCCGCCAGGGGTTGGCAAAACGAGTATCGCGTCTTCCATTGCCCGGGCGACGGGGCGTCAATTTGTCCGAACATCGCTCGGCGGAGTCCGTGACGAAGCAGAAATCCGGGGTCACCGCCGCACCTACATCGGTTCGATGCCGGGACGTATCATTCAGGGTATCCGGAAAGCAAAGGTACGCAATCCACTCTTTCTGCTCGATGAGATAGACAAACTGGGAAACGACTACAAAGGCGACCCTGCCTCGGCGCTTCTTGAGGTGCTCGATCCAGAGCAGAACCATGCCTTCGTTGACCACTACATAGACATAGAGTTCGATCTTTCACATGTCCTTTTCGTGGCGACGGCAAACGATGAATCAGCCATCCCCCGCCCCCTCCGTGACCGGCTTGAAATTATCCGCATCGAAGGATACACCGCTTACGAAAAGAACAATATCGCCCGTCGCTTCTTGCTTGAAAAACAAAAAAAACTCAACGGAATCATAGGAACGGATATCCGGATAAGCGAAAAGGCTCTCCAGCGACTCATTGATGGGTACACCTTCGAGGCAGGCGTCCGAGAACTCGAGCGAAAGATTGCCGCCATCTGCCGTCACATTGCGCTCGATCAAGTACAAAGAGAGAAGAATCGGATAGTGCACCGCATTACGGAAAAGAACCTCGAGAAGTATTTGGGTCCCGTACTCTACATGCCCCGAAAAGAGGAAGGTACCGCCGTACCCGGTCTCGTAAATGGTCTCGCGTGGACTCCAGATGGTGGTACCATTCTCACCATCGAGGCCGTGCGCTACGAGGGGAAAGGGAATATCAGGACGACAGGCAGTCTCGGTGAGGTTATGAAAGAATCTGTAGAGATTGCGGTGAGTCTCGTACGCACATTCGGCAGGCGGCTTCTCGGCATCTCCGATGATCTATGGGGGAAAAGCGATCTTCACGTTCACTTCCCAGAAGGAGCCGTCCCCAAGGATGGCCCGTCGGCTGGTATTGCAATCACGCTCGCCATCGCTTCCGTGATGAGCGGTATACCGGTTCGCCCCGGTATCGCTGTAACTGGTGAGATAACGTTGCGGGGAGTTATCTTGCGGGTCGGAGGGCTTCAGGCGAAACTCATGGCGGCAAAGAAAGGAGGTATCCACACAGTCTACCTGCCGCGTGACAATGTCCCTGACCTTGTCAAGATCCCGGAAGAGATACAGAACGGGATACGCATCATACCTGTCGAACAAGCGGAAGCCGTCATTCGTGAATGTCTCGTCACCGCTGGAGACAGGATGGGAAAAGTCTTTTTCAGCGAGAGGATTGCACCCCCTCAGTGAAAAAAGGAAGCCAAAATACTTGACAAGCGAAAAGGTGATGTTACGATGCCTCTCGTATTTACTGCACGTATCCACGGTTTTCCTCGCAGAAAGTACCTGGGCAATATTAGCGAACAACATCGGTGCCGCGGGTAGACTGAGAGGGCGCTTTATCCGAGGAAAAGGCACAGTCATATAACTCACAATCAAAGGAGCAAAAAATGAACTTACAAGAATTGAAGAATCTCAAAAACGAGGCTATCGTTAAGATGGCTGAAGAACTCGGTATCGAAAACGCCTCCTCCAAACGTTCGCAGGAACTCATCTTCGAAATCCTGCAAAAACTTGCCGATCGTGATGAAGCGATTACGGCAGACGGTGTCCTTCAGATACTGCCTGACGGATTTGGATTCCTACGGTCACCCCGCTACAACTATCTACCGGGACCGGACGACATCTATGTGCCCCCGGCAATGATAAAAAAGTATTACCTGCGTACCGGTATGTCGATCGAAGGGGAGATACGGAGCCCTAAAGAAGGGGAACGCTACTTTGCCCTTCAGAAGATAAACAGCATCTTCGATGAAACCGATCTCGAAAAGATAAAGCATGTCCCGCTCTTCGACAACCTCACTCCCTTTTATCCAACGGAGAAAATACATCTCGAGACGCGGAAAAATTCTGCCATGTCCATGCGCATCATGGACCTCCTCGTTCCCATCGGCAAAGGGCAGCGGGGGCTCATTGTTGCTCCTCCTCGAACCGGCAAGACGGTTCTCCTCCAGGACATTGCCCACAGTATCACCGAGAATCACCCCGACATCAAACTTATCGTACTTCTCATAGACGAGCGTCCCGAGGAGGTTACCGATATGATGCGATCTGTCAAAGCCGAGGTTATCTCCTCAACCTTTGATGAACCTGCTACGCGGCACGTGCAGGTTGCTGAGATGGTGCTCGAAAAAGCGAAGCGAATGGTCGAGTTCAAGTACGATGTGGTGATTCTCCTCGACTCGATTACTCGTCTTGCTCGTGCCCACAACACCGTGGTGCCTCCCTCAGGCAAGATCCTCTCCGGCGGCGTGGATGCCAATGCGCTCCACAAGCCCAAGCGTTTCTTCGGCGCAGCGCGCAACGTCGAAGAGGGCGGATCGCTTACCATTATTGCGACGGCACTTATAGACACCGGTTCCCGAATGGACGAGGTCATTTTCGAAGAATTCAAGGGAACCGGGAACATGGAAATACACCTCGACCGAAAACTTATGGAAAAACGTATCTTCCCATGCCTTGATATCAACAAGTCGGCAACACGGAAGGAAGAACTACTCCTCGAGAAGGATGTCCTCAACAAAGTGTGGATTCTGCGCAAACTACTCCATCCACTCAATGTCATAGACTCGATGGAATTCCTGCTTGACAAGATGGGGCGCACAAAGACCAACGAGGATTTCCTCAAAGCGATGAACGCCTAAGGACGCCGTACGGCGTTTGCACCTCGGTCAATCCGCAGGATGGCGCGGGGCTTTCTTTTGAGAAACATGTTGTTGACCACACTTTCGGGGAAAGTGCGGAGAGCCCGGTTGTAGGCGATTGCTGCTTCGCGGTACCTCTCTATTGCCGCGTCGGTGTCACGACAGGCATCGCCGATCCTTTGGATGATGGCGGCAAATGTCTCCTCCTCGCTGAGGAGAGGATATTTTTGCCGGTATGTCTCCAAGAGACGTGCCTGGGCAACGACTATGCGATGCCAGCGATCGAGGTTTTGAAAAGGTGCTGCGCTAGTGGTATCGAGGTGCTCGTAATCAGTATCCCGGAGACCTTTCGAAGCCTCTTCGAGTGACCGTGCAACAATCTGCTCAGCAGGAAGGTACATTTTTATCTGTTCTGCAAGGTCTCTTGCAGCGGATGCCTCGGCGAGGTATGCGTGCGCCAGTTCCTTCCACGCGGCTTCAGCAGCGGCGTTGGTTGCATCAATCCGTGGGTGGTCACAGCCGGCAGCCACCAGTCCAAGAAAAACCGCCACCACAATCGCTCCCCACATGGAAAATCTCCGCAAAACGTGCAGCAGGCAGTAGATATCCTATCAGAGAAAAAAGCAGGAATCAAAAAGAAAAATTGTGTTTTGGCCAATAGGAAAGTAGAGTGAAATGTCTTTTGTGTTTTTTCAACAAGAGGATACGTCATGAAAAGGAAAAATCTGTGGTGGTACGGAACAGTATGCATCCTTTTGGCTGCCTGCGGCGAGAATGGATCTGCTGGGAAGAATGCCCTGGTTTCGATTACCGATGTGCCGGCTGGCGAACTGTGCGCCGGAGGAGGTGTCAAGATCGAAAGTGGTCTCGATGAGAACCGGAACGGCACCCTCGATCCTGAGGAGGTAACGACATGGAAGGTCATCTGCAGAGGGTTGGATGGGAGCGATGCGGCATGTACGGTTACCGAGAAAGGAAGCGGTATAGTGGTTATCTCGTGCCCCGACGGAACCAGTGCCATAATCCGCGACGGGAAGGATGGTGCCGACGGCGAGGGATGTACCGTGACTGACAACCATGATGGAACGCACACCATCACCTGTGGGAGCGTGGAAGTCGTGGTAAGTGATGGCGCCGACGGGGAGAACGGACACAACAGCATTATCGTCATCGAGGATGCCCCCGGAGGAACCTGCCCGAACAGCGGTCAGAAGGTAACCGTCGGGGTTGACATGAACGACAACGGCGTGCTCGATGCGGAGGAGGTCACCGCAACCAAGTATGTTTGCAACGGCGCCAACGGGCATGATTCGCTCATGACGGTTGATACGGTTGCTCCGGGGACCGAGTGTCCTGCAGGCGGCTATGAGATAAGAAGCGGCGTCGACACCGATGACGATGGTATGCTCAATGCCGCCGAGGTGGTAAGCGATGTCTTCGTCTGCAACGGCGAGGGCGGCGCCGCCGGGCATCACGCGGTGACCGAAATCATACCAGTCGCGCCGGGCGCCGAATGCCCAGCAGGCGGCTACCGTTTCCGCATGGGGGTCGACGAGAATGGCAACGGGATTCTCGACGAGGGAGAGTATGACGAAGCGCTCGTCTGCAAGGGAGAAAAGGGCGATCCGGGCAAAGACGGCGTCTGCGCGGGGAACAATCCGCCGGTAATCACCAGCATCACTCTCGCTCCTCCAGATGGTATCGGCGGTACTTACAAGATAAATGTCCCCTATTCTCTCGTGGTTGCTGCATCGGACACCGACGATGACGCACTCGCCTATAAGGTAATCGGCGGGTACGCTTCGATCGAACTGGGGTCGGCACCGGGGACATTCACTATAACGCTGCGTGCCGAGGGTGGCCCTTTCTCGTTTGCTGTCATCGTGAGCGACGGTTGTCAAGTGACGATGGGGGACTTTGTCATCGAAGCAGTATCAAGCGACCCATCGGCACCGTGGTTCAGCGACCCGAATCTCTACTTCAGCGATCTCACCGGTAGTGGTTTCCGCGTCAGTTGGAACCCGGCGTGGGACAACTGGACCGACCCGGAGGATCTCGAGTACAAAGTTGTCTATGCGTTTGAACCCGATGAAATAGACTCTATTGAAAAAGTCGAGGCTGGCGCTGGCACCGTGGCTGCTGACTGGACACCGAACATGACCACCGTCCTAATTACGGGACTCGAACAGGGCGTGCAATATTGGGTTGTCGTCTTCGTTCGTGATGCCTATCACCTCGTTTCGATGTACAATCCCGGTAGCCAGGTCGTTCCTGACACAATGGCGCCGACAACAGCGGGAACCGTCGTCATAAACGGGGTGCGCGATAACGGCTTTACGGTCTCATGGGCACCTGCGACCGACAATGCGACACCCGAAGATCTTATTGAGTACCGGATGGTGGTTTCTCCTAATCCCGCAGAGATAGATACCCCGCAGAAGGTAAGCGATCTCATGGGATGGCAGGTCATCGTTGATTGGGAAACGATGCAGCTGACCGCCGATGTGCACGGTCTTGCATCGGGAATCAAATACTATGTCGCTGTGGTGGCGCGTGACGGCGGGGGAAACATGACGATGTACCAGATGGCATCAGCCATCACCACCGGTGATACAATGCCACCCGAGCCGGTTACCAATCTTTATGCCATCGGGCTCGACGGTAGGGTGATATTCCGCTGGGACGATCCCGATCCCGCTGACCTGACACTTGGCCATGTAGAAATATCATGGACACCGGAGACGCCGGCAGAACCGGTCATCGTTCCTATCGGTGCTATTGTCCGCGCCGCTGATGGTCTGACCAACGGCACCGCCTACACTTTCAGCGTGACTGTCGTTGACTACACGGGCAACCGCTCTTCTGAAGAGACCATCACCGTAACTCCTGCTGACCCAGGGATGGGCTACGTGACCACGGGTTCGAGCGGTGCAGCGACCCGGCTCTACCGGCTCGACCCAAGCAAACCGAAACTGACACTTATCGGCAACACGGGACTCACCCACGTCACCTCGCTGGCAATCCATCCCGCAACCGGCACCGGCTATCTGCTTCGCTCCACCGAGTGGGATGGCGTCTACTTCGGCGGCACCTACACGGTTGATCTCGCGACAGCCGCCGTCACGCTCATCGGCTCGATCGGGAACGGGGTGTACCAGAATCCCGATGCCGCCTTTGCGCCGAACGGTACCCTCTACGCATGGACGGAGAATGGCAATGACCTCATTACGATAAATCTTGCAACCGGCGCCGGAACAAGAGTCGGCGAGAGCGGTGTTGATTCATGGTCCACCGGCCTTGCCTTCGACAATGACGGTACGCTTTGGGTCAAACCGGGGAACAATTTGTGGCAGATAAACCCGGCGACCGGCGCCGGCACCTATGTCGCCGACATAGACTGGCCCAGTACCATTATCCCCGGCGATCCTGACTATGGATTGCGCAATGTTCTCGACTTCTCCCCGGCAACCGGTGTCGGCTTCTCCGTCATCCGGACCGATGCGACAACTTACCTGATAGCCTTTACGCTCGATGATATGGTGGGGATTCCCGTCGGCGATCTCGGCGTCAAGAATGTGAGCGCCGTTGAGTTCCAGCACCCCTATGTGCCTTGAGAGGACGCTAGTTCTTTTTTCTTGAATTCGGTCACGAAGGTTACCACCTCGGCAGGAGACATTTCCCTCTTCTCGCCAGTGCGGCGAGTCTTTACCTCGACCAACCCCTTTTCGAGCAATTTGCCGCCGATGATCACCTGCACCGGATAGCCGATGAGATCGGCGTCGTTGAATTTGAAACCGGCGCGTTCGTCGCGATCGTCGAGGAGTGTCTCGATACCGGCGTCGGAGAGCGCAGCGTAGAGATCTTCACCAGCCGTGACGACCTCCGTTTTGTTCATCTGGAGCGGTAAAACAACCGTCTCGAACGGCGCAATCGCCATGGGCCAGATAATCCCGTGCTCGTCGTGGTTCTGTTCGATTGCCGCCGCCATCGTTCTGCCCACGCCGATGCCGTAACAGCCCATCACTGCCGCCCTTTCTTTGCCTTCGGCATCAATGAAGCAACAGTTCATCTTTTCGCTGTACTTGGTGCCGAGGAAGAAAATTTGTCCTACCTCGATACCGCGGAATTCTTCGAGTGTCCCCTCGCAGAGGGGGCATGGTTCTCCCGCTTTCACTTTGATGAAGTCACCAATGAAGTCAGGTGTGAAGTCCCTGCCGATGTTGATGTTCACCACGTGATAGTCGCTCTTGCAGGCGCCGGTGACGCCATTGAGGATGCCAGATACTGTAAAATCGGCGATTATTCGTACCTTTTTCTTGAGGCCAAGAGGACCCGCGAAACCCGCCGCAGCACCGGTAACCTCTTCAACAACGGGGTCAGGAGCCAGTTCGACCTTGTCGGCGTGTAAGTGTGCCTGAATCTTTGCTTCGTTAACCTCACGATCGCCGCGCACCATGATGAGCACTCGTTCGTTGTCCACCACATAGAGCATTGATTTGATGAATTGTGTGACCGGTAGACCGAGGAATGTGGCGACCTCTTCGACCGATTTTTTATCGGGGGTATGAACCATTTCGAGCGGTTTGAACTGCGCCGGATCGGGCGTTGTCTCCACTCTCTTCGTGCGCGCTTTCTCCTCGTTGGCAGCATAGTCGCACTTCGAGCAGGAGAGGATGAGATCCTCGCCCGAGGCAGCGAGCACTTGAAACTCATGACTTTTGTCGCCTCCAATGGCGCCGGTTGCCGCGTCAACTGCCTTGAATTTGAGACCACACCGCGTGAATATCGCGCTGTAGGCCTCGTACATGAGGCGATAAGTCTTCAGCGCGGTCTCTTCGTCCACATCGAACGAGTAACCGTCTTTCATGGTGAATTCGCGTCCGCGCATGAGACCGAAGCGAGGGCGTATCTCGTCGCGGAACTTGGTTTGTATCTGGTAGAGGTTCCACGGCAGTTGTTTGTAGGAGCGCAGGGTGCGCCGCACCATATCGGTGATGACCTCCTCATGGGTCGGTCCGAGACAGAAGTCGCCCCCCTTACGATCCTTGAAACGGAGCAGTTCGGGGCCGTAGTAGCCCCAGCGACCGCTCTCCTGCCACAATTCCGCCGGCTGGACTACCGGCATGAGTACTTCTTGGCACCCCCGCTTGTCGAGCTCCTCGCGGATAATGCGCTCGATCTTGCGGAGCGACCGGAGCGCAAGCGGCAGGTAGTTGTAGATACCACTCGCCAATTTCTGAATCATCCCGGCGCGGTAGAGAAGGATGTGGCTTGCAATCTGAGCCTCTTTGGGGACCTCTTTGAGTGTCTGTACAAACAGGCGGCTTGCTCTCATGGTTTCTCCCATTGTCTGACAGTGTCGAAACAGGTGCACTTTACCGGGAAACTGCCAAAAAGCAATGGTGTCTCTTCCTGTCAAAACATTTGTTTTTTTGCCGAAAGAGGACATGGTACCATCCTTTGTTCACCACCGGTGGGGAAGACACCAAATGTCTTGACGAATCACTGTTCGGGAAGATTTTAGATGTCTTGATTCGTAGTGTGGTAGAAATTGACTTTTCATCTCCCCGTGTTATGGTCGCCCTCACGGGTTGAAGGAGGATATCATGCGTCGATTCGGCGTCATTGTTCAAGCAGTGCTTTTATTTTTCGTTGTCGCCGCGTGCGATACCGCCGACAGTTCACAGGACATCAAGGATGACACCGTCGGCATGGACGGCGCCGAACCGCCGACCGACAACGGCGCGCCGATCGACGATGACTGGCCCGATGAGGGACAACCGGTCGATGAAGAGCCCGCCGACGCCGACCGGACCGACATCGCCGACCAGCCCGACGATGATATGCCCGACGAAGATCCTGACGATGTCGCGGCCGACGACCCACTTACCGAAGACATCCTGCCCGATGAAACGCCCGATATCGAGGCGTTCGAGTTGCCGGGCGCCATCAAGATAGTCGTCGTTTCCGATACCCACTTCAGCGGCGACGAGGAGAAGGTGGCGCGGATGCAGAAGATCGTCTCCGCGATCAACGCTCAGGAAAAGAATCTCGCGGATGCCGATGCGCTGGTCAACACCGGCGATGTCGTCTCGAAGATATATCCCGACTGGCCCAATACGGCCGAGTGTCACATCGATGTCGCCATCGCGGCGTTCACCGGTCTTTCGGTACCGTATTATTTCGCTTTCGGCAATCACGACTACAACCTCGGAGACCACGATACCAACTGGGGGGCTGTTTTCACCGAACAGGATATCCTGCAAGTTGAGGCGGCGTGGAAGGACAAGACCGGGTTCGACCCCTATTACGCCGTGACGATAAAAGGGTGGAAACTCATCTTCCTCAACAGTATGCGCGGCTACTATCTCCAGCGGAACTTCGACGACGCGCAACTGGCGTGGTTCGCGGCCGAACTGTCGGAGGGCCTGCCGGTCCTTCTGTTCCTGCATCATCCGATAGAGACCGACAACTTCAAGGTCTGGACCGGACCCAACGAGAATGTCCCGAAGAGCCGTGAGCCGCAGTTCTACCAGTTACTCTCGACCTACCGCGACACCATTAAGACGATACTCGTCGGGCACGGCCACCTGTGGGTGAGCGATACCCTGCACGGCACCATCAAAGTGCAAGAAACCGCCTCGCTCGGCGAAACCAGCCTGCTGACCGGCGCCGAGCCGCACACCATCATCGAAGGAAAACCGGATCTGTCGGTGGCGGTGAAGGCCCGGAAGGATCTCTAGGACATCTTCTGTTGATGTTACTTTCAGTGGTCGTGGGTACAACCGGGACAGCAGGATTTCGGGGAGAAACAGGGGTCACAGCATTTTTATTAAAGTTTAGCAGGGACGCGCAAATGGAACAACCTTGGCTTTGGGTCCATTGGGGTCACATCTAAATTTCCATATATTTACTCTTTCTGGAAAGTCCTGCTAGAGTCTCCTCATGGCACGCCCCTGCGCATAGAATACCCCGGCGCTCTGTATCATGTGATCAACCGGGGGCACCGTAAGGAAAAGATATTCCTCCGTATCGCCGACTGCGAAGTCTTCCTCGAAAAACTCATCGCCGCGCGGCGCAAAACCTTTATCTGCTCAAGCGGCGGCCATGGCGACGCTGACGAGCACCTTTGAGAAGAAGGCGAAGAAAAACACGGAACTCAGGAAACAGATAGAAAAAGTAGAGAAAGCGCTCGATGGCAAAGGTATTAAAATTTAGATGTGACCCCAATGGGTCCCCTGACCTCTGCATACTGACGCCGCCATTCTTTCGATGCTTTCTCCGCTTGTTCGCCTGCCATGTGTTCCCCCTCTGGACAGTTCTCCGTTGGGGAAAATACCAAATGTCTTGATGAATCATCGTTCGGGAAGATTTTAGATGTCTTGATTCGTCTTCTTGGGCGATGTTTACTTTTTCACAAGTCTCTTTACTATACTGCCGTGAATGAGATGAGGAGTCCCTCGTGATTCGACGATGGGGAATAGGTGTTGTTGTGGTGGCGGGATGGACTCTTTCCCTTCTCTCGGCCGAGGAGCACGGTAATGCGTGGAAAGAGGAGCGGAGCGACGAGCACATAGTCATCTACAGCCGAAAGATCCCTGGAACCGAGATACGCGAGGTAAAAGCAACCGCCGTGATGACCGGAACGATATCAGAGGCGGTCACCATTATCTTCGACCGTAAATCTCATCCCGGAACTATGCCCTACATCATCAAATCCGTCGTCCTTGCAAAAGATGAACAGTGTGATGTTTCTTACAACATCGTTTCTCTGCCGCTTGCCAGCAACCGCGATTACCTCGTCCGTTCGTGCCTTGAGAGGATAAGCACCCATGAAGTGAAACTTTGGTGGGAACCGGCGACTCATCCCGATTATCCGCCCAACAACGAGAATGTGCGTGTGACAGTCAACAGAGGGTGGTACATCTTCCGACAAATAGAACCCGACAAACTGCTCGTTGATTACTATATCTACACCGACCCGGGCGGTTCGCTTCCTCCGTTTATCAAGAACATTGCGAACCGTACCGGCGTGTCGGACGTTCTCGAGAGCCTTGCCAAGGCTATCCAGAAGCGGAGGAAAAAGTAATATGTTTCTTACCACTATTTTTTCACTCCCGCTCAATGACCGCAAGAAAACTTTTCTGGCGCATGCGGCCTTCCTATCTCTCGAAGAGTTCGTATGGGGATTGTTTGTCCTTGCCGAAGTAGTACTGCGCCGCGAACTACAGGCGAGTGCGCTCCTCATTACTATCTTCACGATCATCAATCCGGCATCGGCTCTCTTTTCGGTCTATTTTGCTCAGATTCTCTCCGCACATCCCAGCCACATTTACCGTCACATCCGTGTTGTTGCCTTCCTTACCCGCCTGCCGCTCGTCCTCTTCTTCTGGTGGCACAATTCTGTCTCCCTCCTTGTCTTGTTCGGTCTCTTCAATCTCGGTGTCGCCATGCTCAAGCCTGTCCAGAGTATTTATCTGCGTGAAAACTTTCGGGAAGGAGAGATCGGAAAACTCTATGGGACATCCGTGTCGGTAGCAAAGGTTCTTTTCATCACCGCGAGTTACTCGTTTGGGCTCTGGATGGATATAAACCATAGTGCCTACATTGCAGCCTTTGGTGGAAGCGGAGTCGTCGCTTTTCTCTCCGGATTGGTACTCCTGTTCGTTCCTTTCCGTGTGTGGCGCACCGTAGAGGCGGCGCCAACGCCAAAGGATCTCTTCGGTTTTGTTACTGTCTGCGAAACGTTACGATCCCATGCTGCGTTTCGTCACTATGAGGCTGCCTTTATGGTGTATGGTGCCGGATTTATGGTTGTTCTGCCAGCGCTCCCTATCCTTCTCGTTGACCACCTAAATCTTTCTTACAGTGTAGTCTCATTTGGTCGCGGTGTTATGTCAGCATTGTTTCTCATTCTTTTTACACCACTTCTTGGCAGAATGCTCGATCGAGCAAACCCCGTTCGCCTGAGCATGCTTTCTTTTTCTGTACTCCTTGCCTACCCGCTTTCTCTCATTGCAGCGTGGTTCTTCCGCGGTGCCGCCGAACCGCTTTTCTATCTTGCTTTCACCTCTTTCGGTTTTGCAATGGCAGGGGTTACTCTCACGTGGAATGTGGGGCCCATGTACTTTGCGCGACACCCGCAGGAGATTCCCCGTCTCACAAGTATTCATGTAACCCTCACTGGTGTTCGTGGGCTCGTAGTGCCGCTTCTCGGCTATCTGCTCTTGAGACTAGGGGTTCTTGCCCCCTTTATCGCCAGTGTTTGTTTCTTCGGTACCGCGGCGCTCATGATGTCGCGCGTCGAGAGAATTTTGTTGACAACACCGGAAAAGACGCTATAAAAACGCTTGCCTATACTGAGCGGGAATAACTCAGTGGCTAGAGTGCAACCTTGCCAAGGTTGAGGTCGAGGGTTCAAATCCCTTTTCCCGCTCCATTTTTTTCTTAGGGCGCCTTAGCCAAGTGGTAAGGCAGAGGTCTGCAAAATCTCCATCTCCGGTTCGAGTCCGGAAGGCGCCTCCATCCTCTCACATTGCCGCCGGAGTGGCGGAATTGGTAGACGCAAGGGACTTAAAATCCCTCGGAGTTTCTACTCTGTACCGGTTCGAGTCCGGTCTCCGGCACCACTCATTCTCTCGTTGGGCATCTGCTGCCGTTGTATTCTCATGTTTCATTGCTAATCTGCTGGGTTTTCTCTCGTTGTCTCCCGAGAAATACCAGGGAGGACATCAAAACCGTGCAGAGTCCACGTACTCTCTTACCCCCTCGTGAAGCCTGGTGAGGGAATTGGCTTATTCCCTCGTCTTTTAGAAGTAGATGGAAGCCGAAATGAGAAGCGCCAGAATCATTCCGTTTGTCTCGGTGGAAACCGTCATGTCGCCGCGGATAGAAGATTCCCCCTTGGTCCAGAGATAGCCGATCTGTACCTGTCCACCAATGCTGAAATAGTCAGTAGCAAGATACTCGATTCCCCCAAAAGGAATTATACCGATGCCGTGAATAGAGATATCAGTGCCTTCTGGCAACGAGATGTAGCGATACTCGAGGAAGAGACCGCCGAAGCCGAGAAAGTCATCGAATGGGATGTCGCCGCGGGCACCAGCGCCAAGAATGAAATCGTTTCGTGTGTTGTCACCGTTGTCGAAGTGGAGGTTGAAGCCAAAGCGGGCGAGAATCCAGATTGGATCCGCCGGCTTAAAGCCGAAAACGAGGTTTGCTGCTGTTGGGTTGAGGCCAAAGTCGAGCGCATCATTGTCATCATCATCGTGAGTAAACTGAATTACCGGCACCTGAAGCCCCACGAGAAACATTTTGTCCCCGGCGGTATCCTGCTCTCCCGCTCCAAGGGAACTGGCACAAAAGATACAGAGCGCGCTGATTACACCTAAAAACTTGCTCATAGAAAGCCTCCTTTGTCCTTCTTCCACTCAGAACTACCCAAACTATATCGCGGGTACGGGACAACCGCAACTTAAACAAAAATTTTGTTTGGATGTCAATTCAAGTATAGTCGTCTCATGAGATATATTTGGGGTGTTATCATCATCCATCTCCTTTCTACCACGCTTACTGCGACACCCATCATGCCTTTCTCCCCTCTTTTTTCAGGTACTTCCTCCGGCCAAACATCTCGGTACGAGGGATCTGTTCTCATCAACCTCCTTCCTGAGGATACGGTTGTATGGGAGACGATTGACGGCTCCCGCTCCTACCGGAGCGAGCCAAGTGCTGCTTTTCCGTATCCTTTCACGGGAACGCTTCCTTTCCTTGATCTTCCACCCCACCTTTCACTCCTCACCACGATGCCGACAAAGCCGACCTATGTCAAACCGATCCAGCGTATCAGGAGTAGTTTCTATGTGGCGAGCGAAAAGACCTCGCTCTTCGGTGAAGGAGGGCTTCTTCTCGAAAAGGGTGCGAATAGTGTAGTTACCGAGGAAGGAAGCCTCGTCATCACGGATCGCTTTGGTGCATACTGGAGTTTTCGTCAGCGGTGGAACGATGAGGGGTGCTATAACAACATTCACCGCGCCTATGCAAAAGTGCGATTAGGTTCTTTCAGTATCGAAGGAGGGCGTGACAACATCACCTTTGGGCCTGGTGAATGGGGACTTCTCCTCTCCTCTCATGCGGAGCCCTTCTGGCTTCTCAAGTTCCAAAACGATGCGCCACTCAATCTCTTCGGGAGATGGTCATTCGTGCTTCTCAACGGTTGGCTTCACGACCGGCGCGCAGACCACAGCAATCCCCAACTCTTTGCGGGGCGTGTTGTTTACCAGCCGTTCGGTTGGCTCGAGATCGGGGTTGCCCGTACCGAACTCTACGGCGGCTCCGGCAGACCTGTCTACAAGGTGCACGAGTTTCCCGAGGTTGTCTTCGGCGGACATGACAATGTCCCCTACAGCCGCTTCGACAACGATGGCTACGCAGCGATAGACTTCACCTTTTCGCTTCCCATTGAGCGCTGGACAGCTGGAAAGATACGCTCCCTGCGCTTCTACTTTCAGGAAGCAGGGACAGATATTGCCGCACCATGGCAGCCGGAAGATCGCACCTTTACCTTTCCGTGGATCTTCTTCCACCTGTTCGAACGGGCATATCTCATAGGAGCAACGATGTCGCTCGATAAGCACTTCTTTCGCCTCGAGTATACCAAGACCGCCCTCAATTTTTACTGGCATCACCTCTACCCCTCTGACGGGTACACTTACCGTGGTTTCTCGTTGGGGCATCCGTTGGGGCGTAATTTTCAGAGCATTTTTTTCAAACACCGCTGGCTTGCATCCCGTTTTCTGACTCTCGAATACCGTGTCGGACTTTACCAACTCCCTGCCCACGCTGCTCCCGACCATAAAAACGAGTTTGCCCTCTCGCCGCTCTTTACCCTCCGCAACGGCATGACCCGCTACTGGGGGGAGGCAACGCTCACCATTCCCTTCCGGCACTGGTTCTTGGAACTCTACGCCCGGATCGATGGTGGCGCTGCCTATGACGCCGACCCTAGCCCCATACGGCACACTATCGTTCACGCACCACACGTAACGAACGTCAGCGGCGTCTCGATAGGGATTACTTTTTGAGATGAGAAAGGTAGTGTAAGACAAGACAAAGAGGGTATTGTCTCTCTCTTGTTTTGCTGGTTTCGCTTTTTTCAATCTGTTTCAGGACTTCCCCCCATAATTCGACGGTCGATTAAGTAGCGGTCAAGGGAAACGAAGACTCATCGAAAGAAGCATCTGAAAATGGGGGAACTTTTTGTGAGGAGCGTATCGAGCGGATGGTATTGCGGCAGGGGGTGCAAGAGATAGGGGAGGACACCCTCATCGTGATACACCCGAGCGACATCATAAAACCGTACGCCCGCCACAGGGAACATCTTGCGGAAGTAAGAGACGGCAGCACCAAAGTAATCGGGAATCGGTGAACGCATCAAGATACTCGCTGCCCATGCCTTGAGCGCCGCGAGAAGACTCTTCGGTATTCCCGACTTCAACTGCTACAGCCTCGCGACGGCATTCGCTCCATTTTCTCGCGCTGTGGCCATGCACCCATTACTCCCCGCCAGCACGCTCCACCCGACCACAAACAACTCTCACTCTTTCCCGCGCAAAATGGGGGAAGTCCAGGTTAGTAGAATTGACACCGACACAACAAGCCGGAGATTCCATCGGGTCACACTCTTTCTGTCATGCACCAACTGAATAGGAAGGGAAGCCTAGACGGGAGAGAAGGGCTACTTGTTGATGATGGCGATCACTTCCTGCGTAATGTCGTACTTGTCATCCATGTAGAGAACATTGTCTTTGGCAAGAACGATGTCGTACCCCTTCTTTTTGGCTATCTCTGCCGCTATCTTGCGCACCTTCTCAATGAAAGATGTTTGCGCAGTGTAGTCTTTCTCCTGCAACATCTTTTGGCTCGATTGGTAGAGTTCTTGAAACTCGAGGTACTTTCTCTGAAAATCCTCCTGCATCGCCTGTTTTGCTTCGTCGGTCATCGTCGGAGCCTCTTTTGCCGCCTTTTCTTGCAACGCTTTCAGTTCTGCTTCCTTCTTCTTGAGGTCATCTTGCGTCTTTTTGAGCATCTTCTCGAGGTTCGCCTTTTCAGCCTTAATCTCCTTGCTGTTTTCCCACACTTTCTTCATGTCAACACAAGCAACGTTGAGCGCAAATGCGGGGAAAGCCATAAAAAGGATAGCAACGATAAGGAAACGTTTCATCTGTCCCTCCATTTAGAATGAGTTCTTGATGTTGAATTCGAACATATAGACCGGATCTCCCGGCCGAGGCGTGAGCGGGAAACCCCACTCGAACGAGAGCGGCGCTATCGGGGTAACCCACCGAATCCCGAACCCTGCGCTCCAATACATGGCGAGCGGTAGGTCATAGGGATTGCGTCCTTTGTTGTTGATGTAGAAGAAGTTCTCGTCCTCGTTGAAGGCGTTACCCAGATCGAGGAACCCGACAAGATTTATTCGCATCTCGGAAAAGAGTGGCACTTCGAGTTCGTTGTTGATGACGATTTGCTTGTCTCCTCCAATGGTGTAAGGTGAAAGCGAACTGGTGGGATCGCTCGGCTTGTCGGCAACGCGCAGTTCTTCAGAAGGACCGATCGAATTGTAAGGATAACCTCGTATCGAAAAGATGCCCCCGAGCCGATAGCGCTCCGAGACCGGCAGGCGGTTACCCGAGAAATCTTTCTTCCATGCTGTTGCCACGTTGACTCGATAAATGAGTTTCCAAAACAGACGCTGATACCACCGAAAGTTGAAGTCGAGGGCGAGGATATCGTCGCTCGATCCAAAGATGCGCGGTGACATCTCGATACCGAACGATGAATAGATCCCTTTGGTCGGGAACATTCGGTCATCACGCGAATCCCACGCAATCCGAGCAAGAATGGAACTTGACAACATATCGCGGAAGAGAAATTGCATCTGGTCTTTGGCGCCACCTTTGAGCCATACCTTATCAATACGGTAGCCCCCCGAAAGCGACAGGTTATCGGTAAACGGGTACCCAAAGATGAGGCTGTAACCGAGCCGGTTATCTTCGTAATCGGCATAGTACGCCGAACTCAGCGAAGAATAATCAAACTTCACAAAGTAGAAACCAGTGTTCATAAAGACATCGTAGTCGAAGAAATAAGGCTCGAAAAGCGAGATGTTCACTTCTTGACGCATTGCCGAAAATTGGGAGATGAGGCTGATATTCTGACCATAGCCGAGAAAATTGTTCTGGTCAACCCGTGCATTGAAAACGAATGATTCGAACGAACTGAAACCGGCACCGACATTGAAGGTGCCGCTCTTACGCTCCTTGACTTTGACGATGACCCGCACAAGGTCGGCACGTGATCCCTCCTTGAGAGTAATCGTTACCTCTTCGTAGAAACCGGTGCGCTTGACGAGGTGCTCGCTCCTCTTCTGGCCGGTGTAGGTGTAAAGTTCGCCTTCGTAGAGACGCATTTCGCGGCGGATAACCTTGTCACGAGATCGGTCGTTCCCTCTTATCTCGATTCGCTCAACTTTGCATTTTTTCCCCTTCTGAACATGGTAGGTAACCGCGAGAGTCTTATTCTTCTCATCAGGAACTCGTTCGGGTATGACGGTTACGAAGGGATACCCCTCATCACCGTAGAAAGCCTTGAGCGCCTCGATGTCGGCCATCAGATCCGAATGACGGTACCATGTGCCAGTGGCAAGGCGTGGAACAAACGGAGGATACTCGCCGCTGTCGAGCGTATCTCCGGCAAGCGTTACCAAGTGCACTTTATAGCGGTCACCTTCTGTCACTACGAAGGTGATTTCTATTTCACGACGGTCGGGGGTTATCGTTACGATGGGACGTGAGACGCGGACATTGACAAAGCCTTCTTCGTTATAGAGGTACATGATGCGCGTCTGATCTTCCTCGAGTAGTTCCTTCTTGTAGCCTTCCTCCTTGAAGAAACTAAAGAGACCTTCTTCCTGCGTGTTAAGTCGATCTTTGATATAATCGTCAGATAGAAAGGTGTTGCCGGCTATCGTTATTTTACGGACACGACTTCGATCACCTTCAACAATCGAAAAGACAACCTCGGCATCGTTGCTTTTTTCGTTCACCCGCACTTCGTCGGTCACGCGGACGGTAAGGTATCCCTTTTCTTTGTAGAGGTCGGTTATCTTCTCCTTGTTTCGCTGAATCTTCTCCACGTTGACCAGTTCGTTTTTCTTCACATCAATAACCTTCTCGATATCCTCGGTATTTATCCGGCTGTTGCCTATAGTCTTCACCGAAACGATGACGGGGTGTTCGACTACCTTGACACGTAGAACGCTCGTGTCCGCATCGTAGTAAATCTCGATATGCTGGTAGAGTTTCGAAGCATAGAGCGAACGGAGGACTTTATCTATCTCCGCTTCGCTCATGGCCGTCTTCCCCTCGAAATGTTTCGTGATGAGCGAGCATTCGGTCCGGGCACACCCCTCGGCAAGCACCTGTCGAATCTCGACCGCGGAGAGCGATGAACAAACCAAGGACAGGAGAAGAAACAGCGTTCTCACAGCGGCCACAACCTCCCTTCCCTCAGTTCATACATGAGCGGCATCCGTTGAGCGAATCGGCGGTTGTGCGTCACAAATATCGTAGTAAGCGCGTGTTCCTCGGCAAGCGACAACACCAGGTCGAGAACAGCAGTGCCTGTCTCCTCGTCGAGATTTCCCGTCGGCTCATCGAGAAGGAGCAGTTTTGGGTGCATAACGAGGGCGCGGGCAATCGAAACGCGCTGTTGTTCGCCGCCCGAAAGTTCCGCCGGTTTGTGATCAGCCCGTTCGGAAAGCCCGACACGGGAGAGCATTTCGCGGGCAGCCGCGAATGACTCGCGCATTCCACGCCGCGCAATGAGGAGCGGCATAGCAACGTTCTCCAGCGCGGTGAACTCCGGGAGGAGATGGTGGAATTGAAAAACGATACCGACGGTGGCATTCCGGAAGCGGCTAAGTCGCTGGTCGTCCATCGCGAAAGGACTAATGCCATCGAACCGAACAGTACCGGCGTCCGGCCGTTCGATGGTTGCAATAATGGAAAGGAGTGTTGATTTGCCGGCTCCGCTCTTGCCAACGAGCGCCATGCGTGCGGCGTCGGGAAGTTCGAGGTTGACATCACGGAGCACCTGAAGCGTTTTTCCTTCAACGGTGTACGACTTGGTAATGTGTTCAAGAACAAGTGTCATGGCACCCTCACTCGTAACGAAGTCCTTCGGAAGGTGGTATGCGGGATGCACGCCAACTCGGATAGAGCGTGGCGAGAAAACTGACACACAGCGCGCTCGCTGCCACGAGAGCGAAACTGGTTGGCGACATTCGTACAGGCAGTTTGTTGAAGAAGTAGATATCCTTGGCGAGCGGGAACTCTATCTGTTCGAGCGTGAGACATACGATGATGGCGAAGAGGATCCCGGCAATTGTGCCGGCAGTGCCGACGAACAACCCGTCGAGAACGAAAATTCGACGGATCACCGCATTCGAGGCACCAATCGCCTTGAGTATTGCAATCTCGGCTATTTTCCCCATAACGAGCATGACGAGCGTTGAAATGATACCAAAGGATGCCACGATGATGATGACAACGAGTATGATAAACATGACGATCTTCTGCATCGTAAGAAACTTGAAAGTGGTCTTGTTCATGTCCATCCAGTCCTGTACCCCGTATGGGAAGCCGCCGACGAGGTGCATGATGCGGTTCGAGACCTCCTTGACCTTGTAAATATCTCGCACCTTGATATTTAGGTAACTGACGGAGCCTTTCGTCGAAAAGAACTCCTGCGCGCCGGCAAGCGAAAGGTAGAGAAACTTGAAATCGTAGTCATACATGCCGGTCCGGAAAATGCCGACGACGACACCGGCGCGGCTCACCGGTATAGGGCCAGATGTTCCCATTCCGCCGCCGAGAGGGCTGATGATGGTAACTACATCCCCCGGTTTCACGCCGAGATGCGCTGCCATATCGGCGCCGAGAATCACCGGTAAAAACGGCTGCTCCTTTTCTCCCTCTTCTGCCAGAATATCCTCCTCCGGCCGAACACGGGCGAAGTCGGGACATCGCGCAAGGTCATCGAGACAGTCGAGCCGACCGCCTGGGAGCACCTGTCGCGGGAGATCAACGACAGTGCCGATGGTAGTGCTCTCGATACCGTTTGCCACCGCACCCGTGACTTTCCCATTCGCTGCGACCATCACCTCGTTCACCACCGTAGGGGTTACACCGAGGACGCCCTCTACTTGTGCGACATCGCGGGCAATCTGTTCATATTCTTCGAACCGTCCTACCAGTTTGTAGAAGTGGAGGTGAGCCGTCGAAGAAAGGATGTTTTCCTTCATCTCTCCGAGAAAGCCGTCCATAACCGAGAGAACCGAGATGAGTGCTGCGACGCCGAGCATCATCCCAATGACTGAGATGAGAGTGATGAGCGAAAGTGCCCCGCTTCGTCGTGTATTCTGAAAGTAACGCATACTGACGAACGATTCGAACCTCATGCTTCTCCTACTCGTAGCGTAGTCCATCGGCCGGCTTGATGCGTGCCGCGTAGCGGCTTGGATACACCGTTGCTGCGCAGGTGACGATGAGCGCTGCCACCGCCACAAGGACAAAAAGACCTGCCGACATTTCGACCGGCAGGTCGGTTATGTAGTAGACATCCTGTGCGAAGTTGAGTTTTATGCCATCGAGCCACACACACGCCCCATAACCGAGGACAAGCCCGAGGAGAGTGCCTACCACGCCAAGGACGATTCCATCGAAAGCAAAGAGCACCATCACTGCCTTGTTCGAGGCGCCGAGCGCTTTGAGCATCGCAATTTCCCGCGTCTTACCAAGAACGAGCATGAGGAGCGTCGCGACGATGTTGAACGAGGCAACGAGCACGACGAAGGCAAGGATGAGGAACATGACTATCTTTTCCATCTTGAGAGCGTTGAAGATGCTCTTGTTCAGTTCTTTCCATGTCTTCACCACAAAGGAGGAACCCAGTCTCTCGGTTATACGGCGCGCAACGTCGTCTACTTTGTACACATCGGTCACTTTGACGGCGAGAGCACTCACAGCATCACCGAGCGATAGGAAGGACTGGGCATCGCTCAGGGTAAGATACACCGAGGCAAAGTCATATTCGTACATGCCGCTGAAAAAGGTGCCAGCAAGGCGGAATGTCCTTGACAAAGGCAGCGGCCCCGCCGGCCCCATACCGCCGCCAATCGGCGTAATTACGGTAAGCACATCGCCCGGCACGAGGTGAAAGTAGCGCGCCATCTCCTTGCCAATGACGATGGGTGGTAGATCACGCGGCTGGCTGGACAGGCGCTCCTCACGAAATGCTGCTCCCGGGTCATGGAGGCGGCGTGAAAGGAGTTCCGGGCAGTTGCCTATCGCGGCAAGACAACGGATATCGCTCTTCTCATGCGCCATCTGCTCGGGAAGAAGAAAGACATCGCCTACCGTCGCTGGATCGACTCCATATGCGATACCCCCAAGTACCTCGTCATCCGCCGCTACGATCACCTCGGTCTTTACGATCGGTGTCACCCCGATTACGCCAGGTATGGCAGCCAGTTGCTCTCTGATCGATTTCCAACTGGCAATCGTCTCCTCAGGAGTCGAGATGAGGAGATGCGCCTTCGAGCCGAGGATCGAACGCTTCATCTGATTCTGGAGACCGTCCATCACCGACTGGACGGTGACGAGTGCCGCGACACCGATGGCGATACCTAGCACCGAGATGAGCGTAATAAGCGAAAGAAATCGTGTCCGCCGCGTGTTCCACAGGTAGCGTAATCCGACGAAAAACTCGAAGCGCATGGACTATTCTGGCCGCAGAAGAGGAAAGAGAATCACGTCACGAATCGAGGGAGCATCCGTCAGGATCATCACGAGGCGATCAATCCCGATCCCTTCTCCCCCCGCCGGCGGCATACCGTATTCAAGAGCCCGGATATAGTCGGCATCCATATCAACCGCCTCTCCATTGCCTTTCTTTCTTTCCTCTGCTTGCTGTGCAAACGCCTCGTACTGCACCTGCGGGTCGTTCAATTCCGAGAAGGCATTTGCTATCTCGCGCCCAGCAATGTAGAGTTCGAAGCGATCAACCCACGCCGGTTCCTCATCGTTGCGCCGGGCGAGCGGTGAGAGTTCCGCAGGATAGCGGGTGATGAAGGTCGGTTGCCAGAGGTGCTCTTCGACTTTCTCTTCGAAGAGAGTCACGAGTCTCTTGAAGTAACTCATCGCTCCAAAGAAATCGCTATCAAGTCCGTTGCGGACGGCAGCGGCAAGAAGTCCTTCAGCACTTTTCACCTCTTCTACCGTGCAGATTCCATATTTCACGAGGCTCTCCTCGATCGTGAGACGGGGCCACGGCGGAGCGAATTCTATGGTGCGTCCTTGATACGTCACTGCTGTCGAAGCACATATCTCTTGGGCAAGCGCCACCAGCATCTCTTCGGTGAAATCCATGAGTTCACGGTAGGTCACATAGGGCCAATAGAATTCCATCATCGTAAACTCAGGGTTGTGCTTGACCGATATCCCCTCGTTACGAAAGTTGCGATTTATCTCGTACACCTTCCCCATCCCACCGACGAGAAGTCGCTTAAGGTAGCACTCAGGAGCGATGCGCAGGTAGAGTTGCATGTCGAGGGCATTGTGGTGTGTCACAAAGGGGCGCGCGGCGGCTCCAGAGACGAGGGGGTGCATCATCGGTGTTTCGACCTCGAGGAACCCGGCGCGGTTCATCCACTCACGAAGGAAGGCGATGATGCGGATTCGTCGTCGAAAAGTCTCCTGCACCTCGTCATTCATAATGAGGTCGAGGTAGCGCTGACGGTAGCGCAGTTCTTTGTCGGTGAGACCATGGAACTTTTCGGGAAGCGGCCGCACATTCTTGGTAATGAGCCGCACCTCGTGCGCGAGAACTGACATCTCTCCCGTTTTGGTAACGAACGGCTCGCCGACAACACCGATGATATCACCAATGTCTATGAATTTTCTCAGGAAATCGAACTTCTCGCCAAGGTGCTCTTTGCTAAAGACCGCCTGCAGCCGCCCCGTTTCGTCCTTGAGATGCCCAAAGGCGAGTTTTCCCATGATACGGAGGGACATGAGGCGCCCTGCAAGAGCAAAACGCTGCTGTTTACCAGGGCGTTCCAAATCATCCACGGATAGTTCCGCCGCCGCCGCACGGAAAGAGGCGACCACACTATCGGGGCGGAAAGTATTATCGTAGGGATGTATCCCCAGAGCCCGAAGCGTCTGCACTTTTTCTCTTTTCTGGCGGATGATCTCGTTTTCGTCGCTACCCTGCGGCGGACGCGCCGTCTCTCCTTTACTCATTGCGTCCCGCCGTTTTCGGGTTTCTCCTCTGAAGGTACCATTCGAGGAACAATCGGTATTTTCGCTGCCTTCGACGACATCGCCGGACGGAGCGGAGCAGCATTCGAGGGCTGGGAGGCAGGTACTGATTCGTCTCTTGTGGTTGCTGTGGAACCCGGCTCCGGCTGTGATGATGAAGAAGGCTGGGGCTGATCAGCAGAACCCTGCTTCTGCGTGGTAAAGGCTCGATTGAGCAGTTCACGGTTGAGGGTAAGTTGTCGTGGGTTTATCTTGAGCGTACGTGGTTTCTCTCCTTTCCTCTCTCCACAGGTACCTGCCGCCCGTTCTTGTTCGGTACAGGCGGACAATGTCTCGAGTTCCGCGCTCTTCTGCTCTTTCTCGCGTGAACAGGTACAAGCGACCGTCCAAAGCAATGAAGCGGCAAGTAACCCTAAGACAATGATTTTTTTCATCGAATCCTCCTTGAGAACAAAACAGGCAACTATAGTGGTGTTCGTACATAGAGTCAATTTTTTGGGAAGCCTCTGAGGTAGCAAAGGGAAAATGTCCTCCGTGGTGAAGTAGCGAGGCACGGTATCGTCGCGTTGCAGAAAGGGAGCAGGCTGAGTTCCTCCCTACACTACTTTGGGGAATTTCTTGTGCGGCGGCACAGAAACCGAGAGATGGAGGCTACCCGCGTTTCTTCTGAGCAAACTCGCGGCCAGCCCGGAAGGCAGCGATGTTCGATTTTACAATGTCTGCCCCTTTACGAGAGAAAAGAGCGTCTATCGCCTCCTCCATCTTCTGGAGCGGGATATCTATAAAGAGGGACGCAGCACCTGCCATGACCATGTTCATTCCGCGCGAATTGCCTGCCGCCTTTGCCAGTTCGTCTGCGTTGATGACGATGTGGCGCGGCCGTTTTTCTATTTCAGCGATGATCGCCTTCGGATCGGGGTAGTTGGGAATATTTACGAACGGCTGGGAGTTGGTGATAATCCAGCCATACGGAGAAAGCCACGGCAAATAGCGAAGCGCTTCCATTGGTTCCACCGACAGGATCATATCGGCACTGCCGTGCGGAACGAGGTCGGAAAATATTTCTCTGCTGCTTATCCGTACGTGTGACTGGACATCGCCGCCCCGCTGGCTCATACCATGGACCTCCGACTGTTTCATGTAGAGGCCGGACGAGAGCGCGGCATGACCAATTACCGCCGCAATCGAAAGGATACCTTGCCCTCCAACACCGGCAAGAAGGATATCGCATTTCATCACTTACCTCCCTTCGCCTTGTTCTTTCTGCCGAGCGTCTGGATGCACTCACGGGTCGGAATGATGACTGACACGCCTTTGTACTCGATCTCCTCCCGGATGATTCTCACCATTTCTTCGTGATTCTTTTTGAGCGGCGTCAGGATACGGATATGTTCCTCCTTTACCCCGAGTCCTTTGCATATCTCCTTGAGCCGTCCGGTCGCGTGCGATTCTTGGCCGCCAGTCATGGCTGTGGCTGAATTGTCGAGGATGAAGATAACGACGTTGCTGTCTTCAACGATGCAGTCGAGTAGTCCCGTCATTCCCCCGTGGGTGAATGTCGAGTCGCCGATTACAGCGACTGCGGGGAACAGCCCTGCATCAGCCGCCCCTTTTGCCATCGTAATCGAGGCGCCCATATCAACACACGAATTGATGGTCTCGAACGGAGGGAGCGCTGCGAGCGTATAACATCCGATATCGCTAAAGATGTGTCCATCGCCATACGCCTCTTTGATTGCCTCTTTGATTGCATGGTAAGCATCGGCATGGCCGCAGCCAGTGCAAAACGACGGTGGCCGAGGAGCCACAATCGAAGGGACCGGTTCACCGGTAGTCTCAGGCATCCCGAGCGCACGGCGGACAAGGAGAGGATTGAGTTCGCCATCGCGCGGGATCTCTCCCGAGAGGCGCCCCTTTACCGTTACATCGCGGTCAAGTAAACCGCGCAGCCGCTCCTCGATCATTGGTTGACCGTCCTCGAGGACGAGCACCTCCTTTGTTTCCTTTACGAGGCGCTCGATCATCTTCTTGGGTGCTGGATACTGACAGAGTTTGACAACCGGATAGGGACAACCGTCAGGGAAGTTCTCCATAAGGTAGTTGTAGGCTATCCCGCAGGCAATGATGCCACGGCTCTTGTCCTTTCCATCTACGTAGCGATTGAAAGGGCTTTTCTCCGATTCTTCCAAGAAACGCACCTGATTCTCGAGGAGGATACGGTAGCGTTTGCGCGCAATACCGGGGAGGAGAACGAACTGCCGTTTGTCTTCGGGCAGTTTGAGTTCTTTCTGGGGCAACGGCTCCCTGCGCACGACACCTGCACGGCTGTGAGCAAGCCGCGTCGTGAGACGCATGAGTACCGGTGTCCGATACTTCTCCGACATCTCGTAGCCGGCAAATACCATGTCGTACGCCTCCTGTTGACTCGAAGGCTCGAAGATGGGAATCAGAGCGAAAGAACCGAGGATACGGCTGTCTTGCTCGTTCTGCGACGAGTGCATCGAGGGGTCATCGGCGGCGACCACAACGAGTCCTCCGTTGGCGCCTGTCACACCTGCGTTGACAAACGGATCGGCAGCGACATTGAGCCCTACATGCTTCATCGAAACCATTGCCCGCTTGCCGCAGTAAGACATCCCGAGCGCTGCCTCCATTGCCGTTTTCTCGTTCGCCGACCACTGGCGGTGGATACCGCGCTCCGCTGCTTCCTTCGACTGTTGCGCGTACTCCATGATCTCAGTGGAGGGAGTACCGGGGTAGGCGTAGAAACCAGAAACACCTGCGTCAATCGCCCCCTGCGCAATTGCCTCATCCCCCAGAAGCATCACCATTTTCTCCACCACTGGCACCTCCGTTCATAGTCTCCCTCGTATGTGTCCATGAGAGTACCTTACGCAAAGATTACCCTATTTTTCAAGAAAAAATGTATCTCGTTTCGTTCGTCACCCACCGAAAGGAGGTGCAGTCTACTTCTTTTTCGGCTGAGTTTGCTTTTTACATGCGGTTTTATCGCCGAGCGAGCACGCCCGCCAGTAGTAGTATTTCGCTGCCGATTCCCCCTTTGCCTCGCCTGCTTCTCCACTCGCGAGGAGATCCGCATAGCGATGACACCCTTCCTTCGCGTTGAGTTCGCACGCCCGTTTGTAATACCGCGCCGCGGTAATACCGTCAGGAACGACTCCTCCTTCTCCCTTCTCCCACAGTGTAGCAGCGAGGATGCACGATACCGCCTGTTTCATGTTGCATGCCTGGTCCAAAACAGTGCGCGCCTTCGCTGCATCCTTGGGGCCTCCTTCTCCCGCCGCGAGCATAGTTCCATAGTTGGCACACGCATACGCCTTCCCGCGAGCACATTCTTCGCTGAACATATTTCGGCTCAAAGCGTACAACTGCCTGTCCCCCGACACCTTTGCCGCCTGATAGCAGCCGACGGAATGCCCGCGGTCGCACGACGCCTCGTAGTATTCGAGTGCCTTACGCCGATTTCCTGCCCGCTCAAAGCCAAGACCCTGCCGAAACAAATCGTTTGGATCACCCCGCGGAGCATTCGGCTTGACAAACTCTACCCTATTGGGAGACTGAACACGACGAACCGTGTCTGTCGGTATGTTTGCTGTGCTTTCCTCTTCCTCTTCCTCTTCTTCTTCCTCTTCGTTCCCCTCCGGAGCAGCCACGACAGCGACACCTTTCTGTGTTTTTGGCTTCACCTTACTATGTATGCTTTTTTTCTTTTTCTTCTTCTTTGCCTTCACCGAGGAATCATCCGCTCCTTTTTTCTTTCCGTCAACCACTTCCTTCTCCGTTGGGGGAAGAGGGTTCCCACCCGGATCCTTCCCGATGAAGCGAAGTGCTTCGGGCGGTATTTCTTCCTCCCTATTCGAGTCACGGTATATCTTCACCCCGAGGATCGCGGCGACGAGCAGAACGCCAAGGAAAACGACCAAACGTCGATCGGCAATCAGCGTCGCGAGAATACCTGCACGGGACGCTTCCAGCAAGTCGCGCCTAAATGGGGAAACATGCTGGTAGCGATCCTCCATTCGAATGGACAGGGCTTTCATGATAGCCCGCTCGGCACGGGGAGAGATGGAGACTCCCTGTTGAGATGGCGGGGCCAGCGTATCTGCGTGAAGTCGCTCCAGCGATGCCGGCGGTATCGTGCCGGTAATCATCCGATACAAAGTTGCCGCCGTCGCATAGATATCAGTCCACGGTCCCTGACGCCCCTGTTTGCTGTACTGTTCAATCGGTGCATACCCCTCCTTGAGGGATACGGTGGCGGTTCCTTCTCCTCCCACCGCCATGGAGCGAGCCGTCCCGAAATCAAGCAACTTAACGATTCCTTCTTTTGTAAGATAGATATTTTCGGGGCTCACATCCCGATGGAGGAGGCGGGCGCGATGAATCTTCTCGAGAGCATCCAGTACCGGTAGAAGGATCTCGACAGCCTTTTGGTAGGAGATCCTCTTGTCGGGTTGTTGTGCGAGATAGTCGGCGAGAGATTGCCCTTCTATGTAACTCATCACTATGTAGGCGGTCATGTTCTCCTCGAAGAAGTCCTTGACCACCACCACGTGAGGATGGCTGTCGAATCGCGCCGCCGTTTGGGCTTCACGCACAAAGCGACGGAGCCCCTCCTCGAACTCGTGAGCGGCCTTCTCGTCGTGAGGAACACACTCCCGAGCAGGGGACACCCGCGCCACGAGGTGACGGGGAAAATACTCCTTGATGGCGACCTTTATTTTGAGACGGGTATCGTACCCAAGATAGGTAATACCAAAGCCACCTGCGCCAAGAACACGACCGAGGAGATATTTCCCCTCGGCAAGTGGCGTTCCCGGAGGAAGTTCGGAACCAGAAGGAGAGGAGCCCGATCCCTCGTTGTACCCACACCACGGACATGCTCCGTCACTTCTTTTCTCCTCCATACAGGAAAGGCACAATCCCACCGGACATCCTCCATGCATACTTACGCCGATCCCTACTAAAAACAAATATACCATAAGGGGAAGTCCCCTTCAATTTTTTCAAGAGTTTTTGAAAAATTGCCACTGGAATCTCGGAGACATCTTACCACCTGTCCTACGAGAAAATAGCAAAAAATAAAAAACATCTTGATTTATACAAAAAACAGGTTAGGCTGAGAAAGTTCGGGAAAAGGCGAGGGGCTTTCGTGAACAAACCGTTGACGAAAGAAGAGTTGGGAAAAGTACTCTCGGTGTTGTTCCCCGATGTCGTCTTCTTGCGCAACCATCCGGTTGCTGGTACGGGAATACGAACACGGCCCGATTATCATTCGGCGCAGATGAGGCTCGTCGTTCAATTCGATGACCCTGCACACTACACCAAACCGGAGCGTATTATCAGGGACGAACACGAGAATCGTGCCTTTTTGCAAGCAGATTACGAAGTAGTTCGAATTCCATACTTCGTTCAAATCTCCACAGAAGTAGTGGTACACCTCTTTCGGACAAGTCGTCCGTACCCGCAATCGTATCCACACGGCTTTGTCCACCGTTCCGCTCCTCTCCCTGCCGCATTTTGTTGCCTCGGTGTCAAACGGTTCGTTGAGGACTTAGAGCGCTTTTCTTTCATCAAGAGCGATATCCTGCAGTCGTTGGAACAAAAGGCTCTTCTTCTCGGCGACGACCGACTCGTATACCCCGGAGGGAATAAAGAGCAATTCTGCGCCGCCCTTGCATCGCGCGATTTCTCTCTTTTCTGAGACGAGAGCACTGCTCTCCTGCCATTTCCGTTGTAGGAGGCTTGGTTCTTGACTTTCCGATTTTCTTTCACTAGACTTTTCTTGCGAGTTTGGAAAAGCAACATCCTAACTGTAAGGAGGCAAGGACAATGAAAAAATGTTGCGCCCTCTTTTTTCTGTTCGTAGTTTTCGTTCTTTTCGCCTCGTGTAAAAAGGAATCATCCGGCGTCATTGACACGGGAAGCAGTACAGATAGCGATGTCGTTGCAACCGGCTCATGCGGCGACGGAATCAAAAATGGAGACGAGGTCTGCGACGGCGACAAGATAGGGTGCGAAAAGTTAGGACGCTACCACATCGCCCAGACAACTTGCCTTCCTGATTGTTCGGGCTATGACCTTTCAAAGTGCAAAGAGCGGGATCCTGGTGACAAGTGTGGTAACGGTGTCGTTGAACGTGAGTACTTCGAGGCATGTGAAATAGGAGACACCAAGCCTTGCACCGATATAAATCCGAACTACGCGGAGGGAATGCTTGCTACCTGCGCCGACGACTGCCGTCAGTACGATGTTACCGGGTGTGCGCTTGCCGGCACCGATACCTGCGCCCAGATACTCGACTGTGTCGCTGCCTGTAGTAACGACTCCTGCAAGACAAGCTGTATTGAGAAGGGATCGGCACAAGGAAAAGAGCGCTACGAAGCACTCATGGGTTGCTTCGAACAGAATTGCGCAAGCGGTGCCAACATAAAGGAATGTACGGAGGAGGTTTGTCCGAACGAATACTACGCCTGTTTCCCCTCTGAAAAGTGCGGGAACGGCACCCTTGACCAAGGCGAGGTGTGCGAAAAGGGGCAGACGAAAGACTGCGGCGAACTCGATCCCGATAAGTACCGCTCCGGTAAGGAAGCAATCTGCAACTCGGTCTGCACCGGCTACGACACCTACATGTGCATTCCCAAGGATGCCTTTACCTGTTACGAGGTCTACCAGTGCATTCTGGAGTGCGGAAGCGATACCTCCTGTCAGGATGCCTGTAAGGCAAAAAGTTATGCCGACGCGATGTCACGCCTTGATACGATGCTCACCTGCTACGAAGAGCAGTGCAACAACACCGACAATGGGTGCTACGATGAAAAGTGCCAGTTCCAGACCGACGCTTGCAAGACTCACGCGACCTGCGGCGACGGCGTAATAGACCAATACGAGATCTGTGAAAAGGGCGACACGAAAGATTGCGGTGCAGTTGATCCCAACAAATACGAGGCAGGAACCGCCAATGCGACGTGCAATGTCAACTGCACCCGGTGGAGTACTCTCGCCTGCTATGGCTTCTGCTCTTGCCAAGAGGTGTACAAATGCGTCGAAGAGGAATGCGGAGGCCAGGCAACCCAAGATTACGAGTGCGTGAGCGCCTGTATGTCGCTTGGCTCGAGCGAAGGAAAACCGAACTACAAGGCATGGCGTCAGTTCATTATGAGTTGTTGTGAAACTGATCAACAAGGAAACCCAACCAAGTGTGGATTCGAGAGCCAACTTTGCATTGACAAAGCCAATCAGGATATCGGATGTGCCGCAGGCGATAATCCGAAGTGCCCTTACTAACTCTTAAGACCGAACCGAATGACCCAACAAACACGGCTCGAAAATATGATAATAGAGAATGGAGGTCGAAAATGAAACGATGGTATTTTTCCTGGGGGATGGTGACGATAGTAACTGGGACAATCCTCCTCGGCGGATGCACCCCTTCTTCTGATGAACCAATCGCCGAGGTTGGAGAGGCCTGCGCTGGCGATGGGCTCATTTGTTCGTGGGACAGCACCCGCGTTCTCCAGTGCCAAAACGGTGCGCTCACGCTCCATGAAACCTGCGATAACGGCAAGACCTGCAAGAACGGTGCGTGCGTTGCTGACGAACAGGTAGGCGGCGACTGTACCGGTACAGGTTCTGCCTGTGCCGGCGACAAGATCGTGGTGTGCCAGAACGAGAAGTGGGTCGAGACGGCCGACTGCGCGGCGCAGAACCAGTAC
>Ga0129299_1000127_pt1 | contig 42394 bp, 38 predicted proteins | sample ConPoolayeCmetaG_FD_94477 | JGI IMG/M metagenome (GOLD analysis project Ga0129299, IMG submission 94477) | Hot spring microbial mat communities from California, USA to study Microbial Dark Matter (Phase II) - Cone Pool mat layer C metaG ...
AACGAGTCGAACTCGGTGAGAGTCATCCCAATCAGGCGTTGGGCAACTTGCGGTTTCTTGGAAAGTTTTTCGTATGTAATCATACCCCGAGTATACTCAATCTGTAATTACACCACAAATCTATTATACCACAACGATGGGGTGTATTTCAGTTTGGGGCAAATCCGCTTGAGCCATAAATTTCGCAGCCGTGCACTTGAGCAATCCCCTCTCATCCCCCTGCCCCCTTCTCTCCACGCGAGGCGGGGAGAGAAGGGGGATGACGGGGAGGTGGCGGGCGGCAAAGCCGCCCGCCACCTCCCCGTCCTTTGACTCCCCCTCCCCATTGCGCTTGGCGCAACGGGGAGGGGGCAGGGGGTGGGGCTATGCGTTTGCCAAAGTGCAAAAGGTGGGCTGAGAAACTTGCCCACAAACCGAAATGCACCCCAACGACAGAGTGTGTGCAAAGTCGCTTGACAAAGCCGCGCCTCCGCTTGTCATTGCGAGGAGCGGTCTTTGCGACGAAGCAATCCCCTATTGCGGTGTGGAGATTGCTTCGCCGCTGCGCGGCTACTCAGAACTTGTCACATCGAGCGGAGCGAGATGTCTCACTTCGTTCGACATGACAAGTTTCTGTCAACGCGCATACCGCCGCGCGGTATGGAATTCTCGCAATGACAGGGGGGCTGACTTTGCACAAACCCTGACCCCAACGATGGAGTGATTCGCCAAAACCGTGAGGCTGTGGTAGAATTGTCGTTGCTGGCTTCACAGGGAGTTTTGGATGTGTCACCCGTAACGAACGGGCGCGATAGCAAGATACTGCAAAACGATGACCGCGAACTCGTTCACGCCGCGCAACGCGGTGACCCGCGCGCGTTCGCGCAACTCGTCGAAAAATACGAGGCGCGCGTGTACAATCTCGCGCGGAAAATGATGCGCGATCCACAGGATGCTGAAGATGTTTTGCAGGAAACGTTCCTCAGCGTCTTTCGGCACCTCAACGATTTTCACGGCGATTCCAGTTTCTCGACGTGGCTGTATCGCATTGCGACGAACGCCGCGCTGATGAAATTGCGCGCGCGCAAGCCGCCCCCGCTTTCGCTCGACGAACCGTTCGAGTCCGATGGCGATGAGATGATGCCGCGCGAAATCGTGGACTGGGGCATCACGCCCGAAGAGGCGTTGCTCAACAGCGAGGTGCGCGCGCAGATGGATGCCGCAGTCGCCGCGCTCCCCGAAGCATTGCGCGCCGTCTTTGTCTTGCGCGATATCGAAGGGCTCTCGGTGCAGGAAACTGCCGATGTGCTGGGCATCAGTGTTCCCAACGTCAAGACGCGCTTGCATCGCGCGCGGTTGATGCTGCGCGAAAGTTTGTCGGTGTATTTCAAGGGACGAAGGACGAGTGACGAAGGACGAAGGACGAAAGACGAAAATCGGTCATCGGTCATCCGTCATCGGTCAGAGGTTTCACAGTGAAACACGAACATAACGATTTATGCGCGCAACTACAAGCGCAACTGCCCGATTATCTCGACGGCGAGGCGCGCGCGGAAATTTGTCGCGCTATCGAAGCGCACCTTGCCGATTGCGACGATTGCCGCATCGTCGTGGACACGCTGAAAAAGACGATTACGCTGTATCGCGCCGCGCCGCGCGACGCGGTGCCGCGCGAGGTGCACGCGCGCTTGGTGCGCGTGTTGAACCTTGACAAGTTCACCTCATCCCGTTAGTCCCCACCGCGCGCGCACGCGCGTTTCTATCGGCGCAAAGATCAGCCGATCCACGACGAGACCAATCGCGATGATGACGAGCATCACCGCGACGACCTGGTTCATATCGTTCAACTCGCGCCCCATCATCAACAAGTGACCCAGCCCCAGCGAAACGTACAACAACTCGGCTGCCATCAACGAGCGCCACGCGAACGACCAGCCGAGTTTCATCCCCGTGATGATTTCGGGCAGCGCAGCGGGAAAGATCACCAGCGCGTACAACTTCCAGCCGCGCGCGCCCAGATTGCGCGCCGCGCGCAGGTACAGCGGCGGCGTGTTCTTCACACCCGCTTCGGTCGCGGTTGTGATCGCGAGTAGCGCGCCCATCACTACGACGAATAAAATCGCCGTTTCGCTCAAACCGAACCACAACAGCGCGAGCGGCAGCCAACAAATCGAAGGGAGCGTTTGCAGTCCCAGCACGAGCGCGCCAAACGTTTCGTCGAGTAGTTTGACGCGACCGAGCGCAAGTCCGCTCACGATGCCAATCACCAACGAAATGCCAAAGCCGATGAGCAGTCGTCGCAGCGATGTAACGATGCCGACGACGAACGTGCCATTTTGAAATCCGCGCGCGAGCGTTTGCGCGACGCTCAGCGGCGATGGAAAAATGTACTCCGCCCACAACCCCGACGACGCGGCAATTTGCCAGATGGCGATGAGCGTGGCGAAGAAGATGAGTTTGCGCGTGAATGTGTTTTGTGAAATGCGAGTGATCATTTTCAGTGGTTAGTGGTTAGTGGTTAGTGGTTAGTGGTTAGTGATCAGTGGTCAGAGGTCAGACTGAACACTGACCACTGATCACTGAACACTGCCTACAGCACATCATCCCCCACCATTTGCGCTTCCAGCGTTTGCAACAACCGCGCGTCCGCATCGCGCGTGCTCGCCAGTACATCGTCTTTCAGCACTGCCATAATCTCACGCGCGCAATCCACCACCGCGTAACTTTCGATCTGGCGCGGACGCGGCAAGTCAATCGTAAAGATTTGCTTGATGCGCCCCGGACGTGCGGAAAAAACGACCACGCGATCACCCAGCACGACCGCTTCGCGCACGTTGTGCGTGACAAAGAGAATCGTCTTGCGCGTTGCGCTCCAGATCGTTTGCAGTTCATCGTGCAACAGATCGCGCGTCTGCGCGTCGAGCGCGCCGAACGGTTCGTCCATCAGCAACACCGCCGGGTCGGTGGCGAGCGCGCGCGCAAGCGCGACGCGCTGCTGCATCCCGCCCGAAAGTTCGTGTACCGATGCTTGCTCGAACTCGGCGAGGTGCACCATCCGCAAATATTTGCGCGCGATGATCTGGCGTTCGGGCTTGGGGACGCCAATCATATTCAAGCCGAATTTCACATTGTCGAAGACGTTGAGCCAAGGAAAGAGCGCGGCACTCTGAAAAATCATCACGCGATCGGGTCCCGTGCGCGTGACGATTTTGCCATCCACGCGCACTTCGCCGCGCGTCGGTTTGTCCAGTCCCGCGATGATGTTGAGGAGTGTGGACTTGCCGCAGCCCGATGGACCCAGCAAGCACACAAACTCGCCCTCGCGCACATCGAGGTTGATCGAATCGAGCGCGGTGAGTGTGCCGCTCTTGCTCCGAAAAATTTTGCTGACGTCGCGAATTTCAAGTTTCACAAGCGCTCCTTCAATCTTCAATCGCCAATCTCCAATCTCTAATCATTGCACGGACGGAAGATTTTTCTCGCGCAGCACCTCGTTCAACAACGTCAAATCGTAAATGCCATCGAGATTCGGCATCGTATCGCCGAGAAAGCCAAGTTTGAACGCCGCCTCCGCCGAACCAAAGAGCGACGCGCGAATCGGGTCGTACGTAATCGTCTGACGCGCCCACGCGTCGTCGAGAATCGCGGTGGGCAATGCCGCGCCCGTCAGGCGTTCGATTTCCGCGTTCAGTTTTTGCTTCGCTGAGGCAGGATCGGTGTTGATGCGCTGCGTCAATTCGATATGCGCGGCGAGAAATTTTTTGACGAGTTCGGGATTCGTCTTCAAAAATTTTGTGCTGACGATGATGTGCGCGGTGACGAATTTTCCACCTTGCCACAATTCGCGCTCATCGAGAAAAATTTTGCCATTCGCTTGATGCACCAGTCGCGCGCCCCAGGGTTCAGGCACCCACGCCGCATCAATTTCTTTTTTCTGGAACAGCGTCAGAATGTCGGGATTGGCAATCGGAATGACTTGCGTATCGCCGCCTTGTTCTTTGAGTTTGAACCCCTGTTGCATCAGCCACGCGCGCGCGGCAACATCTTGCGTGTTGCCCAGTTGCGGCGTCGCGATTTTCTTGCCGCGAAAATCGGCAGGCGAGTTGATGCCCGCGTCTGCGCGCACGACCAGCACTGCGCCGCCGCTCGTCGCGCCCGCGATGATGCGCAGCGCTTCGCCTTTCGATTTGACGTAGCCATTGATCGCGGGATTCGGCCCGATGTACGCGAGATCGAGTTGACCCGCGAACAGCGCTTCGATGGCGGACGGACCCGCGTTGAACACTTTGGCGTCAATCTTCACGCCATCGCCGAGAGCGCGCGCGAACGTTCCATCGGCGATGCCGATGACCGCTTGCGCGTGCGTAATATTCGGCAAGTAGCCGATGCGAACGATGTTCGATTGTGGCGCGCTCGCGCAACTGCACAGGACGATGGCAAGCGCGGCGAGCAAAAATGTTCTCTGCATTGTTCTTCACCGGAGATGAAGAGATTTTCAATTTTCGATTTGCAATTTTCGATTAGGTCATCGGCAATCGGCAATCGAAAATCGGCAATTGTCATTCGCCCTTCGTCCTCTCAACCAGCGCAGCCACCAGCCCCGCAATCGTATGCTCTGCCGCGACAATGTCCACGCGCAAACCCAGTTCGCGCGCGGTCTGCGCGGTGACGGGACCGATGCAGGCGATTTTGAGATTGGAGGTTAGAGATTGGAGATTGGAGATTAGAGGTTGGAGATTGGAGATTGGAGATTGGAGGGCGTTGAACAAGCCGCGCACGGTGGAGGAACTGGTGAAGGTGATGATGTCAATCTCGCCGCGTTCGAGTTGCGCGCAAATGTCTTGCGCGCGCGGATCGTCCGCGTCGGTTGGAATCGTGCGATACGCAGCAACGTCATCCACGTGCGCGCCGCGCGCGCGCAAACCCTCGGCGAGTGCCTCGCGCGCAATGTCGGCGCGCGGCAACAGGATGCGTTGCCCCGTCACATCGCCGATTTGTTCGACAATGGCTTTGGCGACGTACTCGCGCGGCACAAAATCCGCGCACAAACCGTGCCGCATCAGTTCTTCGGTGGTGGCAGAACCGATCGCGCCCAGCCGCGTGTTGGCGAACGCGCGCGCATCGCGTCCAAGCGCGGTCAGGCGTTCCCACACAAAGCGCACGCCGTTGACGCTGGTGAAGATCATCCAATCGTACTGGCGCAAAAGCGCGGCATCGAGTTGCGCGTAATCGTCGAGTGGCGCGATGCGAATCGTGGGAAATTCGATGGGCTCGGCGCCCAGTTCCGCGAGTCGGCGCGATAGTTCGCTTGCTTGTTCGCGCGCGCGCGTCACCAGAATTCGTTTGCCAAAGAGCGGACGCTTTTCGAACCACTGCAATTGTTCGCGCAGATTCACCACATCGCCGACAATCAGCACCGCTGGCGGCTTTACATCGCGCGCGCGTTCGACAATGTTTTCGAGTGTGCCGACAATCGTCTGTTGTTGCGGCGTCGTTGCCCAGCGCACCAGCGCGGCGGGTGTCGTCGCGTCGCGTCCCGATGCGATGAGTGATGTGACGATGCGCTCGAGGTTTTCAACGCTCATTAAAAAAATCAGAGTGTCCGCATCGTGAAACGTGAAACGTGAAACGTGAGATGTGTCCTCGCGATGTCCTGTTGCGACGATGAACGACGCAGCAATGCCGCGATGTGTGACGGGAATGCCGGCGTACGCTGGCGCGGCAATCGCGCTGGAGATGCCCGGCACAATTTCGAACGCAATGCCTGCTTCCGCGAGCGCGAGCGCTTCCTCGCCGCCGCGACCAAAGACGAACGGATCGCCACCTTTGAGTCGCACGACGATTTTGCCCGCGCGCGCGCGTTCGATGAGAAGCGCGTTGATTTCGGATTGCGGCATCGTGTGATCGCTACTCGCTTTGCCGACGTAAATTTTTTCCGCGTGTGGCGGCGCGTAATCGAGTAGCGCAGGCGCGACGAGTCGGTCATACACGACGACATCCGCGCGCCGCAGACATTCTACACCTTTGATTGTGACAAGCCCCGCGTCGCCAGGTCCCGCGCCGACGAGGAAAACTCTGGGTTTCGGGTTGCAAGTTTCAGGTTTCATGTTTCAGGTTACAAGTTTCAGGTTGCAGGTTCGGTAAGCACAGAGGGCGAGACAGAATTGACTGCCACCTGCCACCTGCCTACTGCCTACTGATATTCAACATCCTCGCCAACTCTTCTCCCAGCGCTTCTGCCTGCTCCACCGCGCCGCGCACTTGGCCGCGCGCAACGCGCGTGCCGTCTTCGCTGGCGACGAGTCCGCGCAGATGCAAAGTGCCATCGCGCGTTTCGGCATACGCGGCGACAGGTATCTGGCATCCGCCACCGAGCGCGCGCAAAAACGCGCGTTCCGCTGTTGTCGCTGCGCGCGTCGGTGCGTGATCGAGTGGCGCGATCAGCGCGAGCGTTGCGGCATCGTCCGCGCGCGCCTGCACCGCGAGCGCGCCCTGTCCGGGCGCGGGAAGCATCATCTCGAACGGCAAAAATTCGGTGATGCGATCCGCAAAACCCAGGCGCAGAACTCCTGCGGCTGCCACCACAATCGCATCGTACTCTTCGGTCTCCGCTTTGCGCAAGCGCGTGTCCACGTTGCCGCGCAAGTTCACGATGCGCAAATCGGGACGATGCGCGCGCAGTTGCGCCGCGCGACGCAGCGAACTCGTGCCCACGCGCGCACCGCGCGGCAGGTGATCCAAGCCGAGGTTCAGGCGCGAGATGAGCACATCGCGCGCGTCTTCGCGGGTAGTAATGAGAGATTGGAGATTGGAGATTGGAGATTGGGTGGGCAGGTCTTTGAGCGAGTGCACCGCGCAGTGGATTTCGCCGGCGACGAGTGCCGCTTCGATTTCGCGCGTGAACAAGCCCTTGTCGCCGATTTTGGGCAAGGGTGTATCGGCGTGGGTATCGCCTTTCGTTGTGATCGTGCGGATGACGATTTCGATGTGCGGATGGAGCGCGCGCAATTGTTGCGCCACCCAGTTCGTTTGCCAGAGCGCGAGGCGGCTTGCGCGTGTGCCGATGACAACTCTACCGTTCACTGTCCTACTGTCCCACTGTCCTACTGCGTATTGCGTATTCCGTTACGATGATTTCCGCGCGGGCGTGTGCTTCCGCGGCGCGTCCTTCGCGCAAGAGCGGCAGCGCGGCATCAATCAGTGCTTGCCATAACACTTCGCGCAGTTCGCGCGCGACGCGCGCTTGAACGCGCGGACGCAGTTCGGCGAGGAGCGCGGCGAGTTGCGCGTACTCTTCGCCAATCAGTTTTTCGATTTGCAGGCGCAAATGTTTAGCGAGCGCGGGACTCGCGCCGCCGGTGCTAATCGCAATCGCAATATCGCCGCGACGAACGAGCGCGGGAACGTGAAACGTGCAATGCGCGGGATCGTCCACCACGTTGACGAGGATGCCGCGCGCGCGCGCTTCGGCATAGACGGCGTGGTTGACATGCGGCTCATCGGTCGCGGCGATGACCAGATGCGCGTCGCGCAGATCGCCGTCTTGGTACACGCGCGGAACGACTGTGATGCGCGACTCGCGCGCGAGGTCGTGCAGTTCGCGTACGAGTTGCGGCGCGATGACCGTGACGCGCGCGCCCGCCTCGATCAAGCCGCGCACCTTGCGCGCCGCGACCGCGCCGCCGCCAACGACGACCGCGCGCATATCGGGATCAACAAGGGTAAGAGGATAGCCCATCATACTGACCACTGCACTACAACACCGGCTTGCACAAGTGCCACTCGGTCGCCTGCTCGTACGCGTATGCCACGCGAAGCATCGTCGTCTCATCGAACGCGCGTGCCGCAATCTGTAAACCGACGGGCAACCCCTCCACAAATCCACACGGAATCGAAATCGCCGGGAGGCCCGCAAGTGCCTGCGCGAGGGTGAACACATCGGCGAGATACATTTGCAACGGGTCATTCACGCGCTCGCCGATTTTGAACGCGACGCAAGGCGAGGTGGGACCCACAATCACGTCCACGTGCTCGAACGCGCGATCGAAATCTTGTTTGATGAGCGTACGCACTTTTTGCGCTTTGACATAGTAGGCATCATAATAGCCCGCGCTGAGCGCGTACGTGCCGAGCATAATCCGCCGCTTGACCTCTGCACCGAACCCTTCGCCGCGCGTCGCGCGCATCACCTCCCACATTTCTTGACTTTCTTCGAGCCGATAGCCGTACTTGACGCCATCATAGCGCGCCAGATTTGCCGAGGCTTCGGCAGGCGCAATGAGATAGTACGTCGGCAACGCATAATCGGTGTGTGGGAGCGTGACCTCGTGTATCGTCGCGCCGAGTGATTCCAGAATGCGAATTGCCGCGCGCACGGCTTGTGCGACCTCCGCTTGCAATCCCGCGCCGAAATATTCGCGCGGCACACCGACGCGCACACCGCGCAGAGATGCTTCACCCAGCGCGCCAGCGTAATCGGGCACCGGCAAATTCACGGACGTGGCTTCGCGCGCATCGTGACCGGCGATGATGCTGAGAACGAGGGCGGCGTCGCGCACATCTTTGGTCATCGGTCCGACCTGATCGAGCGAGGAGGCGAACGCGATGACCCCATAGCGCGAGACACGACCGTACGTCGGACGCAAGCCGACGGTGTTGGTGAAGGCGGCGGGTTGGCGCACGCTGCCGCCGGTGTCTGTACCCAGCGCGAACAAGGCTTCGTCTGCCGCGACCGCCGCCGCGCTGCCACCGCTTGATCCGCCGGGCACGCGCGTCAAATCCCAGGGGTTGTGCGTGATGAAAAAGCGCGAGTTTTCCGTTGACGATCCCATCGCAAATTCATCTTGATTGGTTTTGCCGATGAGAATCGCGCCGGCAGCGTTCAACTTTTCCATCACCGTTGCATCGTACGGCGGCACAAAATTATTCAGGATTTTCGATGCTGCCGTTGTGCGAACACCGCGCGTGCAAATTTCGTCCTTGATTGCCATCGGAATTCCCAGCAACGCCGGTGCCGGGGTGCCGATGCGACGATGCTCCATCCATTGCGCGTCTGCTGCGCGCGCCTGTTCCCGCGCGCGCTCGGCAACAATGGTCAAATACGCGCGCACGCGCGGCTCGACGGACTCGATGCGCTCCAGCACCGCGCGCACAAGTTCTGTCGCGCTAATATCACCTCTGGCTAGCAGCACGCGCGCCTGATGCACCGTTAAAGCGTACAGTTCCACATTCTTCTCCAGAAATATGACCACCGATTGCTGATTGGAAATTGGAGATTGCCGAGTGCCGATTGTGCCAATCGCAAATCGAACATCACAAATCGCAAATTCTTCCTCCTCCGTCCTCCGTCCTTCGTCCTTCGTCCTTCGTCATTCGTCCTTCGTCATTCGTCCTTCGTCCTTCGTCCTTCGTCCTTCGTCAACTCGCGATACAGCGCCACCACACGATCAATGTTCGTTTCGAGGGAATACTCGCTCACAGCGCGTTGACGCGCGCGGGTTGCCAGATTGTGGCGAAAATCGGGATACTCGACGAGGACGCGCAAGGCGAGTGTCAGTTGCTGTTCCAGCGCTGCCAGATCAATCACGATGCCAGCGCCACGCAACGCCTCGGCGTCTGCACCCACATCGGTCGCGATGACGGCGGTCCCGGCAGCCATCGCTTCGAGCATCGCCAGCGACAATCCTTCGATGGAGGAAGGTAAGACGAAAATATCGGTGGCGCGCAAAATCCGCACGCGCTCGCGCAGTTCGCCTACATAGCCTTTGAAGATGATGCGGTGGTCATCGCGATACTTGCGGCGCAGATTCGCCAACTCCATCCCGTTGCCGACCACGACCGCTTTGTGATCGCCGGGCAAATCCAGATTCAGGAACGCCTTGAGAAAATCACCGACATTCTTTTCCGGGTCCACCCGTCCAATATACGTCGCCAGTACCCTGGCGCCGATGGAGGTTTTGAAATCACTGGGTCCGGGCGAATAGGTTGCTACATCAATTCCGTTAGGAATCACGCGCACGCGTTCGGGCGCCACGCCGTAATCCACTAGCATCGCGCGCTGTGCCTCCGAAAAAACAATCACGGCATCGTAATTCTTGAGCGAACTGGCATACAAACGATACAACACGCGTACCGCGCTGCCCCAAAACGTTTCTGGTGGACCGTAGGGAAAATGGAGTGTGGCGACACACGGCACGCCTAGCGCGTGGCAAATGTCCGGCAAACTGAAATCGAGTTGGGAGAACGAAAGCGAAATGTGCGCGATGTCAATTTGTTCGCGCGCAAACGTCTCTTCGATGATTTCGCGCGCGCGGGGCGAGGAGATCATTGCACGATTCAGGATGTCGAACGAACCCAGACGAATATCACGCGGGTCGCGCGGTCCCAAGCCGCGCTCGCGCGTGATGTGATAAAAGAACGTAACATGCTGACCGCGCTGGCGCAAGCCGTGCACCATATCACGCGAATACGAGACCACGCCATTGCCGCGCGCCGAGGCGACGTGTCCGAACCAGGCAATCTTCATCCGTCACCCTCCAGGATGGCGCGCACGCGAAAGAATTCGCCCTCTTCGTTGCGATCTGGTGCGTTGGCGAGTACGTCTTCGCGCGGCAGCGAAGGCAGCACGGCATCATCGCGCATCATATTTTGCAAAGGCACGACGCTCGCGGTCGGTGGAATCGCGTCTGTGTCCAGTTCTTGCAAACGCGCCGCATAGTCAAGAATGGCCGAGAGTTGCTCGGTCATCCGATTGATTTCATCTTCCGTCAACTTTAACTTTGCCAGTTCGGCAATGTGTTGCACTTGTGCTCGAGTGAGTGGCATTCGATACCCTCTGCAGATACGACCGGCGACAGACGACTGCCGACCGTCGCGCATAGTGTGTCACTGGGGTTGATTCTCTGCGTTGCCTGCGCTATAATTGTCCCCAATGAAATTCCTCGCCGACACGATGCTGGGACGCCTTGCCACGTGGTTGCGTTTGCTGGGCTATGACACGCTCTACCTTGCCGATGCGAGCGATGCGGAACTGGCACGCCGCGCGCGGGTGGAGCAACGCGTGCTCCTCACGCGCGATGTGGAATTGACGCGGCGCCGCGGCGTGCGCGCGCTGCTCATCGAGTCGGAGCACATCGAAGAGCAGATTCAACAGGTCTTTCACACCCTCCACCTTACGGCGCGCGATGCGTTTTCGCGCTGCGCCGCGTGCAACTGTGTGCTGGAAGATATCAGCAAGGAACAGGTACGCGGCAAGGTGCCTCCCTATGTGTTCCACACGCAGGAACGTTTTCGTCGCTGTCCACAGTGCGCGCGCATCTACTGGCGCGGGACACACTGGGCGCGCATTCTGGGACATCTGCAAGATTTGAGCGATACGGTCCAGGTTCACACGCCGTAAATTTCGCCGAACTTGGTTTTCAGGTACGTCAGATAGGCGCGCGCGTGTAGCGATGCGCCGGTCACGCGGCGCGCGAGTTCGTCGAGTGTGAATTTGCGGCCGTGCGCGTGGACCTTTTCACGTAACCACGCGAGCAACTCGCCAAACTCGCCGCGCGCGATCTGTTCGGGAATCGCTGGCACCTCGCGTAGGGCTTGCGCGTACAACTGCGCGGCGAACATCGAACCGAGCAGGTAGGTGGCAAAGTATCCCAGATCGCCGTACGCCCAGTGCACATCTTGCAAACACCCCTGCGCGTCATTCGGCGGCACAATGCCCAGATATTCGTGCATTTTGGCGTTCCACGCCTCGGGCACATCCGCCACCGCCAGGCGGCGTTCGACCAGCGCGTTTTCCAGTTCAAAGCGCAGCATAATGTGCAAGCCGTACGTCACCTCGTCCGCTTCGACGCGGATGAACGAGGGTGACACTTTGTTCACCGCGCGATAGAACGACTCGACCGTTTGATCGGCGAGTTGCGCGGGAAACACCTCGCGCAAGCGCGGAAACCAGAACTGCCAAAAGCCCCGACTGCGCCCCACGATGTTTTCCCACAAGCGCGATTGCGATTCATGCGCGCTGAGCGAGGCGCCGCCAGCCAGCGGTGTGCGTTCGAGTTCTGGACGATAGCCCAACTCGTAGAGCGCGTGACCGGTTTCGTGAATCGTGCCAAAAAGCGCGGAGGGTAAAAAGTTCGGTTTGAGTCGCGTCGTGATGCGCACATCGTTCAGCGCAAAACTCGTTGTGAACGGATGGGGCGATTTATCTTGCCGCGACCGTTCAAAATCCAACCCTAAACGTTTTGCCACCTCCACACCAAACTCCCATTGCTGTTGCACATCGTACTCGCGATGCAACACCGCATCGTCCACCGCGTCGGCGCGACGCGTGATCGCCTGAACCAGCGCGACAAGATCCGGCTTGAGGGACGTAAAGATCGCTTCCACCTGCGCTGTCGTCATCAGAGGTTCGTACTGGTCGAGGAGCGCATCGTAAATCCGCTCTTTGTATCCTAGACAGCTTGCCAGTTCGATGCGCAGTTCAACGTTCTTTTCGAGATGCGGCTGGAACAATTTGAAATTCGATTCGGCGCGGGCGCGCTGCCACGCTTCGAATGCCAGCGATGCCGCGCGCGCCATCTCCTCCACCAGTGTCGGCGGCACGCGCCTGGCGCGGTCGTAATCGCGCTTGGCCACGCGAATCAAACTGGCTTCATCAGAGTCGTACGGCAATTGCGCGGCATAGTCGGCGAGATCGTTCAGCAGCGCGCCGTTTTCCTCCGCGATGAAATGCTCGTGGGCGAGTTTTTGCAAGGTCGCCAACTGTTCGGCGCGCGCTGCAGCGCCGCGTCGCGGCATATACGTCTGTTGATCCCAACTCAACAGTGCCGCGGCGCGTTGCAAATCGTCAACAACAGCAAAGCGTTTCTTCAGTGCTTCCAGTTTTTCCTTCATTGCTACTCCTTAATACCCTTTCACATAATTCAGACTCATCGGGTTATGCTGCGACAGCCAGACGCAGCCTCTTGAGAGAGGTGATGCTCCACCCCCTTGCCCCTCCCCGTTGGGGCGAAAAATCTTGCGCCCCAACGGGGAGGGGGTAAAGGAGGGGTTGGTGGCGGGCGGCTTCGCCGCCCGCCACCAACCCTCTCACTCCCCCTGCTCTCCCCACTTTGCGGGGAGAGCAGGGGGATGAGCGGGGGAAAACTATTGCTCAAAACGAGCCTCCATAAAGATTTCGTGATGTTGAGCCTGATTTTTGTGAAAGAGCATTAAAAATAACTGCCAACCGATTTTTGATGGTCGAGTGCCGATCTGCGATGGCGGATTCAATCACCAATCGCCCATCGAAAATCGGCAATTCGTTCACAGGGGACGATGATCGTGTTCCTCGTGAGCGCGCGCATAGCGTTCATAGCGCGCGCGATAGCGTCGCGGGACCAGGCGTTTGAGTTTCGTCGAGGCAAGATCGAGCACATAGTGCAACGTATCTGCAAGCACCGCCCCCAGGAACACATCGGCGAGATAAAGCGCGTTGTAGAGCAGGTCCTCCGTATCGCCGGTAAAATCGAACGCGATGCGCAAACCGATGTGATGCAACCACCACTGGAAAGGAATCAGCAAAAATGCCAGAATCGTCAGGACGTACAACCACCGCGCCATCGTTCCGATAATCGGAAAATGCAAACGATCGCGATGCCGCGCAAATCTAGAGTAGGGCCACCACAAGAGGCGCAACCAGCCCCACCCCTTGATGGAGTGGCTGTGGAACAAATCCATATCGGGTGACAGAACGAAAGTGGCAATCACAATCCCGCTGTTCACTGCCAGCACATCCTGCCACGACCAACTTTGCGCGCGCATCACTACCGTCGTGCCGATAACAAGCGCGGTATTGGCGACTGTGTGTCCAACAAAACCTGGCATCGTTTACCTTGCAAGTATACAACCATTTGACGAATTTGCGAAATGCGGTATAGTACAAGAGCGTGGAAGAATTCTGTCCTTAAGGAGAAAAAATGTATCGGCATCTGCTCGCGCTGGCAGTCCTCATTCTCTCTCTTCTGGTTGCTTGTGTAGCACCTACACCTACCATTGCACCTGCCGGTCCCCTAAAAGTAACGCTTTTGCATACCAACGATATGCACGGCTATCTGGAAGGGCAAATGCTCACCGGCAGCGATGGCAAGTCCTTCGAGTTTGGTGGTCTGCCCCACGCGCTGGGTACGATTGCCCGTTTAAAGCGTGAGGCGGCGGGACCTGTGCTACTCTTCGATACGGGCGACTTGTGGGTCGGCACGTTGGCGTCCAATCGCGATCAGGGCAAAACGATCATCGCCGCGATGAACGCCATCGGTTATGATGCTATGACGCTGGGTAATCACGATTTTGATCAGGGCGTTGCAGTAGTGCAGGCGCGCGCGAGCGAAGCCAGATTCCCGATACTGATCGCCAACATTGTCGAAGCATCGAGCGGCAAGGTGCCCGGTTGGGCGAAAGCGTACATCGTCAAGGAAATTGCAGGCATACGCTTTGGCATCATCGGTGTAGCGTACGCGCGCACGCCGGGTATCAGTAGCAAGGTCAAAGAGTTGCAAGCATTCAAATTCATTGACGAACTCGAAACCCTGCGACAAATACTCCCTGAAGTGAAACGTCAGGCAGACGTGATTATCGTGTTGTCACACGCCGGCTTTGACGCGGATCAGCGCATCGCCGAAGCGTTGCCCGACATCAATGTCATCGTGGGTGGACACACACACACCGAGTTGCGAACGCCCAAAGTGATTGGCAATACCATCATCGTACAAGCCGGCGCCAGGGCACAGCATATCGGACGCCTGGAACTGACGATTGATCGCGCGAGCAAACGCATCGTGGACTATACCAGGAACAATCTCCTCGTTGCCGTGGTGAGCAACAAAGCCGAGACACCACAGGACATTGCCGCGATGTTCGATAAACTGATTGCCGAGGGACGCACTGCCACGCGCAGAGTCATCGGTGAAACGGCGATTGATCTGCTCCGCGCCTACACGCCCGATGGTCGCACCAGTGGCGAGCATCCGGCGGGCAATCTCGTGGTGGATGCGATGCTGTGGGCGAATCAAGCCGGTGACACGCCCGCCGATGTGGCGATTCACAACAACGCCGGCATCCGTGCCGATATTCCCAGAGGTCCGATCACCTACGGTCAGTTGTACGAGATGCTTCCTTTTGATAATGTGCTCGTCGCGATGGACTTGAAAGGCGAACACATCAAAGCGGTACTCGAAGTGGCTGCCTCCTGTCCGCGCGTGAACACGCTGGTCGCAGGAATGTCGTTCACGTACAACTGCGCGCTACCCGCCGGTAATCGCATCTCGAACATTTTGATTCGCGGCAAACCGATGGAACTGCAAAAAGTATATCGCGTGCAAACGATTGATTACCTTGCGAACGGTGGTGATGGACAGGTCGCCTTCAAAGAAGGGACAAACTTGATTTACGGTGATCCGGTGGTAGATGTAGTCGCCGCGTACATTATGCAGAATTCGCCCGTCCGTCCCAGAGTGGAAGGGCGGATTGTAGAAGCCAGATAGTGGCAACAGGCATAGTGTTAGCCGTATGCAACGACAAAAAATCATTGTGTATGTGAACGACAAACCGAGGGAGACGTTCCTGGGGATGCGCGTGCGCAATGTACTTGGCGCGCGCGCACTACAACGTGTCAGGGCACGTCAGGCAATTGTGCGCGATGGGGAAGGCAACGTGGTGGATGTGGACGGCGCGTTGTACGACGGTGAACACCTGTACATTGCGCCCATAGATCCAACAACATTTGCCGATGAGATGCAACGAAGTGCCTGAAGCATCGTGTCTGCAAAAGGTACTGAAATGAAACGATTGATTCTCCTCGTTTTGTTACTGGCGAGCACCTTGAGTTGCCAATTGACCAACGTGCTCTCTTTGTCTGCTACCCCCACGCGTCCCCGCCCCACCGCGACCCCACCAATTGCGCGCGCAGTCGCCATTCCCGAACCTACCCCAGCACCGCCAACCGAACCTCCGCCCGTCGCGGCAACGATTCGCGTGGATAGCCTGCGCGTGCGCGCTGCCCCTAACACAACCGCCGCGATTCTGGATCGGTTGAATCGTGGCGACACCGTCCAGGTGGTCGGGCGCGACGCGACCGGCGATTGGCTACAAATCCGCCTGCCCCGCGATCCGAACGCGCGCGGGTGGATTGCGTCTGCCTATGCCGATCTCAGCGCGCCGCTGGATACGCTTCCTGTCATCACAACATCGCGCCCCTATCCCTAGTTCCTGCTGATCTGTCGAACGACGAAAGACGAACGACGCAGGACGAAAGGAAGGCTGTCCGCGCGTTGCGCCCGGCGAGGTGGTTTCACGGTTGCGTCCAACTCGCGCTGACGTCAATGCGTTTGGTCTGATCGTTAACGTTTTGTAGTTGCTGACAGTGGAACGTTCCACTGTTTTCGCGTACGGTGACGATGCAGCCACCGAGGGGCCAGCGAAAATCATTCTCATCCGCATTACCGCCGGGAATGACCTGCACATCAATCACATAGGTCCCCGCTCTGGAATCGTAATGCCCTACGCCTTTGAACGGCGCAATGAGGACATTGACGAAATACTCGCACTGGGAACACTGTGAATCAGGCACGGCGGTACCCACCGACCATTCGCTTCCCGGCAACACATCGAGGCGCGCACGCAAGGGCAACGTATGTTCGAGATTTACCGCGCCGCTCACTTTGAGATGTAACACTCCCGCGCGCATCGCGCGCACGACCGTTGTATCACTGCCTAACGTGAGGTTGAGCGCGAGTGTTTCTGTTCCGCGCACACACAACACATCATAAATGGCATCTTGAGATTGGGTGACGATAAACACCTGATACCCTGCCGCTTGTGCCTGACGCGCGAGAACATCGCGGAGAGCGGCAACGTTGGTCTCGCGCGTACTCCAGAGCGCGTTCTGCGCATCGCCCTGAAAATCGAACGAGGCGGGGAGTGCGAGACGCGCGTCCCACCACACGGGCGCGCCGGCGCGTGGCGTACGTGTGGCAGTGGGGCTGGGCAGCGTCGGCGTCACGCGCGCGCGCGTCGGTGTGGAAGCGGGCGTGACCGATATCAGGTTACAGGCAAGCAGAAGCACACTCACACTCCAGACAGCCAGGTGGTGCAGGCAAGTGAATCCTAAAGACGGGTAGCGAAATGGCTGTTTCATCACCAACTCCTCTTGTCAGGAGTATAGAACAGAGTACGCAACGAGTCAATTCGCGATGCCGAAAGGGTGTATTTCAGTTTGGGGGGCAAGTCGGGGCGACTGCAAGTCGCAGCAAGCCATAGCCATGCCGACCTGCGTCGGCAACAGATGTTGTCCGCGCCGGCGGACATCGCTCTACGTCGCGACAAATTCATTTGCACAGATTTGCCCCGAATGTGAAATGCACCCTGCAGAAAGAGTGCCTTTCAATTTCGAGACAAATTTGGCAGTGAGGGCAACAAAAAAACGCCGACACGCGCGCGTCGGCGTTTTTTGTTCTACGTGCGTCGCGCTTATGCCAGCGCGGGTTGCGTGGGCGTGCGCCGTTGCAAAATCAACTGCACCAACAATACCGCTACAAAGATCGCTATCCCAATGAGATCCTGCATCGCTTCGGGATAGACAAGGAGGAGGCCGGCAATCACCAGCGGCGCGCGCCACAACACATTGAGCGGACGCACCAACCAGCCCGCAACGCCACAGGCAAGCGCGGTCAACCCAACCATCGCCGAGAGCGTTGCCCAGACGATCTCCACCGGCGTACCTTTGAACAACAGCGCGCTGCCGGCGGGACTGAGGGTGAACATAAACGGCACGATGAACGCGGGCAAGGTGTACTTCCATGCCTGCATCATCGTCTTGAACGGATTGCCGCCTGTGAGTGCTGCGGCTGCAATCGGCGAGAGACCCACCGGCGGCGACACCTCCGACAGAATCGCGTAATAGAAGATGAACATATGCGCCGCGTATTCCGGCACGCCAATCTTGATAAGCGCGGGCGCAACGATAACAGCGGCGATGATGTACGACGCAGTGATGGGAAGCGCCAGGCCCAGAATCCACAACACGACTGCCGCGAGCACAAGCGTGACAAAGAGATTGCCACCGGCGAGCGAGATGATAATGTCGGAAAACCGCAAACCCAGGCCGGTCAACGTGACTACGCCGACGATGATACCTGCCGCCGCGCACGTCACGGCCACATTCAACACTTGGCGCGAACCACTCTCCAATGCTTGATACAATCGTCGCGTCACATCGTCCGCATTGCGTCGAATCAGTGCTACCCCCAGTGCGAACACGAGCGAAGCCATCGCCACCAAGCCCGGCGCTTCGCGCGGCGCCAGACCGTTCATTGTCAGTACAATCGCCGCACCGATGCCCAGTCCCATCAACACGCCAATCCAGCGCGGCACGAGCGCGGTTTCGGAACGCAGGATGCTCAAGAGGATCGCGACCACAATGGACCAAAAGACTGCCATCATCGCAGTAAAGCCCAGCACCAAAAAAATGACGATGACGACGAGCGAAGACAGCAGGTACCAGTACCGCACTGCCAGACGCAACGGACTTTCAGCCTCGATCTCGACTTTTTGTAGCGCAAAGCGGCGCGCCTCCAACTCGGTCATCAGGACGATCGAATAGTAAAAGAGGAGCGTCGGCACGATAGCCATCACGATGACTTCGAGGTACGAGATGCGCAGAATTTCTGCGATGATGAACGCTGCCGCGCCGAGAATCGGGGGTGAGATGACCGCGCCGATGCCGCCTGCCGAAAGCAAGCCTCCTGCCGCGTCTTTGCTGTAACCGGCTTTTTTCAGCAGAGGGTAGGCAATCGCGCCGAGGGTCACTGTGGTCGCGACGCCACTACCCGAGGGACCGCCCAGCAGGAACGAGGCAAACGTTACCGTTTGTCCCGCGCCACTTCGCCGTCGTCCCATCAAACCAAAGGCAAAGTTCACAAAGAACTTGCCCGCGCCCGATTGATCGAGTATCGCCCCGTAGAGCGTGAACAAAATGATGTAGGTCGAAGAAACATCAATCGGCACGCCGAAGATGCCTTCGAGTGTCATATACGTATGCCCGACCAGACGGTCGAATGAGAAACCGCGATGATCCCACGGCGGCGGCAGATACGCGCCAAACAGCGCGTACGCGATGAATGCCACCACCAACAACATCAGCGCCAGCCCGACACTGCGGCGCGTGGCTTCGAGAATCAGCAGAATCGCCAGGCCGCCGAACAGTATGTCCCATTGATTCGGGATGACCGGGCGATAGACAAACGCCTCGAAATCTACAAAAATGTATGCCATCGAAGCGACGCCAGCCAGCGCGAGAATCCAATCGAAAAAAGTAATTTTTTCTTTCCAGCGTTTGGCAGCGGGATAGACCAGAAAGATGAAAAAGAGGATAAAGAGAACGTGCGTGGCGCGAAAAAGTTGTGTCGGAATCGTCGCAAGAACGTTATAGAGATGATACAGCGACATCACTACCAGTCCGGCGGCGAGCAACTTGCCGATGGGCCCCGTGAATTTGCGCGTGGGCGTTTCGATGGTCGCAACGATTTCTTCCACTTTTTCGACACTGATTTCAGGTGGCTTGATCGGTAGTTCGGCCTGTGGTTCGCTCGGTTTGGATTCTGGCACAGATTGGCTCATGTTGTTTTTCCCCTTTGCGTTGCACTAGTCAAGCAGTAAACAAGTACATTCGTAAACAAGTAGACAGGGTAAGATTACTCCTACCTGTCTACTTGTTTACTCCCTACCTGTCTACTTGATGTCGTCGTACTTCATCCCTTTCTCTTTAAAGTATCGGATGGCGCCGGGATGGAACGCGACGGATGTGCCTACCGAGGTCAGTTCCTCTGCCGATTTGTGGACAAGGACTAACTCAGACTTTTTCTCAAAGAGCGTGCGCGTAATCCAGTACGCGACATCTTCGGGGAAATCTTCTCGCACAACGAGCAAGGTGGTAGAGGCGATGGCGGGCGTGTCAACGTCCACGCCTTTGTACACGCCCTTGGGGATTGTGCCCACGCTGTACACGGGACCGTACTTGGCGACAATCTTGGGAAGGAGTTCTGCCTGGGGAATCAGACGAATCTTGATGCCAGGGGTGGCAGCCAGATCAATGATGGCAGCAATGTTGGAGCCGTGGAAGAAGAACGCGTCAATCTTACGATCCTTCATCGCGTTAGCCGATTCCTGTGCGCCAAGACGTTCACGTACAATGTCTTTATCCGGATCCAACCCCGCCGCTTCGAGTGTACGCAGCGCAACGATTTCGGAACCGGTGCCGGGGGAAGACGTGGAAACACGCTTGCCTTTGAGATCGGCGACCGTTTTGATGGGGCTCTCATCGAAGACGACGAGGTGGTTGTAGGCAAAGTACAACACTGCCAGCGCTCTGACGGGGGTAGGTCCCAGGGCTTTGAATGCTCCTTCGCCTTTCAGTGCTTCGTAGGTGGTATCACTGAACGCAAGCGCGAGATCGCCGCGTTTGGCGTTGAGCAGTTTGAGGTTGTCCACAGAGCCAGCGGTAGATTCCGCCGTCACTTGCAAGCCGGGAACATGCTTGCTTAGAACGCTGGCGATGCCACCGCCATAAACGTAGAAAACACCTCCGACGGCGCCAGTGCCCACCGAAAGTCGGCGCGTGCCGCTGAGCGTCGGCACGGGGGCAGTTGTTGGCGTTGCGGTGGGTTCTGGGGGTTTGGTGGCAGGCGCGACTGTAGGCGTCGGCGCGACAGCGACAGGCGTTGCGGTAGCAGTAGGCGGTGGCTTGGTGGGTTCAGGAGTTTTAGTGGGGGGCGCGGGAGTGGGCGTGGGAGTCGGCGCCGGCGCACACGCCGCAAGGATTGCCAGCATCAATAATGTGCTCACGAACAGCACTCGGGACGTCTTGTGAAACATTATCTCCTCCTTTCCTTTCCTTTAGGGTTGGTAAACCATTCGACCATCGAATTCTGGGGTAGCGAACCCTAACGTCGCATTGCCATCACCCCTTTCAATACGAGATTGCAGACAGGTGTCTCTGTAGAGTTAGACGCTGGCAAACAGCGGTGAGAGGATAGAACTGCGGGGAAGGTGTTAATCAAGATTGTATGCAATTGTGCAAATAAGTCAAGCGGAAAGTTCCAGTTTTTTGCGCGCGCTCACCATCAGCGTCCGCCCGCGCAGCGCCAGGTATGGCACGCGGCGAAACACGCGATACGCCAGCACGCCGAACGCGCGCAACAGGCGCGCGCGTCCCAGATACGGAAAGATCGTGAAACATTCTTCGACGACGAAACCCGCGCGCGTGACTGTTTCGCACAATTCATCGGGAGAAAAAACGTGGGTGTGCTCTGCATCGGCAAAGTGGGCGGGGTCAGGATAGCGCGCGTTGGGCGTAGCGATCGCCAGTCGTCCGCCGGGTTTAAGCACGCGTACCCACTCGTGCAGCGCGGCGTCCGCGTCCCGCACGTGCTCGATGACGTGTTGGGCAACGACCGCATCGAACGCGCTCACACGGAAAGGAAGCGCGCTATCCCCGGCAATGTGCACCAGCCGGATGAGACGCGTGGAGGTTCGCTCGCGCGCCAGATGCAACGCGCCTGCCAGCGTGTCCACGCCCACCGTGTAGGCACCGCGCGCGTGGAGCATTCGCAGCAAGCCACCGCCGCCACAACCAATTTCCAACACGCGCGCGCCGCGCGCGATCTGTGCCAGACGCATCAACTCGCGCGCTTCACTACGCCAGTCGCGCCACGTTTCGCGCGTGGTAAAGTATGCTGTCGAGTAGTTCAATTTTAGATTTCAGATTGCCGATTGTAGATTCAGGATTTTTAGCCCTCCCATCTGCAATCCACAATCCGCAATCGGCAATCGAAAGTTCATTGCGTTGCGGCCAATACGTAATAGCGCATCACGTACTCTTTGACCATTCGCATCGTCGAAAAACGTGGCGCGATCGTTTTGATGGCGTTCTTCATCATACGCACCCAGCCGCGTGGAATACCTGCGGCGTCGCGCGCATAGTAGAGGGGAACAATCTCGTGTTCGAGCGTTGTGTAGAACGATTCGGCATCCGCGGCATCCTGCGCGTGGGAATCATCCCAGTTGCGCTCTTCGCCGATTGCCCAGCCGTTGACGCCAGCGATGTAGCCTTCGCGCCACCAGCCATCGAGCACACTGAAATTCAGCACACCGTTGAGCGCGGCTTTTTGGCCGCTCGTGCCACTCGCTTCGAGCGGACGCCGCGGATTGTTCAGCCACACATCCGCACCCTGTACGAGCGCGCGCGCCAGATTGATGTCGTAATCTTCGAGGAACACAATCTTACCGACAAAGTCGGGGTGGCGCGAGAGTTGGACGATGTAGCGAATCAACTCTTTGCCCGGCTGATCGTCGGGATGCGCTTTGCCAGAGAAAATGATGTGCACAGGATGGTGGGGTATGTTCAGAATACGTTTCAAGCGTTCGAGATTGTGAAACGCGAGCGTGGCGCGCTTGTACGTCGCAAAGCGACGCGCAAAGCCGATAGTGAGCGCCTCGGGATCAAGGGCGATGCCTGTTTGGACGCGCACCATTTCGATCAAGCGCGCGGTGAGCGCGCGATGCACCTGCCACAATTGCTCATCGGGTATCTTTTCGACGTGCTCCCACAGCGCGGGATCGTCAATGCGGTTGCGCCAGTCGCGCGGGAAATATTGGTCGAAGAGCGCGTGCAGTTCCACCGCCAGCCACGTGCGCGTGTGTACGCCGTTCGTGATGTGACCGATGGGAACCGCGTTTTCCGCGCGCTGGGGCCAGATAAAGTGCCACAGTTTGCGCGAGACCTGTCCGTGTAATTCGCTCACGCCGTTGGCGGCACCAGCAAATTTCAGCGCGAGGACGGTCATACTGAATTCGGCACCCCAGGGCAGATACTGACGCGCCAGATCGAAGAATTGTTCGCGCGTGATGCCGAGTTGTTTCCAGAAATTGGCAAAGTATTTTTCGATGAGGTCGAATGCAAACGTATCGTTGCCCGCAGGGACCGGCGTGTGCGTGGTGAACACCGTCGTCGCGCGCACCACCTCGCGCGCCTGCTCGAACGTCATCCCCTGTTGCACCAACTCGCGCGCGCGTTCGAGGACAGAAAAAGCACAGTGCCCCTCGTTCAAGTGCCACACGCGCGGTTGATAGCCGAGCGCGCGCAACGCGCGCACTCCACCGATACCGAGAATGTACTCCTGAATCAGGCGCATTTCGCGATCGCCGCCGTAGAGTTGCGCGGCGAGGACGCGATCGTGCGGCGCGTTCGCATCAATGTCGGTGTCCATCAAAAAGATCGGCACGCGCCCGACCTGAATGCGCCACACTTTGGCGCTCACTGTGCGTCCGGGCAATTCGACGCGCACGAGCACTTCGTTCCCGTGCCGATCTCGGGCAGGAATGACCGGCGCGGTGGCAAAATTCAGTTTTTCGCGAATCGCCTCCTGCCAGCCCTCGGCGTTGATGCGCTGGGTGAAATAACCTTGCGGATACAAAAAACCGATGCTGACAAAAGGCAGTCCCAGATCGCTCGCTTCTTTGGTGTGATCGCCGGACAAAATCCCCAGGCCACCCGAGTAGATGGGTAACGACGCGTGCAAACCGAATTCAAATGAGAGATACGCGATCGTGCGATCGGTGAGGTACGGATAGGTGCTGTTGAACCACGTGGATTGTAGATTTTGATAGGCATCGAACTCTGCCACTGCCGCGTCGTAGGTCTGAAGATAGGTGGGGTCTTGACTGGCATGGTGCAATTTTTCCGCGCTGATTTCCCGCAGGAACAGCACGGCGTTGCGTTTAGCGCGTTCCCACAATTCGGGATCAAGTTCTTGAAACGCACGACGCCCGCTGGGATTCCATCCCCACCACAAGTTGTAGGCGAGTTCGCCCAGACGCGCGAGGCGTGTCGGTAACGCAGCGATTTTTTGTGCTGTAATCTGAATGTCCTCGGCGAGGGCGCGCGCGGCCTGGACAACCCGCTGCTTGATTTCGATGGCCGCGTGATAGAGCGCGACGTATTTTTGCGCGGCGGTCTGCCACGAAAAATCGCGTGTCATGGCGCGCTGTTGCAGCGCGCGCCACACCGCGGGCATTTGATACACCTGCACAGCGCGCGCAATCGTGGCAAACAAAGCCCAGCGATCGGCGCGCGTGAACACAAAGCCCGTCCCGCGCTCTTGTCGGGCATCGAAATCCTCCACCGAATCCGCAAGGCCGCCAGTGGCGCGCACAATCGGAATGCAGCCATAGCGCATCGCCAGCATCTGGTCGGTGCCACTCGGTTCGTTGCGCGACGGCATCAGCAAAATGTCTGCGCCCGCGTAAATCTGGCGTGCCAGCACCGGGTCGTACGTCAACATCACACCGACTCGTCCGGGGTACTGCTGATGCAGCCGCGTGAAAAAATCGTGATAGTGCTGATCGCCACTTCCCATCACCACGAGTTGAACGGGCAGCGTATCAAGGACGTGATCAATCGCATCCGCCACCAGATCCATCCCTTTGTGCCGATTGAGGCGTCCGATAATCGCAAGGAGTGGCGTGTCCGCCTCCAGGGGTAAACCAAAACGTTGTTGCAGCGCGCGCTTGTTCGCCGCGCGCGCGTCCAGCGTCTCGGTGGTAAAGTTTTGCGCGAGATGCGGATCGCGCGCGGGGTCGAACGATTCGGTGTCAATGCCGTTCAAGATTCCGACCAGACGATCCTGACGTTCGCGCAGAATCGGATCGAGTTGTTCGCCGAATTCGGGGGTTTGAATTTCGCGCGCGTATGTTTCGCTGACGGCATTGATTTTATCGGCGAAGAGGATGCCGCGCGCCATAAAATCGAATACTTGATTGATTTCCGGCGCAACGTCGGGATGCGCGATGAAGCCGTACGCCGCGAGTCCGGCGATTTCGAGCACGCGATAGCCAAAAATGCCTTGATACTGGATGTTGTGAATCGTAAAGACGGTGGCGATGTTAGCGAAGAATGAATCAGAGGCATAGAGGGTGCGCAGCCAGTTGGGAATGAGCGCGGTGTGCCAATCGTGGCAGTGAATCACATCGGGTTGCCAGTTGAGTCGCTTGAGCATTTCGAGCGCGGCGCGCGAGAAAAAGATAAAGCGCTCCGCGTCGTCGGGATACATATAAATTCCTTCGCGATCATACAGGCGTTTGTTCTCGACAAAGTACGCCGGGATACCGGGCGCGAGTTCCCCTTCGAACAAGGTCGCGTCTTCGGTCGTGCTATCGAGTGGGACGGGGAAGGGATCGAGAGCCTTGTGGAGGTGAAACTGCGCCGGGTCAATGCGACCATAGCGCGGCATCACCACGCGCACGTCGTGTCCCAGGGCATGCAGTGCTTTGGGCAGCGCACCAACGACATCCGCAAGCCCACCTGTCTTGGCGAAGGGGGTGATTTCGGCAGAGAGCATCAAGATTTTCAGTCGGTTCACCAGTTCCTCCGTTTGCCCGATTCGGGCGGACACTCTAGTTCACTTGCGCCCGCGACGGCGTGACACGGATAAATCTGTGGTGCAACGCCAACGCGCGCGGCGTACTCGCGCGCGACGTTCGCAATGAACGCAGGCACGGCGTCCTCTACGACAAGATTCACCGTGCAACCTCCAAAGCCGGCCCCGGTCAGTCGCGCGCCCAGACAGCCCGGTTGCTGGCGCGCGATTTCTACCATCGCTTCCAATTCGGGACAACTGACCGCATAGTCGTCGCGCAAACTCGCGTGCGAGGCATTCATCAGCGCGCCGAACGTCATCAGGTCGCCGCGCTCGGCGGCTGCCACCGCCTCTTGCACGCGCGCGTTTTCAGTGATGACGTGGCGCGCGCGCAGCGCGATGGTGGACGGAAGAGTCTCCGCATATCGCGCCAACTCGTCGGGTGAAACGTCGCGTAGCGCGCGAAGCGGTTTGCCCAGTTGCAGCGCGAGCAGGCGCACGGCTTGTTCGCACTCGGCGCGACGCGCGTTGTACTCCGAATTTACCAGGCCGCGCCGTTTCATCGTATCACACACGATGATTCTTGCACCGCGCGGCAGAGGGACGCTTTTGTAGGAGAGATCGCGGCAATCAATCAAGAGCGCGTGTTCGGCGCGCGCGAGGGCAGAAATGAACTGGTCCATAATCCCGCTCTGGACACCAACGAATTCGTTATCGGCTTGATGACAAATTTGCGCGAGGGTAACACCATCGAGATCAAACCCGCCCAGCGCGCGAAAGGTCATTGCCGCGCACACCTGCAGCGCCGCGCTGGAAGACAAGCCCGAGCCAATCGGCACGTTGCCCCGAATCACCATCTCCGCGCCGGGGAGGCGCCAGCCGCGCCGTTCCATTATCCACGCGACGCCGCGAATGTAATTGCTCCAGGGTTGCACATCGTCACGCGTGATGGCATCAAGCGACATTTCCGACTGCGCACCACCAAAATCGAGCGCGACCATCCGCACGATGCGATCGGCGCGCCGCCGCGCGGCGATGCGCGTCTCGCGATCAATCGCCATCGGCAACACCCAGCCCTCGTTATAATCGGTATGTTCGCCGATGAGATTGACACGCCCGGGTGCGCGAATGATGCGTTCTGGTGCAGCAGAGAAGATTTTGGTGAATTCCGTATAAAGCGTTGCCAGATTCGACATAGGACATTCCTGGCTCAGTGGACAGCGCTCACCTCGCGCAAGCGCGCGGCGGCTGATTCAGCCGTGAGGTCGCGTTGTGGCTCTGCCAGCATTTCGTAACCGACCATAAACTTGCGGACAGTGGCAGAACGTAACAGGGGTGGGTAATAGTGCGCGTGCAGGTGCACTTCGGGGCGATGGATGCCATCAGTGGGTGCCTGATGAAACCCCATCGAGTACGGAAAGGAAACCTGGAACAGGTTATCGTAGCCGGTTGTCAATTGTTTGATAATGTCCGCGAGAGCGTCGCGCGCGGCAGCGTCTAGCGCGGTAAGCATATCGAGATGCTGGCGCGGTAGCACCAGCGTTTCAAAGGGCCACACGGCCCAAAAAGGAACCAGCGCGACCCAGTGAGCATTTTGCAGAACGATGCGCTCACCCGCGTCGAGTTCCACCGCAAGATAATCGCAGAGCAGACACGCGTCGCGCGCGTTTCGATAATCGTGTTGTGCGCACAGTTCCTTCGCTGGTTCCGTCGGGATGTGTTCACTTGCCCAAATCTGGCAGTGTGGATGGGGGTTGCTTGCGCCCATCATCTCACCTTTGTTCTCGAACACCTGCACGTGCTTGATAAAATCCAGCGCGCCCAATTCGCGCGTCTGTTCCACCCACACATCTACCACACGGCGAATATCGGTGTGCGACATTGTTGATAAGGTAAGGTCGTGGCGTGGCGAAAAACAGATCACGCGACAAATTCCACGCTCGGGCAGCGCGCGCAATAATCCCGCTTCTATCTCTGGTGCGCTTGCAGGCGAGGTAGGCAGCAACGCGGCAAAATCGTTATCGAAGACAAAGGTGCTATCGTAGTGCGGATTACGTTGTCCCCCGGCGCGCGTGTTGCCGGGACACAGATAGCAATCGGGATCGTAGGCAGGGCGCATCTCGCGCGGGGGTGTCTCGATTTGTCCCAGCCATGGTCGTTGCATACGTTGCGGCGAGACCAGCACCCATTCGCCCGTGAGTAGATTCAAACGGCGATGCGGTTGGGCGTAAAGCATTTTTACATCCACTTCCATAAGCGACCGTTCGGTCAGCGTGTAGGACTCAGGGCGAGCGAAAAGGAATCAGATACTCGTCCCTGGGAAACAAATCCAGATTGGTGTCAGTCGCTGTGCGCGGATGGGTAGGATCGTACGCCAGAGGTTGACGTTTGACCAGATACTCTTCGAGCGCTTCGTGAATGTTGACAAACGAGCGTTGATAGTACTCGCGCGTAAACGGATGCTCCAGGCGTTGATAGATCGCCGCGCGATCCAGGACGATGGGTTGATTACTGCCGATGAGAATGTCGTCAAAGTTGGCATAGTACGGAAAGATTTTGGTAAACGTCGCGTGGACGCGCGGGGTGGGCACCCACGTCACCGCCAGACCACCGGGCTTGAGATGCTTGAGGAGTAATGTGAAATACTCTTCCGAGTAGAGATTGCCCGAGTACGCGCTGCTCGGTCGTAACGCATCGGCTTCGATGATGTCGAATTTTCTGCCGCTCTGCATAATGTACGAACGTCCATCTGTGATGACGTACTTGATGCGCGCATCCGTCAAGATCGAATAGAGCGCGGGATAGCGCTGGCGTTGTGCCATTTCGTACAGGGTGTTCAACTGCGTGCCGACAATTTCGATGCAAACGATTTCCGTCGTCTCGGGACGTCCGCCCACGTGAAACAACGTATCGCCAGAACCCAGACCGATGATGGCAATCTCTTTGGGCGCGGGATGAATCAACGCCGGCAAAAACCCAAGGACACTGTGAATCTGTCCGTACGGAATCCAACTTTGTCCCAAGCCATTGGTCAGCACGAGCGTACCGCCGACGAAATCGGTGCGTTTGCTTTTTAACACGGCTAAGCCGGTGCTGTCTTCGGCAAAGATGATATAGTTTGGTTTGGTGCCGTGCAACTTTGCCCACACGGTTTGCGCGTCGGGCACTGCCAGATTGAGCGCGACCAGCCCCAGCGCGATGACAATGTATGCCGCGCGCCGCGCGCGCGCTGTGGCGAATTGCACACGCGCGGCAAGGAACAGGAATAGCCCCGCCATCGCCGTAAGTACGTGCAATGTCCCCAGCGTGCCCAGCACCGAAAGCGCGACGGCGCCGGTCAATACCGTGCCGAGCATACTCCCCACAATGTTCGATGTTTGCAACCAGCCCACGCGGCGTCCCAGATGCGCGGCGTTCGTCTGCACGATTTTTTGCAGAAAGGGAAAACTCATTCCCATACACAATGTCGGCAAGCCCAACAGCGCCAGCGGTAACGCCACGTAGAGCAAAAGAAACTTGTTCGTCACCTCCAATGCCAGCGGTTCGATCGCCGCGGTATTCGACCACAACAGCGGCAAGGTTCTGATCGCCAGCGCAACGTCCAGCGGTTCCGAATCGGCAAAGTGGACCCACAGCGGAAACAACTCGGAGGCTTGATCCACTTGAGCGACGAGGAGCGCAAGGATCGCCATTGCATAGATCGCGATGCTGGATTGCAACAGCAAAAACGCGCGCATCGGACGTTGACTCCGTTGCACCAGCGCGATGCCCACGAATGTTCCCACCGCCAAGCCCAACAAGTAGATGGTGAGGAGTGTGCCGAAGGTAAACGCAGTGGACTTGAGCATCACGCCCAGCAAGCGAAACCACAAAATCTCCAGCGAAAGCGCGATGAAACCCGAAACGCCATAGAGCAAAATCCAGAACGTCACGCCGGGATTTCCCAGCGTTTCGAGCACCGGTGCAGCGGGGTGTTCTGCAACGCGCGGCGTTTCGGCAATTGCCACAGCGCGCGTGCGCGCGAGTGACCACGCGAGCGGCGCGGCGGCAAGTGCTACGCTAAAATTCAATGCTGCGCCGATCCACAAAATATTCTCGAAACTGAACTGGCGCAAGAAAATCCAGGTCGTTGCGAACGCGCCGATCGCGGCGCCCAGTGTGTTGACCGCATACAGCGCGCCAATCGTGCCTGCCGCCGCTTGAATTTCGCGCGTGAGCGCGCGCGCCAGCGCGGGGAGTGATATGCCCATACAAAACGTGGGAATCAGCAAACTGAGGAACAGAGTCAATGCCATCAACACCGGCGACGCCGCCAGATGCGCGTTCTGCAGATACAACCAATCGTAATACAGCGTCTTGCTCCCCAGCGCGAACAAGGCAATCGAAAATTCGACAGCGGCAAACAGTGCAAGATTCCCCCATCGCGACAGCCGATCTGCCAGATAACCGCCGGTCAAACTGCCGACGCCCATTCCTGCCATATACGCCGCCACGATGATGGTGACCGAAAAGACATCGGTGCCAGAAAACAAGCCAAGCATCCGTTGCCACAACACCTGATACAACAGCGCGGCAAAACCCGAAGTGAAAAAGATGATTAACGCAACCAGAAGAATGATACGTTCACGTAGTTTCAAGTGAGTACTCCTGTGGTGATTGGGTGATTGGGTGATTGGATGATTGGGTGAGTGGTCATTTCAAGGGGAGCGATAGTCTTTCAGAAAAAGATTTTGGATCCGCAAAGAACTTGTGATGTACGAATTATACTACAGTTTGGCGTAGTAACGCTTTCAAGGACAATCGCGTCACATCTTTTCCTGAATTGGCAAAATCCGCACACGGGATTTGGTTTCGTCAATCGTGATCAGCGCACCTTTCTCCAGGAGTGATTCGTATTGTCGTACTATGCTTACTACTCTGTCACCTAGCGTGGCAGGCATAATGTCTTGGGCGCGAACTTGAATCACGCTGGGACCCCGTGCGTCAGTGCCAGTAATGTTCCAAAATCGAGATCATGTGTGAACACAACATAGCCGTTCGTGCGCGCCCAATCCATAATAGCCTGATCTGTCGCGCGCAGATCGCCTACAGCGGACCAATGCACCGCCTGCCAACCTTGTTTGATGAACACCTCGCTCCAATCAGGAGAAAGGTTCATATCAATCAACAGTTTCATGGAGTCACCAGAGGAAGTTCAATTTCCTCCGCGCGCCACGCAGCGTATGCCAGCGCTTCACGAATGTCTTGTTCTTCCAGGTAAGGATACGCTTTAAGAATATCATCAGTGGAATAGCCGGCAGCCATCAAACCGACGATCGTTCCAACCGTGACGCGCAGTCCACGAATACAGGGTTTGCCTCCCATCACATTCAGGTCAAATGTGATCCGGCTTAAACGATTCATCGTCCCTCCATCATTCGTCCTTCGTCCTTCGTCTTTGGTCAGTAATATAGCCCAACTCTTCCAACTTTGCCATCACCTTTGCCGCGCTTTGCTCTGGCGTTTCCCTGTCCGATTCGATGATGACCTCGGGATTTTCGGGCGGCTCGTACGGATCATCAATGCCGGTAAAATTCTTGATTTCACCAGCAAGTGCTTTTTTGTACAGCCCTTTGACATCGCGCGCCATCAGCACTTCCAGCGGTGCTTTGCAATACACTTCGACGAATCGCCCGCCGACGCGCGCGCGATTTTCGTCGCGAATCGCGCGGTACGGCGAAATCGCCGCAGCGATAGCGATAACATCGTTGCGCGTCAACAGTTCGCACACAAAGCCGATGCGCCGAATGTTCGTGTCGCGATCCTCTTTGCTAAAGCCCAGCCCTTTGGACAAATTCTCGCGCACCACATCGCCGTCCAGCACTTCGACTTTGTAGCCGCGCGCGCGCAACTCTTTTTCGACGAGGCGCGAGACGGTGGTCTTGCCCGCGCCGCTCAAACCTGTGAACCAGATGGTGAAACCGGTGGTCAATCTTCTCTCCTCGTGTGGACGAATGACGAACGACGAATGACCAAATTTTCGATTGCCGATTCTTGATTGCCGATTGCCAATCGTGCACTTGATCGCAAATCGAAAATCGAAAATCCTTCGTCTTTCGTCCTTCGTCGTTGGTCATCCGTCAATAATCTTGCCAATCATATCCCCCGGCACCTCCATCCCAAACTCGTGCAGGATGGTGGGCGCGAGGTCGTACAGGTACAAGCCGACGAGTTCGCGTCCGCCCAGATTACGCCGCGGATCGTGGTAGATGAACATTCCCATCTGCGCGTGATTCGCATCGTCGGGTCCTGTATCGTTTTCAAAAGTGTAGAGCGCGTTCAAACCGATAGAGCCAACCGCGCGCCAGTACAAATCGCCAAAGAGGACGATGAGATCGGGCGGGACGTTTTTGGTGGCGCGATAAATTTCCTGCGGCTTGTACACGCGCGTCGCGAGCGGCTTGCCCTGCTCGTCCGGAATCGCGGCGATTTTGGCGACGAGTTCGTTGCGCACGCGTTCGTACTCGCCGGGCGGAATGATACCGTTCGGCTCGCGACCCTGTACGTTGAGAAAGATACGGCTGTAGTATCCGCCGCCGCCCCACGCGCGCGTCTTGCTCCAGTTCACGCGCACTTTTTCGAACGGCACCACACCTTGCGGTTTTTCTTCGAGCACAAGGTATCCTTCGTTGATGAGCCACTCGTTGATGGCAATGCCGCCGTCCATCTTTTGCGCGCCGTGATCGCTGACGATGATGACCGTCGTATCGTCATCGAGCAGTTCCAGCACACTGCCGATTTGTTGATCGAGCCAGACGTAGTAATCGTGAATCGCATTGAGGAAGGGACTGTTCGGCTCGTGTTTGGGATGCGTCGCGTCGTGATATTTCCAGAAACCGTGATGCAAGCGATCCACACCGATTTCGACGCTCATCAAAAAATCCCACGACTTTTCTTTGATGAAATAGCGCAACACTTTGAAATGATCATCGGTCATCTCGTAGATTTTTTGCAAGAGCCATTGCTTGTCGTCGGTGCGAAAGTTCGGCACGTCCACCAGATAGTCGGGCGCGACGCGCAAGATTTCTTCGCGCAGATTTTCGGGATACGTGAATTTCGATTGCGTGTTCGGTGAAAGAAAACAGCCGACCATTCCGCCGTTCACCGCGCGCGGCGGAAACGAGGGTGGCACGCCGAGCAGGTACGATTGTTTGCCTGCGCGTCCCAGATAATCCCATACCGCCGGTTCGGTGAACGCGCGCGCGTTCGCCGTGAACATTTTTTCGTACGAGTGATCGGCGCGATTGCGAAAGCCGTACACGCCGAGTTGTCCGGGATCTTTGGACGTGAGCGCGCACATCCACGCCGGCACAGTAATCGGTGGTATGGTGGATTCGATGTTGCCCCATACGCCAGTAGAGATGAGAGATTGGAGATTGGTGAGTTCGGCGCGGTACTTGTCAAAAACGAGTGACGGTTCAGCGCAGTCCAGTCCGATGACCAGAACGCGTTTGCGTTCCGTAGGACGAACGACGCAGGACGAAGGCGTATCGTTCGTCTTTCGACATTCGTCGTTCGTCTTTCGTCCTTGGTCATTCGTCATTCGTCCTTCGCCCTTCGTCGTCTTGCGCAGCCCCTCCATCAACACGCGCGCGACTTCGGGACGCGTGAATTCGGGCGGGAGCATTTCGCCGCGCGCGAGCATCTCGCGAACCTGCGTGCCGCTCAAAATCAAGTGGTCTTCTTTGCCGTGCGGGCACGTCTTCGCTGAAACGATCTGTCCGCACTTTTTACAATAAAACGTATGCTCGAACATCAACGGCGTGATGCCGATTTCTTCCGGCTTGAACTCGTCGAAGATTTTTTGCGCGTCGTACGTGCCATAGTAATTGCCCACGCCGGCGTGATCGCGTCCGATGATGATGTGTGTGCAGCCGTAATTCTTGCGGCAGAGCGCGTGAAAGATCGCTTCGCGCGGACCGGCGTACCGCATCGCGGCGGGAAACACCCCCAGAATCACACGGTTGGGTGGATAGTAATCGCGCAAGAGTTCTTGATACGAACGCATCCGCACATCGGCGGGAATATCGTCCGACTTGGTTTCGCCGACAAGCGGGTGCAAGAGCAAGCCATCGCAGATTTCGAGCGCGGTCTTTTGCACGTACTCGTGCGCGCGATGGATGGGATTGCGCGTTTGGAATGCGACGATGCGCTTCCAGCCGCGCGCGGCAAACATTTTGCGCGTGGCAAGTGGCGAGTGACGAAATTCGGGAAACTCTAAATTGTTGGGCAAGTCCACAATCCACACGTCGCCCGCGAGATACACCTCGCCTTGCGCGTACAGGCGCGCGACGCCGGGATGTTTTTCATCGGTCGTGCGATAGACGTTTTGCGCCTCGCGCGTCTTGTCGTACTCGAATTTTTCCGCGAGCGTCATCACTGCCACCACGTGTCCGTCGGCTTCAGTGAGCGCGAGCTCTTGCCCTTCGCGCAACGTTGCCGCGACCTCGCGCGAAACGGCAAGCGTAATCGGAATGCTCCACACCAGACCGTTCGTCAGGCGCATCGTCTCAACGACCGATTCGTAATCGCGCCGATTCATAAACCCGGTGAGGGGCGAGTATGCACCGACCGCGAGCAATTCCACATCGGAGAGATTCACTGCGTTCAAAACGATTCTAGGCGCGCGCGCGGCGCGTTCGAGCGCAGCCAGACGCGCGTCGCCGTACAACATTCGATTCACCAACACGCCGCCGTGCGGCGCAATTTCACCAACGTAATTGGTCATGCAAACTCCCGTTTTATTTCAAGAGATACTCGGCGATTATAGCACAAACTCGCGCTGCGTCAACGAATCAACCATCCAACGAACCAACAAACCAACGAACCAACGAATCAACGAACCAACGATTCAACTCTAATCCACTCGATAGCCGCCGCAACGTTCGGCTCGGTTGCGCCGATGCCAAGCACCAGTTGCGCGGGCATTGTCTCGAACGCGGCTTCCCACACACTCCCCGGCGCCGCGCCTTTGACGCCGATGAGCGCGTGCGACCAGCGCCACTTGCCGCGCAAATCTTCGCGCGCGCCGAGGGATTGCAGCGCGTCCACTGCCTCTTGCGTCAAGTGACGCGAGGCTTCATCGCGCACCGCGACCGCGACGATGCGTCCTTGTGGAATCTGCGCGATGAACTGCGCGAGTCGCGCCGACGCGTCCGCCGATGCGAACGTATCGAATGCCGCGCGCGCTTCTATCCCGCCGCTGTGTCCGTTGATGACGACGAGATTGTAGCCGCGCGCATTCGGTGCGACGTCCACACCGTTGACGTAGATGTGCGCGAAATCACCCACCTCGCTCCCCGCGCTGCGCGCGACAATGTTCACCGGTGATGGTGGACCATTGCGCGTCACCAGGTACGTGCTTGCCATCTCAGGGACACGCGTCACCGGTACGAGATGCTCAAAGCGCAGGACGATTTCGTTCATCCCCGCGCGTAACACGCGCGCCGGGACAAGCACACCGGTTTTGCAGTCGAGGCAGCGCGTCAACACAACGCGCCCGACCACATACCCATTGACCACGACGGTCATCGGCTGTTCGTTCAGTCCGGGTGGAGCGACCGCGCTAAAGGTCAACCAGGCATCGCGCCCGCGCGTATCCACGCGCGCGAACAAACGGACCTGACGACGATGCGCCCAGATGAAGCGTTCACCACTCAACGCGCCCCAGCCCTCGGCAAAATGCAAGCGCGCCAGCGCGTCGCCGGGGCGAATCATCATCTCGTCAGGTGTTGCTTCTTCCTTGACCCGAAAGACCACCGTCTCGCCTGTGTCGTCGGTCACATCCGCAATCTGGGTCACCGGCAGAACGTACTGCACGTACGCGCGCGCGGCATCGAGCGCGGCGCGGTTGTGTGGCTGGCGCGGCGAGTGCCACACGACGTAACGCACACCCAAAAAGTGTAACACCTCGGGCGCCAGCGCGCGATCGTGTGGTATGGTCTCTTCATCCAGAATATGCCCGGTCTCGATAGCGATGATCGAATTGATGACCGGCGCTTCGGTAAAGTATTGAAATTTCAACTCGGGATTGCGCGACGTATTGCCGCCGAGAATTGATCGCCGATGCGCGGTCTGATAAAATTGCGCGAACATCATCGCCTGGTCCAGCGTGCCGGTCATTCGATACCCGTTGCGCCACGCAAGCGGAATCTCCAGCACGGTGAAATCGCCGGTATCGCGCGCAATCGTTTGATACACACTCGGAATCCGCATATCGGAAAGTGGCAGTGGCGTGGAAAGGTGTTCGAAGAGTAACGCAGTAAGCAGTAGGCAGTAAGCAGTAGGCAGTAAGCAGTAGGCAGTAGGCAGTAGGCGGTAGGCAGGAGGCGGTAGGCAGTCACGATTTTCTGCCACCCGCCACCTGCCAACTGCCAACTGCCACCTGCTGACTTGATGCAACAACCACGCGAGTCCATACCCGACCAGCACCGCGAGCGCGAGCGTCACCATCACACTCCAGCGGCTGGGATAGCGATTGCCCTTGACGAACGGAATTTCGAGCAAGAGGTCGAACGGCATCGGCAAGTCCAGGCGCGCGCCGTTCACGCGCAATTCCGGACCCAGCGAAATCACGATGAAGAGCGCGCCCCACACGCCCCAGACGCGCGCGCGCGGAATCTTCCACAGCGCGAGGAGCGCGAGCGCGAGCGCGCTAAAGCCGAGATACGCAAAGTTGATGTAGGCAAAATTAAACTGCGCTGCGAGTCCACCAAGAATCGGATGCAGATGACCGGGGACGAAAAAGCCGAGCGCGTCGCTCGAAAACACATCGGCAAAGCCAAGCCCTTGTTGGATAAAATCGCCTTCGGTCATCATATCGTTGAGCATCGCGGCGAGGATGGGTGACATTGGGAGGGTGAAGGTGATGGCGGCGACGACGAAGGGCAAAAGACGAATGACGAAGGACGAAGGACGAAAGACGAAAGACGAAGGACGCTGGGTGATGAGCCAATACACCAGATAGAGCGCGGTGAAGAGGATGAGAAACGACGCGTAGATGAATTCGCTCAACGCTTGAAAGAGCAAAAAGAGACCGAGTAAGAATCCGTAGCGAATCGAAAATCGAAAATCGAGAATCGAAAATCGGTCGGCGGTCGGCGGTCGGCGGTCAGCCGTTGCTTTGAGCAGAAACAACACATAGAACGGAATCCAGTGCGAGGACGCGATGTTGAATTGTCCGAGCGACGCGTACAGGAATTTGTTGGAGGAGAACGCGTAGAGTGCGCCGGCGACGAAAGAGACAAGTTTCAGGTTAAAGGTTTCAGGTTTCAGATTGGAAGATTCGAGGTAATCAACTTGAAACCTGAAACCTGAAACTTGTAACAGATAGGTTGTCAACAAATACGCGCCAAACCCACCTATGACGAACGAGAACCACACATTGACATTCGCCGCGACAACGAGATTGAAAGCGTACTGAAATGGAATCGCGAGCAAGGCGTTGAGGTAAGTCAGCGTGTAGAACGCGAGGTTGATGCCGATGGGGTAGAACAGATAATCGCAGTCTATCGGACTGCGCCCCAGGTGGATGAGCGCGTACGGCACCCACCACAAATTCCACGCGAGCGCGGGATCATCGCTGCCATCGCCGGGGACGTGCGTGGTGAAATGCAAGACGAGAGGATACGTCAGCACGAGCGCGAGAACGGCGTACGTGCCGAGCGCGAAAACATCGGCGCGGTGAGTTCGTAGAGCATTCATCGTGATCAGGTGCGCGCGGTGTCTTTGCCGGGGACCTGGTGGCAATGCCGGCAGCGCGCTTCGTACACCTCACTCGCGCCGACGAGGATGACGGGGTCATCATAGCGCGCGGGCGCGCCGTTGATGAGGCGCTGCGTGCGCGACGCCGGCGCGCCGCACACTACACAAATCGCTGAGAGTTTATCCACTTGTTCGGCGTACGTCATCAAAAGTGGCATCGGTCCAAACGGCTCGCCGCGAAAGTCCATATCCAGACCGGCGACAATGACGCGAATGCCGCGATCCGCGAGCGTGTTCACCACGTCGGCAATCTTCCAGTCGAAGAACTGCGCCTCGTCAATCGCGACGACGTTCGTGTCGGGTTCAAGGTGCTCGAGAATCTGTTCGGCGTTCTGCACCGGAATCGCTTGCCAATTCGCGCCGCTATGCGACGCCACACGACTGGCACCATAGCGCGTATCCAGACGATGCGAAAACACCTGCACACGTTGTCTGGCGATTTCCGCGCGCCGAATGCGCCGAATCAACTCTTCGGTTTTGCCGGAGAACATCGAGCCGCAAATCAGTTCGATGTGACCGCGCGCGCGCTCGCGTTCACGAACCGTGTCATTCATCTGCGTTTCCTCGAAAATATGACCCTGGCGCGTAGCACAGGATTCAATCCTGTACTACCCTGTCAACTCACAAAAAGAGACAGAGAGTAACCCTCTGTCTCTTTGCCCACTTACCTGGTTTTCGATGTTCGGGTGTTTTTCTTTGTCACCGTCCTGGATTTATCGGTTCTAGTCGCGGGCTTTTTTGCCGCCGGTTTCTTCGCTGCAGGTTTAGCCGTGCGACGTGGCGCTCTGGCTTTCTTTTCGCCTTCCTTAGGTGGCGTAATCAGCGCTTCGACTGGCGCGACCGTTTCGACTTGCGCGACCGGCGCTTCGACTGGCGCGACCGTTTCGACTTGCGCGACCGGCTCTTCGACTAGCGCGACCGGCTCTTCGACTAGCGCGACCGTTTCGATCTGCGCGACCGGCGCTTCGACTGGCGCGACCACTTCGATCTGCGCGACCGGCGCTTCGACTGGCGCGACCACTTCGATCTGCGCGACCGGCGCTTCGACTGGCGCGACCACTTCGATCTGCGCGACCGGCTCTTCGACTGGCGCGACCACTTCGATCTGCGCGACCGGCTCTTCGACTGGCGCGACCACTTCGATCTGCGCGACCGGCTCTTCGACTGGCGCGACCGTTTCGACTTGCGCGACCGGCGCTTCGACTGGCACGACCGTTTCGATAGGCGCGACAGGTAACTCGGGCGCCGTTGTCTCAGTGCTCGTTGCCACCGGCAAATCGGCAGGAGTGGTAACGCCCGGCAGGATAATCGTCTTGCGGCTGCGACGTTTCTCCTTCTTCGCTTTTTTGTCTTCGACGGTTGGTTGCGTCATTGCCATTTGTTCTTTGGCGCTGACGCGCTTCATAAATCGTTCCACTTGTCCCGCTGTGTCCACGATGCGTTGCTCGCCGGTGAAAAACGGATGACACTTGGAACAAACGTCGGTATGAATTTCTTTCTTGGTTGAGCCGGTCGTCCATGTGTTGCCGCACGCGCAGATGACGACCGCATCGGGGTACCATGTAGGATGAATTCCAGGTTTCACTTGACAACCTCGGTACGCGTGACATCACGCGGATAAACACTCACTTGCTTTTGATCTTTGCTGAAGGGCTCGAACTTGACGGTGCCGTCAATCAACGCGTACAACGTGTCGTCTTTGCCCAAGCCCACGTTTGTGCCCGGGCGGACGCGCGTGCCACGTTGCCGCACGATAATCGTGCCGGCGCGAACGAGTTCGCCATCAAAGCGTTTGACACCCAGACGTTGAGCGTTGCTATCGCGCCCGTTGCGCGTCGAGCCGCCACCTTTCTTGTGTGCCATATTTCAACTCCCCTAATTCCTGATCTCTACAATCTCCAACTCGGTAAACCATTGCCGATGTCCATGCGTCCTGCGGCGCCGATGCTTGCTGCGATAGTCAAAGTGAATAACTTTGTCCCCTTTGCCTTCGCCGATGACTCTGGCGACCACTGCAGCGCCGGCAACAGTGGGTGTGCCAATCATTACGGCATCATCTTTTTTAATCATCAAGACATCATTGAGCGTCACCTGCTCGCCAACGGCATAAGGCAGACGTTCCACCTGAATTTTATCGCCGACACTGACGCGATATTGTTTTCCACCGGTCTTGACCACTGCAAACATATTTCTCTCCTTGGTCTTTTCAACGACACGCAATTTTATCTGTGAACACCTTTTTGTCAAAACAAGCATTCTGGCTAGGCGCGTGCCGTTTCGACCAGTTGGGCAAATGCCTTGTCGTCGCGCACGGCAAGGTCGGCGATGATTTTCCGATCCAGTTCAACGCCGGCGCGCTTTAGCCCTGCCATCAAGCGGCTGTAGGTCATTCCCAATGGGCGCGCGGCGGCATTGATGCGCGCGATCCACAGGCGCCGAAAATCGCCCTTGCGCTTTTTGCGCCCGACGGTGGCATAGTATTTGGAATGGAGCAGTGCTTCATTCGCTCGGCGAAACAAGGTATGCCGCGAGAGCACTTGCCCTTTGGTTTGCTTCAACACTTTTTTATGACGGCGACGCGTAACGACGCCACGCTTGACTCTAGGCACGAAAACCTCCCTGACCAATTCGCGATTGCAGATACTAGATGAACCATGCTTGAGCAAGTGCCCATCTAAAATCTGCAATCAAAAAAGATGCTAGTCCAATGTTGGAGCGAGTTGTTTGATCTTCTTGGCGCGTTTGAAGGTGGTATATTCGATACGCCGATCAAACATCCGCTTGAGACGTTTGGGTTTACGGCGACGCAGGTGTGATTTGCCGATATGGGTGCGCATCAACTTGCCGCGCGCCGTCATTTTGAATCGCTTGGCAGTGGCTTTGTGAGTTTTGATTTTGGGCATGCTATCTACTCCCTGATAATTTCGGTAACTACTCAGCCGTGCCATCCCTCGCGAAAAGCCCCCCTCGCCCCCACGCCGCAGAGCGGCGTGGGAAGGAGGAACCAAGGGAGGGGAGTGGGCGGGCGGCTTCGCCGCCCGCCCACTCCCCCGCTCTCATCTTCCCCTTCTCTCCCCGCAAAGCGGGGAGAGAAGGGGAGCAGGGGGATGAGTGGGGTTATTCCCCGGGAACGACGACGAAATTCAGGCTCAGCCATCAGCTTGCGTAAGCCGTCGGTTTCTAACCGACAGCGCGCGATGCCTAGGGCTGAGGAGTTACCGACAATAAATAGTCGGGGCTGAACCCCGACCATAGACACTTTTGATTTTGCTCACCGGGCTGGCGTACAAAATCAAACCGGTTCTTCGGGTAAGGGCATACTGATTTTAGCATTGCGCACGATGGCACGCGCGGCTTCGGGTCCGCCTTTCATCGCACCTGGCGCAAGCAACATCACCAGACTTTTGCCATCCAATTGGGGCGGTTGCTCAATGGTTGCGGCGTCTGCCAGTTCCACCGCCACTTTTTCCAGAATATCGCGCCCGATCATCAGATGGGTGATTTCGCGCGCTCGGAAAAGTACACGCACGCGAATCTTGTTGCCTGCCTGTAGAAATTCGCGTACCCGCTTTAACTTGAATCCCGTATGATACCAATTCGTTTTGGGTCGAACGCGCAGTTCTTTGACCTCGATAGTCTTTTGCGCTTTTTTGGCTTCCCGCTCTTTTTTGGTGCGCTCGTACATAAACTTGCCAAAATCAGTAATGCGGCACACCGGCGGTTGCGCGTTCGGCGCGACTTCGACGAGATCGAGATGGCGCTCCTGTGCCATACGGAGCGCATCATAAATCGGCATGATGCCCACTTGTTTGCCGGTCTCGTCAATCACGCGAACTTCTTTGGCACGAATGGCTTGGTTGACACGTAGATTCTTGTCGCTGATTAGTGCTGCCCCTTTTTCTAGCCCCTTTTGCACTTCAGAGACAACCGCCGCTCTTTTTTTATCCGAGCGCGCGGCGTAAACAGACGGATGGCGCGTGCAAAAGTTGAGCAAGTGTTACTGGTTCAACCGTACGAATTGCGTCGTGAATATATCACAAGATACCTGCCAAGTCAAATTGAAACCCTGGGCAACTCCGAATGCAATTTTGCGTCTCGGTCGCCTTGTGTTATACTCTTCCATCGAAATTGCTATAGTCTTTCAGAAAAAGATTTTGGATTCGCTGAGCCTGCACTTCGCACCTTGCAAATGCATTGCCCCACCCCCTGCCCCCTCCCCGTTGCGCAAGCGCAACGGGGAGGGGGAGTCGAGAGACGGGGTGAAGGCGGGCGGCTTCGCCGCCCGCCTTCACCCCTCTTGCCATCTCCCCCTTCTCCCTGCTTTGCGTGGAAAGGAGTTGTGCATAGGCGCATGCACCCGCCACGACGGAGAAAACGTAGCACAGGATTGAATCATGTGCTACGCACCAACGATGTATTTTTCAAAGTTGTTCATAGCAGTCAACCGCCGCCACGACGGACGAAAAACGCTTTCGTGTCCTTTCGCGCCCTTTCGCGTTCAAGAGCGGCGGTCGGCGGTCATCCGTCAGCGGTCGTATTTTCGACGGAGGCGAAATGAAGCAAACGATCTGGCGTTACGGATTGAGCGTCATCTTGTTGGGCTGGTTGCTTGTGGCGATGATGGGCTGTGGTGTTGCCCAGACGCTATTTGCCACCCCCACCCCCACCGTCACGCCCACCAACACCCCAACCGCCACGCCAACCAACACACCAACCAGTACTCCCACCGTCACACCAACCAACACCCCCACGCCAACCATCACGCCCACTTTTACACCAACCAGAACCCCAACTCCAACCGCAACCCCCACCCCAACCGAAACCTTTGACCAGCGGATAGAAAGGTTGGCTTCAAAAGTAGCCATTATCGTCCCTGACGGCAACAAACAGACTGAGGCAAGGATTAGACAGGCGTTTATTGAGGTGTTAAAAGAGATGCCCTATGGGATAACGGCCGAGCAGATCAATCAAGATTTAATGCCTCTTTTAGCCAGTATGCCTGAGGGTAAACCATATGGGGGTGACTTTTTTGCTTTTTTGGAAAAAGATAGTCTCCCCGTTAAGTGTTGACATGTAGCACAACGGTCCAAAGCAGCTCTTTAACAGTCCAAACATGGTCTGTGAGGCCAGCTACCATCGCAGGTGAGCGGGGTAACCAACGGTGAGCG
>Ga0129299_1000129_pt1 | contig 42138 bp, 38 predicted proteins | sample ConPoolayeCmetaG_FD_94477 | JGI IMG/M metagenome (GOLD analysis project Ga0129299, IMG submission 94477) | Hot spring microbial mat communities from California, USA to study Microbial Dark Matter (Phase II) - Cone Pool mat layer C metaG ...
GCAAAGGGCAATGGATACGAATAATTTCGGCTGAAGGCCGGTATACCTTACCCGTATGAACGGAGTGAAAATCTGTTGAGCGCTCTGGCGCTTCAGGCGGCTTGGACATATCACTCGACGGATATGCCCTGCGCCGCCTTCATGCCAGTTTCCACGCACGTATTCGCATCCACCCCAACTGCGGAATTTAGGTTAAAAATTAGAAACCCGAAACACAAACCCGGTAGTGAGCATGGCGAATTATTCAGAATCGTTGCAGCGATCGCTGACTTTCACTGCCCGCATTCCAAAATCCGCAATTCCAGTGCCGACCGAATCTTCACCGCCATTTCTGACGGTTCGTCACGTATAGTATTTTTAACCTCAGGCATGAATATTAAAAAGATCACCAGGATATTAAGAATCCTGCAGATGGTTACGGCTGTCGTGCTCACCGTCATGATGGCCAGGGCTATGACGGCACTGTTTTTTCTCATGAAAGGCCAGGGGTATTTTTGATTTATTGCATTCTGTTAAATCCCGCAATCGATGTTATTTATACTATCGAGGACCTTGAGCTTGGGACCACGCGGACCGATGTGGAAGCGGAGGTGATACCGGCGGGCAAGGGTATTAACGTGGCGAAAGCAGCCAGGGAGCTTGGCGAAAAAGTCTGCGTGGCGGCGTTGATGCCGGAGGATGACAGGGTGCGGTTCGAGCGATACCTGGGAGGTTTGGGAATAGAGTGCCGTTTTTTCCCTGTCGAAGGATCGACGCGCATCAGCAGTACGATTATCGACACGAAAAAAGGCCCTCAGGTGACGCACATGAGCAGCGCGGGCAGAAAACTTTCCCGGCGGCTCCAGGATGAGTTCCTGGGTTTTCTGAGCTGCCACATGCACAAAGGCGATATCTGGGCCATAGCCGGCAGCATCCCGCGGGGTTTCGATCCGGAGATCTATAAAAAGATTATCGCGATGTGCAGGGCAAAAGATATCGCAACGCTCCTGGACACCAGGGCAAAAGCCTTGAAAATGGGCGTACGCGCATTGCCCACGATGATCAAGCCGAACCTGTCGGAGCTGGAAGGTTTTTTCGGCGAGCAGATACAGGGCGTACGTCATATCGCGCTGAAAGGCAAGTATCTCATGGATATGGGCGTGGCATATGTGTTCGTTTCGCTGGGCGCAGACGGCATGATTGCGATCCATGAGAACGAATGCCTGTTATGCAGCGCACCCGAAGTGGAAACGGTTGATACGGTGGGATGCGGTGACGCGCTGGATGCGGGTTTATGCGCCGGCTATAGCCGGAAATTTTCATTTCAGGAGATGTGCAGGCTGGCGGTCGCCAGCGGCACTTCCAATGCCCTGCACAGGGGTGCGGGCGTAGTCAAGCGTGAGGAAGTGTGGAGGTTGATGGAGGATGTGAGGGTGGAGGCGGTGTAATAACGGCGGGTGGGGAATCGGTGAATCGGTTGATCGGTGGATCGGTGAATCGGTGGATCGGTGGATCGGTGAATCGGTGGATCGGTATTCCCTGAACCCTGAACCCTAACATGGTGGTGACGAGGGTGGAGGAAATAGATGTATAAGCGCATTCTGGTGACCGGCGGAGCGGGTTTTTTAGGATCGCACCTGTGCGAACGGCTTGTGCGCGAGGGGCACGACGTGATCTGTCTTGACAATTATTTCACGGGACGCAAGAAGAATATCGAGCACCTGATGGACGCTCACAATTTCGAGCTTCTCCGCCATGATATCACCATGCCGATTTTTCTTGAGGTCGATCAGATTTACAATCTTGCCTGCCCAGCTTCGCCAGTGCATTACCAGTACAACGCCGTAAAAACGATCAAGACCAGTGTTATGGGCGCGATCAACGTGCTGGGGCTTGCCAAACGGGTCAAGGCCCGCGTACTCCAGGCGTCAACCTCGGAAGTCTACGGCGATCCGACCGTGCATCCGCAGACCGAGGACTACTGGGGCAATGTCAACCCCATCGGGATCCGCTCCTGCTACGACGAGGGGAAGCGGGTCGCGGAGACACTGTTTTTCGACTATCACCGGATGAACAAGGTCGATATCAGGGTGATACGGATATTCAACACCTACGGCCCGCGGATGCATCCGAACGACGGCCGGGTGGTGTCGAATTTTATTGTCCAGGCGCTGCGCGGACAGCCGATAACGATCTACGGCGACGGTGCGCAGACACGCTCGTTCTGCTACGTCGATGATCTTATCGACGGAATGGTGCGAATGATGGAACAGACAAAGGCAATCGGGCCGGTCAATATCGGCAATCCCGCCGAGTTCACTATTAAAAGCCTGGCGGAACAGGTGATACGGCTTACCGGATCAAAGTCAACGATTCAATTCAAGGAGCGGCCGGCCGATGACCCCTGCCGGCGCAGGCCAGATATCACTCTGGCTCAAAACCTTCTGGACTGGCAGCCGCGCGTCGCGCTCGACGAAGGACTGCAGAAGACCATCGAATATTTTCGCAACAACCTGGAATAAAAAATGGGGGATTGCAGGGATGCAGGAATGGGGGAGTGAGGCGACGATGATATGAACATCCTGAATTTCGGATCGCTGAATATCGATCATGTCTATACGGTACGGCATATAGTCAAACCGGGTGAAACCATTGCCGCTGATGCATACGCCTTTTTTGCCGGCGGCAAAGGCGCGAACCAGTCGGTGGCGATCGCGCGCGCCGGCGGAAAGGTCATGCATGTTGGCAGGGTGGGGCCGGAAGGACAGTGGATGCTTGAGGCGATGAAAGAAGACGGCGTCGATGTTTCCATGGTAATGACGTCGGCCGCCCCCGGCGGTCACGCCGTCATCCAGGTTGACGGCGGCGGTCAGAACGCCATCGTCATCCACGGCGGCTCCAACCGTGAGATCGATACCGGCCACATCGATAGTGCGCTGGCGCGCGGCTGTGCGGGCGATTTCGTACTTTTACAAAACGAGATCAACAATATCAAGTACATCATGACAAAAGCGGCGGATAGGGGCATGCAGGTTTGTTTCAATCCTGCCCCTATGAACAAGGAAGTGCTGGGGTATCCGCTGGGACGCGTCGGATGGTTTTTTGTCAACGAAACGGAGGCAGAGATGCTGTGCGGCGCCGCTGACCCGGACACAATTATCGACGAAATGCTGCGCCGCTACCCCGCGGCGCATGTTATCGTGACGCTCGGCGCCAGGGGTGCGCTCTACGGATCCGCAGAAGCGCGCGAACGGATTGAAGGCCGGAAAGTGAAGGCAAGGGACACAACCGCGGCGGGTGATACTTTTATCGGCTATTTTCTTGCGTCGATACAGGCCGGCCGGAAGGTGCGCGAAGCGCTTGAGACCGCGAATGCGGCCGCGGCGCTCAGCGTAATGACGGCCGGCGCCCAGACGTCGATTCCGCGAATGGCGGATGTACAGGCGTTTATAAAAAACGGGAAAGAGATAAACTCGAACGAACGATATGATGACTCGACGGCATAGAGACGTTGAGATATTGAAGACAGATGGCGAAAGGCCCACGACGGATAAACAGCGAGCCAGTAAATTAGAACAGGCAGAACGACAGAGGGCAGAGGGCGGTGAAACAGTACATCAGTGAACGTCTGTTGAAAAGGAGTGTGGAGTGAACGAAGCAGATGAACGCCGGAAATACGACCCGTCGGCGATTGAGTCAAAATGGCAGAAACGCTGGGAGGCTGAAAAGGTTTTTTTCGCTTCCGATGATATGTCGAAGCCGAAATATTATGTGCTCATTGAGTTTCCCTATCCTTCCGGCGATGGGCTTCACGTTGGGCATCCGCGAAGCTACACGGCGCTGGACGTGGTGGCGCGCAAGCGCCGCATGCAGGGATATAACGTTCTGTACCCTATCGGGTGGGACGCGTTCGGCCTGCCCACCGAAAATTATGCCATCAAAACCGGACTCCACCCGCGTGCCGTGACCAGGAAAAATATCGAGCGTTTCCGCTCCCAGCTCAAACGGCTGGGGTTTTCCTTTGACTGGTCGCGTGAGATCGATACGACCGATCCCCGATATTACAAATGGACCCAGTGGATATTTCTGAAACTCTGGGAGCGCGGTCTCGCATATAAGGCGGAAATGCCCATCAACTGGTGCACATCGTGCAATGTGGGGCTTGCTAATGAAGAGGTCGTCGGCGGGACGTGCGAGCGCTGCGGCGGCGCAGTGGTGCGCAAAATACGCAGCCAGTGGATGCTGAGAATCACCGCCTATGCGGAGCGCCTGCTTGCCGACCTCGACACGGTAGATTTCCTTGAAAAAATTAAAATTCAGCAGACCAACTGGATAGGGCGTTCAACGGGCGCCGAGATCAATTTTCCGGTGCAGGCGCCGGACGGCAAAGCGCGCACCATGCGCATTTTTACGACCCGCCCCGACACGCTGTTCGGAGTCACCTACATGGCGCTTTCACCGGAGCACCCGCTTGTGGCCGAGCTGGTTCCATTGTGTGATAATCCGGATGAGGTCAGAGCATATGTTGCTGCCGTTGGCAACAAGTCGGATTTCGAACGCACCGAGGTGATGAAAGAGGTAACGGGAGTTGAACTGCGCGGCGTCCGTGCGCTGAATCCGGCAACGAAAACCGAAGTTCCCATTTGGATCGCCGATTATGTTCTGATGTCATACGGCACGGGCGCGATCATGGCGGTGCCGGGACATGACGAGCGCGACTGGCGTTTCGCACGTACCTTCGGCCTGCCTATTATTGAAGTAATTTCAGGCGGCGATGTCACCAAAGCCGCGTTTACTGATATCGAAAAAGGAATCCTTGTTAATTCAGGGCCGCTCAACGGCATGCTGCCGTCGAAAGCCATCGTGGAAATGACCAGGATTGTCGAATCGGAAGGCTATGGGAAAGCGTCGGTGCAGTACCGGCTGCGCGACTGGGTATTCAGCCGCCAGCGTTACTGGGGCGAGCCAATCCCCATAGTGTGGTGTGAAAAATGCGGATGGGTACCGCTGCCCGAGTCGGAACTCCCGCTGACGCTTCCCGAAGTGGAAAAATACCGCACGACAGACACCGGAGAGTCGCCCCTTGCGCTTATACCGGAGTGGGTCAATACGACATGTCCGAAATGCGGCAATCCAGCCAGACGCGAAACAGATACCATGCCCCAGTGGGCAGGATCAAGCTGGTATTTTCTGCGCTATATCGATCCTGATAATCATTCCGCGCTTGCCGCGGCGGACAAGCTGAAATACTGGATGCCGGTCGACTGGTACAACGGCGGCATGGAGCACACCACGCTGCATCTTCTCTACTCGCGTTTCTGGCACAAGTTTCTGTATGATATCGGCGTGACTCCCACGCCCGAGCCCTATGCCAAGCGCACTTCGCATGGACTTATCCTTGGCGAGAACGGGGAGAAAATGTCGAAGTCGCGGGGGAATGTGGTGAACCCTGATGAAGTGGTGGAGGCGCACGGCGCCGACGCATTCAGGTTGTATGAGATGTTCATGGGCGCATTCGATCAGCCGATTCCGTGGAGCACCGCGGGGCTGAACGGCATGAACCGTTTTTTAGGCCGCGTATGGGATTTACAGGACAAGGTTTCGGCGGATGCGAAGGAGGACCCGGACCTTACGCGTCTTATCCACCAGTCGATTCGCAAAGTTGGTGATGATATCGAGTCAACCAAATTCAATACCGCGCTTGCGCAACTCATGACATTATCCAACGCCATGGGACGCCTCAGCGCAATTCGCAAACAGGATTTTGAGACTTTTGTCGTGCTCCTGTCGCCGTTTGCGCCGCATATATGCGAAGAACTGTGGTGCCGGCTCGGCCATACGGCATTGATTGCTACGGAACCATGGCCCGAGTATGACGCCGCCAGACTTGCCGCTAATCAGGTAACGATCGTGGTGCAGGTCAATGGAAAGCTTCGTGCCGAATTTCTCGCCGCTGCAGGCGCGGCGCGCGAGGAGATTGAAAAGCAGGCGCTTGATCTTCAGAGGATTAAGCCCCACATAGCAGGCAGGGCCGTGCGCAAAGTGATCGTGGTGCCTGACAAACTGGTTAATATCGTTGTCAGTTGATCGTTGCAAAATCGGCTGTCTGGCAACCGGCCTGTCTTCATTTTCATCGCGGGCGTCCTTCCCGCTTATTTTTCAAACAGGTAGAACTGATTGTCATTCTGACTCCGACGTGAATTCTGAATTCGATTTTGGAAGAATCGGTTAATAATACATGTCAAGGTACAGGTAAACCTCCGGCAGCCACGGCCGCAGGTAATATGTGCGTACATATGCGCGACGCGCCTTGTCCACCGGCCAGGAGAAATCCGCGCAGATGCTGTGCGATAATGTCGGTGCCATAATCCTGATAGCGGCGCCGGCCCCCATACCGTACACATGGGTGTCGTGCGAACGCGCGGGTTCGGTTATATAATTCCACAGATAACCGGCGTCAAAAAAAAATGCGCCGTCGACACGGTAATAAAAGTTCTTTAGACCGCCGTGAATCTGAGACAGCAGCGGATAGGTGACCGAGGGAGTGGTAAAGAGGGGAAAGCGGTATTCGCTGGTGCCTAAAATCCTGTTGTTGGCGACAAAGGTACCCGGCAGGCAACTGAGCGGATAGCCCCGCAGTGTCGATTCTCCTCCCGCATAGAGTCCGTCGTAGCGTCCGGCGCTGTCGACGCGCAGCGTGGTGCGGAGCCGGTATGCGGCCGTATTGCCGGGAAATATGCCGTGATGATACAGCCGGGTGTCGGTGTCAAATTGCACATAGGCATTGGAATAGTTCTGCCGCCGTGGATACAGCGCATTGGTGCGCGCCGAGGCTGCGAAGTACGCTCCCGAGCGTGTATCGAACCGCGCGTCACGCGCATCGGTCACCCATCCAACGGCACAATAGAGTTCCGTGAAGCGCTGTTCGACTGCTGCGATGGCAGCGCCGTTGCTTATCCACGTCGATTCCGGCACGCAGGGGGCGGCGGTTCCGCACGAAGAATCGATTCTCCACCATCCGTCATCACCGGTCCAGAACTTCTGTTCAAATTCGGGCATGAGGCTGGTATATACAAGCGACCGCTTTCCGGTTCTTCTTCCGAGCGTCGTGGCCTGGAACATCGACATCCGGTCGAATGTCATGCGCAAATCCGGCCGGTAGTCAACGGCGGCGACAAGTTTGAGGAAATAGGGAGTGCCGAGAAAGGGCTTTTTCCATGAAACAGAGAATGCGCGTGCTTTCCATATCGCGGCCCGCACATCAAATTCTTCCATGACGCCGCGGACATTGGTATGGGCGATACCAAGACGCGCGCGCCACCAGAACCAGCGTACGTTATGACCATAGAGCAGGGGGTATGTCTCGCCGCCGATATCGCTGAGCGTCCAGTAGGTTTTTTCCGTTACGATGACATAGAGGTTGACGCCGGCGGCCGTGGGGTTGGCGACGAGATCGACGTTCGTGAACAATCCGCTCTCCATGAGATACTTTTTCGATGCGGCCGCCTGCGCCAAGTCGTAGCGTTCACCCTCCTTGACCGTCATGAACAGGCGGATGGTTTTTTCGCGGGTGACCTTGTTGCCGTAAATAAAGATGGCACGGATGGAGTCGGAACCCGCGGATACGGGCAGGATGGTGATTACGGTGCATAACAAAGCGCGTCGCAGGCGGCGGGAAACGAATGCCGGAGAATGATATCCGCTGGTTTTTTTATCCGGCGCGCAAAGGTTATTCATGGGTCTCCGCACGAGTTCCCGGATGATACAAATTATGGTAATGGAGCAGGCTTTTATGGTACTCAATACCTGCGACCGATTTGAAATGCGGGTTTGAACCGGAAAGGTGTCGTACATAATTCACAATTCCTGCCGCAAGGAAATGAAGCATGATGGTACCGGAGAATAACTCCCGGGTCAGGTCGGGAAAAATGGCCGAGAAAAAAAACGGGAAAGAAGATCTATAAGCCGGGTTCTGTCTTTCCCGGCGATGCCGGGAGAGGCAGTCATTTATCTACGCGACCTACCCGGGGAATTGAGGGGCGGACCACCCCTTTCCGCCCGTGGGCGGACATCCCCTGTTTGGTCTTGCACCGGATAGGGTTTGCCGGCTCCCGCCAGTTGCCTGCCGGGACGGTGGGCTCTTACCCCGCCTTTTCACCTCTCACCCCGCCATCCCGCGTTCGCGGGCGGCGCGGCGGACTGTTCTCTGTGGCACTTTCCGTACGCGCGCGCCCTGGCGCGCAGCGCCCCTTGCTTGACGCAAGGTATCCTGTCCTGTGGTGCCCGGACTTTCCTCCCCGAAGCGCGACGGCTCCGCAGCGACTGCCCGACCCTCTTTCCCGCGTCATCCTGAATGGCGTTGTAACTAAAATAGTCGATGAAAGGCAGGGAAGGCCAGCCGCAATATGTAGAGTGCCGTTTGACGCGCAGTACAATACAAAGTAGAAAAAAAGAATCAACCCGCTTGCCTATTTCCTCGAATCAAGATATTTTTTATTTCAGATATGAGGTTGATGTCAAATCTGACAGCGATGACCGGCCGCCGGTGCGTTGACGACGCGCGTGGTGCATGCAGCGCGGTACGGGGGAAGAGTTCAACACCTTGAATATCATCAAAATTCTAACGAGGACCTGGTTTACGGGGCTGTTGTATTGCCTTGCCGGCTGTGGATATGTTTTCTACGGATTTCTCTATTGTATAAGAATCGTGCAGACGAAAAAAACAACATGGATCATTGCCGCCGGCTTTGTTTTTGCCGCTATAGCCGGCGCCGTTTACCATATCGAAACACGGCCTCCCGGGCCGGATGTTGAGCTGGTGATCGCGCCGGGTACGCCGGTGCGCACGGTTGCGCGGCGGCTGGCGCAGAGCCGTGTCGTGTGGTGCGCTCCGTGTCTCAGACTGTGGCTCCGTGTCTGCGGCACTGAAAAGCGCGTGCAGGCAGGCAGGTATATGTTTCGCGAGAACGACGGCATAATCGCCGCGGCGCGCAAACTGCGGCGAGCCGAGCCGCTCTTTGTCTCCGTCACCATTCCCGAAGGGTTGACAATAGAGGAAACTGCCTCGCGCTGCGCCGCCGCGCTCGGCATCGACTCCGCCGCGTTTGTGCAGGCTTGTCTCGGTGAAGAGAATGCGCGCCGGCTGGGGATTGACGCGGCGACGCTCGAGGGCTATCTGTTCCCCGATACCTACCGCTTCGATCCTCATCCGTCGCCGGATGAGGTGGTACGGCGCCTCGTCCGGCGGTTTGAAGAAGTTTACGCAGGGCTTGCGCGCGGGCCGGTCGCTGAAAAATATACCCGCGAGCAAATCGTCACGCTGGCGTCGATAATCGAGAAGGAGGCGGCGCTTGCAGAGGAGCGTCCGCATATTTCCGGCGTATTTCATAACCGTCTTCGCAGAGGCGTTGCGCTGGGCGCGGATCCCACGGTGCGATATGCCCTGCGCAAGTTTTCAGGCCCGCTGCGGGTCTCGGAACTCAACAATCCATCGCCGTATAACACCCGCATTCACCGCGGCCTTCCGCCCGGTCCCATCTGTTCGCCCGGCCGCGCATCCATCGAAGCGGCGCTTTTTCCTCTGGAAACAAACGACATGTATTTTGTCGCCCGCTGGGACGGCAGCGGGGGGCATGATTTTTCGGTGACCAACGCGGAACATGAACGTAAGAAACAGCAAATCCGCCGCAGCGTCGACATGCGCAAACAGCAAACAGCGAAGGAGCAGCTATGAAACAATTTCCCAGACTGTGCGGCCGTTGTATGACACTCACCGTTTTGCCGGTCATCTGCTGTGTGCTTGTGCAGGTGCCGGCCGCTCAGGATGAAATCGGCGGCGAACGGATGATCCAGCCACGGCGGCTTATCGATATGCACACCGCGGGCGTGCTTCCCAAGGCGACGCTCGATTTCGAGACGAGGGTATATCCCAGCAGGCTTGCGGTGGTTGACGGGGCAGGAACCACGTTCGGTATTTCGGTGGGCATCACCGATCGGTTCATGTTCGGCGGCGGCTATGGCGCCGACGGACTGGTGGGACACGGCACGATACGGGGCAATCCGTGGCCGGGGCTTTTAATCAAATACCGGCTTATCGAGGAGAATTATTTCCTGCCTGCCGTCGCCATCGGTTACGACTGGCAGGGATGGGGAGGGATAGAGGGATACGAGAACAACGGCGACCGGTACCGAGGATACGTGTATAAGTCGGGGGGCTTTTTTGCCGCGATGAGCAAGAATTACCTGCTATTGAGTTCGGTGCAGGTCGGTGTGCACGGCGCAATCAATTATTCTATGGAGGAAATCCATAACGTCAAGTGGCCGAATTGCTTCCTCGGCGCCGATCTCGGCGTCAATGAAGAGCTCGCGATTGCGGCCGAATACAACCTTGCGCTCAATGAGGAAGACCCCAACAGCGATGCATACGTGAATCCGTTCAGGGGGTTCTTAAACGCCGGGATACGATGGGCGATTTTCCCTTCGATGTACATCGAATTCAACGCAAAGGATATATTCAGCAATAAGCTCGGCATGAAGAACAACCCTGCGGCCGATGATGTGCCGCTGGGATGGAGCAGGGAGTTAAAGCTTGTGTACATACACAGTTTTGTGCGTTGATAGCCAACAATGGGAAACCGGGACGAAAAGTCAATGCGTGAAATCAGAAAATTGATGCCGGTTGTCACCAAGGCGTGTTTCGCCGCGGCAGTGTGCTGTGCCGCGGCTGGGGCTCAGCAGAACACGAGGGACCCTGCACCGGCCGGCATCGACTCGTCGCAGCACATTGCCGACAGGATTGTCAAGTCGCCGGTGCCGGTGCTTGTGGATTTCTGGGCGCCGTGGTGTATGCCGTGCCGCCTCCTGACCCCGATTATCACGGAATTGAAAAAGCAGTATGCCGGCCGCATCGAAGTAATGAAAATCAATGTTGATATCCACCGATCGATCGCCTCCTATTTCATGGTAAGCGCTGTTCCTGCGGTCTTTATCGTCAAAGATCGCGCCGTGGTGAAATTCATCCCCGGCGTGCAGGACAAAGCAGTATACGTGGCGGCAATCGACGAGGTTCTGACGCTGCCTGCGGCGGCACAGGATTCATCAAAAAAAAATAAACCGACGGGCGGTAACAATGAAGGCGTGTACACAGGGAATCCTCCATGAGCTGATACTGAATTATCCAAAAGTGGCGCCGCTCTCCGGCGCAATAGTCGAAGCGTTCGGCATTCTTGAGCGATGCATCCGGGACGGCGGCAAAGTCATGGTCTGCGGCAACGGCGGCAGCGCGGCCGACGCCGAACATATCGTCGGCGAGATGATGAAAGACTATCTGATGAAAAGGCCTATTCCGCAAAGCGACGCGCGGAAAATTATCGCCGCAGCTCCCCAGGCGGGACCGGAACTTTGCTCAAAACTCCAGCGCGTTCTCCCTGCGCTTTCGCTGGTGAGCCAGGTGTCTCTTTCAACCGCTATGGCCAATGATGTGGACGCGGGGATGGCGTTTGCGCAGCAGGTTTACGGGTACGGCCGCAGCGGCGACGTGCTTATCGCAATTTCCACATCGGGCAATGCGCGCAATGTTTTGTATGCGGCCATGGTAGCGAAGGCGTTCGATATCGCCGTCATCGGCATGACCGGCGCGAACGGAGGGAATCTTAAAGAATGGTGTGATGTGGCGATATGCGCGCCCGCTGATACGACCTGGCGTATTCAGGAATATCACCAGCCCATCTATCATGCCGTGTGCGGCATGCTGGAAGCTGAAATATTCGGCGATTGAAAACGCGCGCGCCTGACGTTGAGGATGTGCGAGGACAAGGATAGCGGCATGAAAGCGTATGGCATGAAAACAATTTTTACGTCATCTGTCGCTGCAATCCTTGTGCGGCAATGATTTCCGTTGCTACCACCGGACACGGCGTCCTGTCGTGCGGCTGCGTTTCCTCCGAGGAGCTTTTCGCGGTTGACATCGACAAGCTTCGCGACGATCTCGACCGCTATATCGCCCAGGTCGAAACGAACGTGGTTGAAACGCTCCCTTGATGCCGTGGCGTTCGAAGAGCTTGAAAGCAAGGTGTCGATAACCTACAATAACGCCCCCGGGAAAAGAAGTAGCGCCTGGGATTTTTCCGCGCGGAAAGGAATACCGCTATGAACGCCGGAAGCGCCGGATCAGCGGGAAATACCACCCGCCGTATCCCCGTCAATGTTCGTGCTCTCGGTTTTGTCAGCCTCTTGACTGACGCCGCAAGCGAAATGATCTATCCGCTGGTGCCGATTTTTGTCGCCGCATTGGGTTCAGGCGCTATAGTACTCGGAGTTATTGAAGGTGTGGCGGAAACGACCGCATCCATGCTGAAGCTGATAAGCGGTCTTCTTTCCGATAAGCTGAAAAAGCGTAAACTGCTCGTCGTGATCGGCTATACCATTTCAAGCCTTGTCAGGCCATTGACCGGTCTGGTCGGCGCTGCGTGGCAGATCGTGCTTGTCAGGATGGCCGACAGGGTCGGGAAAGGTATCCGGACGGCGCCCCGCGATGCGCTTATTGCGTCGTCGGCGGAGGAGCAGATACGCGGCAGGGCATATGGGTTCCACCGCGCCATGGACCATGCCGGCGCGGTTATCGGGCCGCTTCTTGCCGTGTGCACGCTTTTCATCCTTGTGTTCTTGTGTAATATCACCGATACGACACGCATCCTTCGCGCGGCATTCCTGCTGGCGATTGTGCCAGGTGTCGGCGCGATCGCCATCGTGGCGCTTTTTGTAAGGGAAAGCGTGGATATCAACACCATCGGAAAGCCGTTCACATTTTCGCTGCGGCGGTTCGACCGGAATTTTATTATTTATCTGTTCGTGGTCACGTTTTTTACCCTTGGCAATTCGTCCGACGCATTCCTGCTGTTCCGCGCCAACGAGGCGCTGCATACAAGCGGTGCGCTGTACCGGTGGATGTACGGAGCGCCGGTATTCAGCGCGCTGCTCACTCATTTCGGCGACACGGAGGCGCAGAAACGGCTCGTGGATATCCTGTTTCTGCCGCTTGTGTGGGCGTATTTCCACGTGATAAAGGTGATTTTCTCGACGCCGCTGGGCGCGCTGTCTGATCGCATCGGCCGCAAAAAAGTCATCACAATCGGATGGGCCATATACACGTTTGTCTATGTCTGCTTCGCCCTCCTTGACCGTCTGCCCGGCAATTGGCAGATAGCGGCCACGCTGGCGCTGTTTGGCGTCTATGCGCTGTTTTATGCTTTTACCGAAGGGGCCGAGAAGGCGTTTGTCGCCGACCTATCTGCTGGTGAGTTGCGGGGAAGCGCGTTTGGCATGTATAATTTCGCCGTCGGTCTCGGTGCGCTTCCCGCAAGCGTTATATTCGGACTTGTCTACGGCGCTTTCGGCGGCGGCGCGGCGTTCGGCATGGGCGCGGCCGTCGCGTGCGTATCGATGCTGCTCCTCTGGACGATGGTCAGGGGGCGCGGGGGCTGACGGGGGACGGTGCGCAGTGGCGATAGCACCAGCAGCTTGACGTGCGCATGGAACAACAGCGAAGCAAGATACAATAAAGGAAATGCAATAGTCTGTCAGATATAGCGCGCGAACCGGCGCACCAGTTTGTCGGTGCTGCCTCGTTTGCGGCGGCAGCGCTCGATGCTGCCTCCCGTACAGAACATCCGCAGCAGAAGAATGCCGCTGAAAAAACCGCCGATATGCGCCCAGATGGCAACGCCGCCAGATCCGCCAGTGAAAAAGACGCCCTGGAATAACTGCAGAAGAAACCAGTATCCGAGCATGAAAAAGGCGGGGATCACAATACGGGTTATGTAAAATCCAAAAAAGACGAGCATGTGCACCGGCGCCCGGGGGAATAGCACGAAATACGCACCCATGACCCCGCCGATGGCGCCCGATGCGCCAACCATGGGCACGGCGCTCGCAGGATTGGCTAATGCCTGCGCTCCTGCCGCGGCAAGCCCGCACAGTATATAAAAGACGGCGAATTTCACCGGGCCCATTACGTCTTCAACGTTGTCGCCGAATACCGCCAGAAACCACATGTTGCCGATAAGGTGCAGCCACCCACCGTGCATGAACATCGAGGTAAATGGCGAAAGCCAGTTGCGCTGCGCTTCAATCACGCAGGCCAGTCCCGCGCCGACCGACACCCGGGTTCCGGCAGGCACAAGGCCGAAAAACTCGCCGGGAATGAATCCGTACATGCACACAGATTTTGCGAGCGCTGAACCGAAACCAAAGCCCTGGAGAAACACCCATGAGAGAATATTTGCGCCGATTATCGCGAAGGTCGCAATCGAAGTGTGTATGGTGGGGTTTTCATCGCGAATTGGGAACATGGGACTGAATTCCTTTCCTATAAGCCGGTTGAGTCGATCGCGGGTATGGCATACATCTCGATCTGCGTCCCTGCGCGGTGGTAGACCGGCAGTTCAAGCGTTCTGCGCGCCAGAATGCTTCCGGCGCAATCAACGGCTTCTTTTTCATCGAGGATGCCGTTCTGACACAGGGTGTACCACAACAGCGGCAGACGCAGGACGCAGAAAACGGCGATGATGGCCGCGGCGGCATACATTGGCGGTTTTGACGCACACGTCAGCGCCCGTGATATGTGTTCGAACGGTTTCATGCTGTGGTAGCTTATCGGACGGCCGGTGAGTGATTGATTTCTTTGAATGAGCGTAGTGTAGAGACCGGGCTCTTATTATTATAGAATTCTTTCCACAGGCGGTAAAAATCATCAAGGATCTGCTTTTCCGTAAGCACTGAAGGCTTGAAAACCACGTTGCCGTGGTTCCAGAGCGTGTAATTGCGGTGCAAGATGCGGTCTTCGCGCTCTGCCTGCCGGCCGAACGGCGTTCCCGGAAACGGCGTCAGGATGTAGAACTCGGCCAGATCGATGCGCGCATCGTCACAGAACCGCAGGATACGGTCGGCCACGCCGTCGTCCTGGTCGTCGAAACCGAGGCCGAACGAGCCGAAGAAATGGATGCCTGCGTCCTCGATCATGCGCACCAGGTCTACTCCCTTCTGCCAATCGGCGGCCGGACACGACGGACTCAGGAGCAGTTTGGACATACGGTCGAAACCAAAGATGGTGTAGATGGACGTCGCGCCTCCCCGGCGCAGAGCGCGGTAAAATTCCACATCGGCCTCCATCATCATGGTGCTCGCCAGGAAAATGCTTACGTTGAGCTCCGCCGTCCGCTCCATGATTGACAGGATAAATTTTTTCGATTTTTTTCCGGGAAGCATCAGCGTATCGTCGGTGAAGTAAAATTCTCGGTACGGCATGGAGCGTATGTCGGCGATCACGTTAGCCACGGGACGAGTGCGTATCATAACCCCTTCCTTGTCCGGTATGGGGCATCCCGCGCATTTGACGAAGCATCCGCGCGAAGTCAGGACAAGATGTGCGTCCCACTGGTACCGGTCGCGGGGGAAAATTTCCCGCAGGGGATTGGGCATCAGCGCAAGGTCATAGGGCTCTGCCGGCCGGTAGATTTTTTTCAGTGCGCCGTTTGTTAGGTCGCGGAGGATATCCGCCCACACCGGCTCAACCTCACCCACGCACACGGCATCTGCATGCTGAGCCGCCTCCTGCGGCGCGCCGGTGGGATGGATCCCCCCCATAATGACCGTTGTGCCGCGGCTGCGGAAGGCGTCGGCGATTTCATATGCGCGTGACGCCTGGGGCGTGAAGCAGCTGATGCAGACGGCGTCCGGCTTCTCGTCGAAGTCGATTGGCTGTCCGCTGTTGTCGTCGGTCAGCGCAATATCAATGCCGGGCGGGGTGATTGCCGCGATAATCGGCAGGGCAAGCGAGGGCGGCATGGTGTAGTTGCCCACCAGGTGCGTCCTCACAAGCTCGTCGAGTTCGCGGTGTCCTTCGAGGAATTTCTGAAAGCGAGGGTAAATGAGGCGCAGGCGCATGGAATGTTTTTGATTTTTGTCATCACAGGGTTTAACGCGATATCGATGTTAAAAATATATACGGCGCAGGATAGTACGATTTTCCTTCTGTTTGCGCGTCTGTGGAATCGTGCATGCGCCGCTTGACTGCGATGCGGAGAAGCATTAATTTGCTTCACAGAGGGAGGTTTGTACGTTAACCGGGAGGATGCATATGCGTAGAGTCGCTCGGTATGGCGCCGTAGCATGTGCTGCGGCGGCGATTGCGGTAGCGTGGTGGGGATGCGGCGGAAAGAAACAGATTGACGAGGCTGACGCGCGTATCCAGGCGCTGGCGGCCAAGGGCGTACCCGACACGCTGATAGCAGGCCCCAAGGTGTTTTTGTTCCAGGTGCGGGCCGCGATGAAAACCGGGCAGTCGGGCATTGCGCGGCGCAACAGAGATTCGCTCATGACGTCGCTTGAAAGGGCGGAGCAATGGTACGAGCAGACCATGCAGCGGCTCAAGCCCGAACTTGAGAAAATGACTGCGGATCTGGGTGCGCAGAAGAAGGGGCTTTCGGGACTGCAGCTGCGCACCGCCGACAGCATGATGGCGATTGTCGACTCGTTTACCACGATCAACTGGCTTTTACAGGCGAAGCAGAAGGCGGACCTGATCGCCGGCATGATGCCGGGGCTTCTCAATGACGAGGCGCGGATGAAGGAGCTCAGACCCAAGATCATCGGCACCTGGGTCGGGGAGTCGGAGCCGGAGGACAAGACGATGAAGGCAAAGGAGCGGAGGAAATTCATCTTCGGCGCGGATGGGAAGCTGTATATCGAGGAAGAGATGAAAGGGCAGACACAGGAATATCTCAAGGAGGACTGGAAATTTCTTTCATGGGGACGGTGGGACCAGAAAGGCGACACGACACTTTTATACATCGAACGGGAAAAGTGTGAGCGCCAGACATATTGGACATTGAAGGAGCAGGCGGGCAGGAAGCAGTGGGTGAGGGAGGACAAACCGACCTATGACACCACGATTACCGACGGAAGCAAGGACCGGTTCATGGCGTGGGACTATTTCCAGCAGTTTTTGAAGAAAGTCAAATAGCGTTTGGTTCCAGCAGAGGGGAAAGCGTCCCTTTTTCGCTTTTTAAGCGGTTTTTGCTGAGGTGCTTTATGAGTCTTCCGATGTATCATCCAAGAAAAATCGCGATAAATTCGTGCATTGTAAGAGGCTGATATTCAGACAGTCCATGCTGATCCCTGACCTCTGGCTTCTGGCCGCTCCGGCGGAGTCCTCAGGATACCGTCCGCCGCTCGAATCTGCCGAACTGCCGCATGTAGAACGCCGCGTAATGACCCTTGCGGCAGAGCAGTTCTTCGTGCGCCCCCTGCTCGACGAGTTTACCTTTATCAAGCACGAGGATCCGATCGACGTGGGCAATGGTTGACAGACGGTGGGCGATGACGAACGTGGTGCGGTTCTTCATCAGCCGTTCGATTGCCTCTTGGACGAACAGTTCCGACACCGAGTCGAGAGCCGACGTCGCCTCGTCAAGCACGAGGATTCTGGGATTTTTCAAAAACGCCCGCGCGATGGCGATGCGCTGGCGCTGGCCGCCGGACAGAGAAACGCCGCGTTCGCCGATCACGGTGTGCAGACCGTCTTTCATGTCGCAGACAAAATCCCAAGCGTTGGCCATCTTCAGCGCTTCGATGACGTCCGCATCGCTTGCCTTCGGGTTGCCGTAGCGTACGTTTTCCTTCAGCGTACCCGAGAACAGAATCGCCTCCTGCATCACCACGCCGATATTGTCGCGCAAGCTCTCCAAGGTGTAATCCCGTATGTCTTTCCCGTCGATGCGGATGCAGCCGCTTGAGGGGTCGTAAAACCGGGAGAGCAGGTCGACGGTAGTGGTTTTTCCAGCGCCGCTTGCGCCCACCAGGGCGACCGACATTCCCGGCTCAACCCGGAACGATATGTTCGAGAGCGCTGCCTGGCCGCGTTCGTTGTCGTAAGAGAAACAGACGTCGCAGAACTCCACTTCTCCCCGCACGTTGCAAAGTTTTATCGCGCCAGGCCTGTCAGTGACCTTCGAGCGCATGGTGAAGAATTCGAAAACTCGATCGAGCCCGCCCAGTCCCATCGCCATCTGCTCGGCGAAATGTGCAAAAACCTGGAAGGGAGAGAACAGCCGCTCGCGCATCATCCAGAAGAACGTCAGGTTGGCGATGGTCAGTTCGCCTTTAAGCACATACAGGGCGCCGAGACCGAGGATGACCACGTCGCCGATCATCGGGATGGTCTGGCCGAAGATGCCGGTAAATGATGACAGCCATGCCATGCGGATGGAGGAATTGCGATGCTCGTCGATGCGCTCGGTGAAAATGCGCATTTCCAGGTCTTCGTTGGTAAACGACTGCATGACCTTGATGCCGCTGAATTTTTCGGTCAGCTCGCCGCTTATTTTTCCCAGTTTTTCCTGCACCTCGCGGCTCTGGGTGCGCAGGCGCGGTACGAGGAATTGCATATTGACGACAAACAATAAGCCGACTCCAATGGCGGCTAGGGTCAGGAGAATATTTATCCGGAGCATGAAATAAACCGAGGCGATAAGGAGGACGAGTTGATACAGGAAGATGGTTATGGTCATTCCGAATACGTTAACACCCTGGCTGATGTCGTTAATAAGGCGCGAGGAAATTTCGCCGCTGCGGTTGCGATCGAAAAAATACAGATCCATGCACTGCAGGTGGCCGTAGAGGGCGCGCCGGATATTAAAGGTGACGTTTGAAATGAGTATAGCAGGGAAAAGCGAACGCACATACCCGGCCGAGAGAAAAACCAGCATGGTGGCGCACATCAGTCCGATAATCATGGGCAGGTCGGCCGTAGTAAGCGACTGGTGTTTGCCAAACACGGTAAACGATATCACATCCGCCAGCGAGGCGCGGGCGCCGCGCGCCCCTCCCATAACAAAGTTTTCGATGATATTAAGGATACCGCGGCACAAAAGCGCCAGGTAGGTGTCGGCGCCCACTTTGAATCCCACGAAAACCAGCGTCAGGATGAATAATTTACCTTCAGGCCGGAAAAACGGCCAAAGACGCTGTATGATTTGCCACATTGAATACCGGCGCACGCCTTTTTGCCCGCCGCCGTGATGGTGAAAATGGTGCTGCATTCGGGTAGTATCCTGTCGAAGAAATATATATACGTGGGGCGGCGGCATGGGAGGCATACCTGAGATATATCCCTCACACCGGGAGCCGGCCATATCACGCAGGATACTAAATACGGGCGCCGCATAACGACGGGCCTGCGTTCATGCCCCGGCGCTGTCTGTTTCACCCGCCGTGCGCAATTGTCCGAATTCGTTCCCACCCATCATCCGGTATCGACGCACCGATCACCTGGCAGACTTCGTATCCGCACGCGGACGCAATTTCGCCGCATTTTTCGATGGGCAGGCCTTTGAGAAGGCCGTAGAGCAGTCCCGACGCCCACAGGTCACCCGCGCCGGTGGTGTCCTTTGCGCTGCCGTCGCCCATGATGCCGAATTCATGCGTCGTACCTTCACAGGCGATAAGACTCCCGCGCTTTCCTCTCTTTACCACTGCCACCGGCGACAGTTCGGCAAGTTTTGAAAGCGCAGCTTTCTCATCGGCGCCGCCCGCAAACGCCGCGGCTTCGTCTTCGTTGGCAAGCACGATATCGACATATTCGGCGATGATGTTTTCAAGGATATCCATGGCCGATTTCACCACCGTATAGCTTGCCAGGTCGAGCGATACGCATGCGCCGGCCTGTTTCGCCGCTGTGAGCGCGGCAAGCATAAGTTCCCGGTTAAACAGCAGATAGCCTTCAAGATGCACTATTGCTGCATCGGTAAAATCCCCAGGACGAATCTCATCGGGTCTGGCTTCCGACGAGGCGCCCAGGAACGTAAACATCGATCGCTGCGCGTCGGGCGTCACAATTGACAGTACGCGTCCTGTGGCCGAAGGCGAGACTCGGAGCGCGGGCTCGACAGTATTGGCGCTGAGCCCCTGTTCAAACAGCTCTCCAAGGCTGTCGCCGCCGCGCTTGCCGATAAAGCGGGTTTTCGCGCCCAGCCGCGCCGCGCCGATAATCGTGTTACACGCCGAACCACCGGGCACGACCAACGGTTTATTCGCGGTGCGGCCAAGTATTTCATCAATCTTCTCCGCGCCGGCAAGGGTCATGCCGCCTTTTGCCGCGCCGCTGGATGCAAGGAATTCTTCGCTTTCCTGCAGAAGTATATCGACCAGGGCCGATCCCACGCCGACAATGCGGTCCTTGCCGGGACGTTCTTTCATTTCAGCACATTTCATGGTTCTTCTCCTGTTGCGGTGGCGACATTCATACCGTGAATAGTCATTCTGTTTCACGTTCCGGATTTTGAGCTTTGGGTTTTGGGTGTGTAGGTGATCGGTGCGCCGAGCGCGTGGTCAGTTTGTCTATGACGCTGCATGAAATCCTGATAAATCCCTTGGTGGTTTTTTCCGGTTCGAAATCGCCGATGAGCGAATGGGCCATCAGGTAGCCGACTTTTTCAAGATCAGGGGTGCAGGAGGAAATCCCCAGGTGGTAATACTGGGGATCGTTTTCCAGCGTCAGCAGACCGATGTGTCCGGGAATCGATATCCCTTTCTGCTGCGCCCGGTCGTATAATTCAGCGGCCTGGCGATCAGTTGAGCATATCCACATGCGCGCGCCTGGAAACGAACGGCATGCATTGAAAATATCTCGCACGGCCATCGTGTTATCCATAAGCGATCCGATGGTCACGAAGGGAGCTTTCATCAGAAGGTAATGCCGCTTGATGCGGAATATCCGTTCCATCACCTGAGCATCCTTTTCCGCTGGTCCCATGGGTTCGATAATCATGTGCAATTGAAAGTTCGGGTTAAGCGATTTAAGCTCGATGAATATCTTGAACATAGACCAGATAACATGACCGTGATATACCTTCTCATCGATACACAATACTGCTTCGCTGTAACCGTTTTCGCACAGGTACCGGGCGACCGCACGGGCCGTCGCGGTATGCAGGTTGCCTCGCGAAAGAATGTAACAGTGGCGTGGCAGCCTGTTAAACATAGAACCGAAATACCAGTCAAAAAGCATTCGCGGTTTTTCCACCGTGGTGTGTCGCGGGCCGGACTTCGCGCCGCTGAGCATCGGCAGATACGGCAGCACGGATTTGAGCGCCTGGTCATTCATCCGATAAAAGCACAATCCTGCGGGAAACCGCCTGTCTTCCTGCCAGTTATTGAGTAGCCAGGGCAGGTTGTCGGTGCTTTCAAAACGAAGGGTAAAGCCGTGGCCGAACAGTTCACGTTCCATTTTCTGGTATGCGAACGCATAGGCGTCGGTCTGGAACACCGGTTTGAAATCCTTGGATTTTGACCTGAACAGATAGATGTCCCTGGTGCGGCCGGTTTTTATGAGTGCCGTGAATTGCCCGACCCAGTAGGCTTTTCCGATTTTACGGGCAATGCCGCGCTTTTCAAGTATTCGGTAGGCGCTCGTCACGGTTTGGGTGGCGACATTGAATTGAAGGCAGAGGAGTTTGACCGGCGGCAATGATTCGCCGTGGCGGATTTCCCCCCTGCATATCGCCTGGTATATAGTGTCTGCCAGCGATTCCGGCGCGGAGCGGGGCGCAGATGGCTCATTGTCGGTTTTGCTTATTTCGCTTTTCGGCACGAACGAGCCGCGTCCGGGAATACGTTCGATGCGTCCCGCGAGCTTGAATTCGCGCACAACGCGGGTAACGGTGATACCCGACACGTCGAACCGCTCCGCAAGCTGGCGATCGGTGGGCAGGGGAGCGCCTGCAGGAAGAGTAGAAAGCTGCTGATTGAGCCAGGTTTTCAAACGCTCGGTGCGGTCGCTGGGCATACGGTCCCTTGGGGAAAATCGCAAAGCACAAAATCCAAAACCTATAGTGTGAGCTTGTCGAACTATTCAAAACGGCCTGAAAGATGATGGTATTTAATATGATATCTTTGAGATGTTTTTGGCAATGAAATTATCTGGGAAGGGTATAATTATTTTTAAAGCCGGGGCGATGGGTTGGAAAAACTCCCGGTGTTTTTGTTCCACTCTACATAAAATATTTTTGAGACAAATGAGGAAAAATATTAAAAACTTTCCATCCGCAGAATACCGCCTGCTTGAACTGCTCAAACCCTATCTGAATTATCGGCCCGGCGGATATTTCGAAACGGGTAGCGGTGATGACGCTGCGGTGCGGAAATGCGGCAGGGGAGAGCGTCTTGTATGTACCGCTGATACGCTGATTGAAAGCAGGCATTTTTCTTTTAAATACATGAGCATTCGTGAAGCAGGATATAAAGCCATGGCCGTGAACCTGAGCGATTGCGCCGCCATGGGCGCTGTGCCTGACGGGGCACTGGTGCAGGTGGCGTTCCCTTCCGGCAATGCGGACATTGAAAAGGCCATCGTTGAATTATACAGGGGTCTTCACGCCGCATGCAGGAGGTGGCGCTTCCCGATTGTCGGCGGCAATCTGTCAGGTGGCCCGTGCTGGATAATCGATATCACGTTAATCGGCAGGTTATCCAGAGGTAGCCGTCCTCTGTTGCGTGCCGGCGCGAAAAAAGGGGATATCCTGTGGGTAACAGGGAATCCGGGCGAAAGTCGTGCCGGCCTTGAGCTTCTGAGAAAGTACGGCAGAAATCGTCTTTCTCGCCTAGTGCACACTCTTGCCATTCGCCATATCGCGCCTGAACCTCGTGTCGCCGCCGGTCGAGCGCTTGCAGCGCAAAAACAGGTACATGCAGCCATAGACATATCCGATGGCGTGTCAAAGGAATGCCTGACCCTTTCCTGTGAAAATAACCTTGTCATCGAGTTGGATATCACCGAACGGCTTGCCTCATCGCCGCTCAAGGCCGCGGCCCGTCTCCTCGGCAAAAGTTCCTGGGTACCATGGCTCCTTCACGGCGGCGAAGATTACGAGCTTCTGTTCGCCGCTTCTCCGTCATTTGATCCCCGTCCCGTTTGCCGCGCATCAGGCGTATGCTGCAGACCGATAGGGAGATTCGTTGAAAAGGGATACGGCGTTTTTATGCGCGATACATCGGGAAATAGGGCGCCCGTTGAAAACGCAGGGTGGGACCATCTGCGTCACCGTAAGTGAACTAAAGACTGTGTATCTGACTTATATACGCTTCCCGCGTATATCTCTCTATGCACTTGATTATGGAATTCTCTCACAAAGTCACTAAGGCACAAAGATGAATGAGAACGAGAACGGTACGACACAACAATCTATGGGTGCGTGCAGGTCTTGCTTCGTGACTTCGTGGCTTTGTGAGAGAAACCGAATCGAACACGTGCATGCGGAGGACGCTCGTCGCACCGGCTCTGCATGTCGATGTCGTGACAAGCCCACGACAGGTTTTGATTTTTGGATTTCCGGCTCTGCCGGCTTAAGTTTATATACGCGCGATGCATATATACTCGACAGTCAAAAGTTAGTCATCATTGTCACCACTCATGAATTTTCGTACTCACCACTCACCGGTTTTCTGATTCACGCCTCCGAAGGTATAATGCCGGTGAATCGTCGTGATATTTCGGCGTGTCGGCGCCGTGTGAACGGGCTTTACGCGGCATAATTCAAATCCTTCCGCGCATTACGACACACGACAGGCTCACGCGGGGGAACGCCGCGCGCGTACGCAGCCTTCCTTCGTATGCTCGTTTTGGTGCTTGGCGAACGGTGTGTTTACCAGCCGTGGCGGCCGCCGGTCCGCTCTTTCTTCGGACGAGCTTCATTTACTGTGATAGCCCGCCCCTTGAGGTCGAAGCCGTTGAGCTTAGAAATGGCAGCTTCAGCCTGCGCTTTCTGCGGCATCTCGACGAATCCGAAGCCTTTTGACTGACCGCTCATCCGGTCGGTGATGACATGTGCGGATGCGACTTCCCCCAGCGGCTCGAACAGGGAGCGCAGGTCGGATTCGGTGACAGCGTATGCGAGGTTGCCGACGTAAATATTCATGTGGGCCTCCGGGCGAAAAAGGTTAAACTCACCATTATAAAAGGAGTGGTCCGAAACCATACTCCTACCTCGCCCGATTGTCAGCCGCGCCGGGCGGCAATTATTTTATGAGAATCAGTCAAGTACGCATAACGTTTAGAGAAATGCATCTGCATGCAGCTCATATACGCGGGGCCGGATATCATCACCATCGCCCGAAAATGGCGCCGATATGACCCCGGAGTTTTTATATGAGCGCATGAAAATTCTTGCATGATCCAATACACAGCCTGAAAGCAAACCGGCAAAATAGAAAAGGAGTCCCGTCCATGGAACATTCGTATCCAGAACTGAAAAAGAAGACCGTTGCAGAACTTCGCGAAATCGCCAAGGGTATAGAACACGAAGCCGTGCAGGGCGCGACCCAGATGAACAAGGAACACCTGCTGGTTGCAATCTGCAAGGCGCTCAATATCGACACCCGCGCCCACCATGTCGCATCAGGAATCGACAAGCAGGCGATTAAAGCAAAAATCCAGGCGCTGAAAGCGAAAAAGGCCGAACTGGTGCAGGCAAAAGACTACGCGCACCTCAAGATTGTGCACCGCAGAATTCACCGCCTGAAGCATACGCTGAGAAAAGCGGCGGTGTAATAGAATAGCACCGGTATAGCGATATCATCCTGTATTCTTTTCATACCTCAGTGCCGTTGTATCGCTTCCTCGACGGTAGAAGGTGGGATACCGTTTTCCCGGCGAAACATTCCTCACGGACGCTGTCGCGTATTTCCGCCGACATCCACGATATACCGGACGTGAAAGCCGATCAAAGATAATTGCGGCGCATCACGGCGCCGTCCCCGGAAAATATTTTATACGTCATGTCATTCACCGCAGAATTCGCCGCAGAACTTCACGCGTCGTCCAGCACGCCCACCCCTCGCAGCCTCACGCCGCTTCGCTACCCGTCGTCATGCGAAAAACTGTATGATATCAAGGCGGTGATTTTTGACGTCTACGGAACGTTGATCAATTACTGGAAGCGGGAATTTTCGGAGCAGGAAGAGAAAATGAAGGAACTGCTGGCCGCTTTCGGGAAAACAGCGAAACGGTTCGGCATGGAAAACGCGCTGCTCACGATGAATCCCGGCGAAACGCCGGCAAAGACCCTGCGCGATTTTTATCACGGCCTTATCGGCCTGAACCACGAAAAATCGCTGAAAAAGGGGTTGACGTTTCCCGAAGTGAAAATCGAACAGGTGTGGGATATCATCATCATGCTGCTCAAGCGCCACGGGTATGCCCCTGAAGCCGCCCTGCCCGGTGCGGGCGAGGAGATTGGCCGGTGCATGGCGTTTTTCTATAATTTTCACGCGCTTGGACGGGGATTGTATCCGGGGGTTGTGGATGCGCTGGCGGAAATGAAAAAATCGAATCTTCGGCTCGGTATCGTCTCCAATGCCCAGTTTTATACCCCAATCGATCTTACACTGTTTATACGAGATCAAGGAGGAGCGGCATACGACGACTATCTGGATTTGTTCGATACGGATCTTATTTTTTATTCATACGAATACGGCGTGGCAAAGCCCAATCAGCTTTTATTCCGCAAGCTCTACGACGCGCTTTATGAGCTCCACATATTGCCGTCACAGACCGTCTTTGTGGGCAACGACCTTGCGCTGGATATCAAGCCCGCGGCCGAGGCGGGTATGAAGACTGCGTTTTTCTGCGGTGATTCGCAATCGGCGTTCGTGCACGATCTCCACGGGACCGTGGTACCGGACATCTCTTTTACAGCCTGGGATGAATTGGCCGCCAGGATTTCGTTCTATGAAAAAGGAAGCACAAACTCGGTGGAAGGCGCCGGTGGATAAGACTATTCGCCGTTTGTGCCTCCGCCTTCGCGCCTGCATGCTCATGGCGTGCGGATATTTTTTCGTGCCGGCATTGTGTTTTGAAATCGAGCTGGATTTCGGCGATTCCGCTGCGCCGGGCAATCCGATTCCCTCTATACTGCTCCGCGTGACCGACCAGGCATACGGGTATAACCTCAAGGGCCTTGAGGCGCTGGACAGGGGGACGTTTGACGAAGCGCTTGAATATTTCCGCAGCGCCCTTGAATTGCTGCCGTCATACCGCGATGCCGAGAACAACATGGGCGTGGCGTATTTCCGCAGCGGCAACGTATCGCGCGCGCGTGATATTTGGCAGGGACTCGTACGCAAAGATTCCGGATACGCAACCGCATGGTACAATCTCGGCATTATATCATATCATGAAAAAGACGTCGGTGCGGCAATCGGGCATTTTGAGACGGCGCTGAAAAATAACAGAAATTTTTTTCAGGCGCTGGTGATGCTGGGGAAAATACGGCTGGAATCAGGAGACAAACGGGGCGCGCTTCGCGATCTGAAAAAAGCGTATGAAATCAATCCGTCGGACCGGACAGGCTGGGCGATGTACGCGTTCGCGCTCATCCAGTCGGGTGACACCTCGCGCGCCCAGGCCGTGCTTTTGGAGCATCGCGCGGACCCGCATGCCCTCGAAATACTCGGGAAAATAGATGCGTTGCGGGGAAACGCATCCGGCGCGAAAAAATACCTTGCCGAGGCAGCGGCCGCCGGCGGTGACGCATCGGTGCTTCTCGACCTTGCCGCCGTGATGTCGGAAAGCGCTCCGTGCGCCGAGGTTCTGCAGACGCTCGATTCGTATTTCTCCCGCGAAAATCAACCGGCCGCGGACGCCTGGATACTGGCGGGAGTGGAAGCAAAAGAGTGCGGCGATATCGCGCGCGCCAGGCAATTTTTCCAACAGGGCCTCGCCATGTATCCCGGCGATCCGATCATCAGGTTCAACCTCGGCCAGATGTACTTCTACGAGAAAGACTACGACCGTGCGTTAGCGATATGGCAGCTCCTTGGCGACACGCTGAGCGATCCGCTGCTTTTTCATGTGCAGGCGCTTGCCGCGCACCATAAGAAAGATCTTGCCTCGGCTGAACGCCTGATACGGAAAGCCATCGCGCTCGACGGCCGCAAGGCCGAATACTACGACTTTCTCGGCGTTATTCTCCACGAGAAAGGCGCAAGGGCCGATGCGATGAAATACTTTAAGAAGGCGCTTGAGATAAATCCCGCCCTTCAGAGCGCGCAGATGCATTTTGCGGCGTCGGTGAAATCCGGCAATGAAATGCGAAAGGCAATTGAGCAGGCGCGGGCACGGATCGCCGCGTGCGATACCGGGTGCGCCGAGGCGCGGCTTGCGGCAGCGATCCTGTATTACCACGCGGGCGAAATCACGCAGGCCGCGGCGGTGCTGGAGAAAATACCCGACAATGAGAGGGACGAGCGGACATTGCGCCACCAAGCCCTGTTTTACCGTCTTCTGCACGAGTGGGACCGCGCTATCAATTGTCTTGAGACGGCGCGAAAAAACTTCGTGGTCGAACCACAGACCGAATATGATTTGGTCGAATGCTACTTGCAGGCAGGGTTGTACCAGCAGGCGACCGCGCTGCTTTCGCAGCTTGTACCGAAACGGCCGGACGATGCGTGGCGTCTGTATTACCAGCTCGGCTATGCCTGCATCGAACAAAACAGACTCGATGAAGCTGAGCGGTACCTGCAGAAGAGCATGGCACTGAAAAAGGATTACACGCCCTCCCAAGGACTTCTGGCCTTTGTGTACAATCGCCAGGGAAGGCTCGGGGAGGCGCGCACACTGTGGGAGAAAACCCTGGACGCCGACCCGTCGAACCATGTCCTGTGGATCAATATGGGGCTCGCGTTCGAATCTGAGGGAAAATATGACACGGCGCTTGAAAAATACGCAAAAGCGGCATCGCTTAATCCCGCCGACCAATCGATACAGATAAATATCGGCAACGCCTGTGCGGCCATGGGGCGCTATGCCGAAGCGCTTGCCGCATACCGCAAAGCTCTCCAGTCTCACAAACGGGAAAGCGCGGCGTATAATGCTTTCGTAACGGCGTGCAGGCTTGACGATACGGCCACGGCGCGCGATATGATGCACATTCTTGCACGCGAGTATCCTGCATCGGAAAACACGCTCCGCGCGCGAGCGGAATTGCTCGGCATTGAAGGTAACGCTGAAAAGGCGCTGCGCCTTTTCGAAGGGCTGAAAGAGAAGAATGAACATGACTGGTTCGCCATGGCGCGGCTCTATTTTTCGCGCGGCGAAATGGAGATGGGCGAGGAGGCGCTGCGGCGGCTCCCAGCCGACGCGGCATGGAACGCGGCAGCCATTCAATTGCGAGCGGAAACGGCGTATGCCGACAAACAATATCAACGGGCTCTTGAATTGTGGCGCCTGCTGCCCGACACGTCTTTTTTCGTCAGGTATAATATCGCACTCACCGCGCTTCACTGCAAGGACTTTTCACGCGCGTTTGAGACCGCTCAAGCCCTGGCGCACGGCGCCCGCAGGGAAGAGGCGGCGGACGTGTACCGGATTGCGGCAGGCGCGGCGCTGGGACTGCAGCGCTGGGAAGAAGCGGAGCAATGGTACCGTAGACTGATGCAGCTCAACGGCAGCGACGCCGCCGCGATGTATAACCTGGCGGTGGCGCTGTTTAATCGGGGAAAAACGGATGAGGCCTGGAACTGGTATACGCGGGCGGTCGGTATTGATTTGAAACTGCGTGATGCTGCGTTCGAACGACGTTTTGCCCCGCCGTCCACTGCCGCGACAACCGGCAAAGAATCGCTTGATTCTCTTGATGAAATGTATAATGCCGCGGTGGCGATGCAGACCGCGGGCGGCGACAGCGCCGCAGAGCTGCTTTATCTGAAGATTATCGCCGTCAACCCAGGATACAGCCGCGCGTGCAACAATCTCGGCGCGATTTATGCGGCACGCGGCCAACTGCGCGACGCCGAGAAGTATTATAAACAGGCAATTGAAAAAGAACACGGCTTTGTCGAGGCGTATGCGAATCTCGTGGGCGTCTATATAGCGCAGCGGGATTTTCGTCAGGCACGCCGGTGGCTGCAAAAAGGCATGATGCATAACCCCGATAACGAGCTGCTGATGCAGACAAAGAACAGTCTTAAAGCGGCGATGGGGGAAAGTCCTTGAAAAATACAGCGGATTGTATCTTCTGAAATATGCACCTATAGGGAGGCTTTTATGGAATTTCTGGACTCGGTGCTGATTGTCGGCGGCGGCGGACGGGAACATGCCATTCTCAAGGCGCTTCTGAGAAGCGACCGGCCGCTGTGCACCTATGCATATCCGGGCAATCCCGGAATGGAGAGCGACGGCTGCACGATTGTCGAGGAGAAAATCTCATCATGGAAAGACCTTGCGGCGTGGGCGGAGGAGAATGAAATCAACCTGACGATTGTCGGGCCGGAACAGCCGCTGGTCGATGGGATTGTCGATGAATTCCGCAAAAGGCAGCTGACCATTTTCGGCCCCACGAAAGCCGCGGCCCAGATTGAAGGCAGTAAGCATTTTGCAAAAACGCTCATGCGAACGTACGGAATTCCAACCGCGGCATTTGAGTCATTCACCGATAAGGAAAGCGCGCTGAAATACCTGCGCAAAACCGGCGTGCCGGTGGTGGTGAAGGCCAGTGGGCTTGCGGCAGGGAAAGGCGCGATAGTGTGCGATACCATGAAAGAGGCCGAGCAGGCCCTCGACGACATGTTTGAGCGAAAAGTGTTTGGCGATGCCGCTGCAACCGTGATTATAGAAGAGAAATTGATCGGCGAGGAGGCGTCGGTGTTCGCGCTGTCCGACGGAAAGCATTATAAAATCCTTCCGGTGTCCCAGGATCACAAGCCGGTGTTCGACGGCGACAAGGGACCGAATACCGGAGGTATGGGCGCATATGCCCCCGCGCCGCAGGTCGATGCCGCCATGCTTGCGAGGATTGAACAAGAGATTATCGCGCCGACGCTTGCGGCCATGACAAAAGAGAAACTGCCGTACCAGGGACTGCTGTATGCCGGCGTAATGATAACGGCGGCCGGCCCCAAGGTAGTCGAATTCAACTGCAGGTTCGGCGACCCGGAAACAGAGGCGGTGCTGCCGCTCGTGCACTGCGACTGGTTCGACGCGCTGTCGGCGTGCGCCGCGGGAAGGCTTGCGGAGGTCCAATGGACGGTGAAAAAAGGCGCCTGTGTCACGGTCATACTTGCCTCAAAAGGCTACCCCGGACACTATGAGAAAGGCAAGGTAATCATCGGCGTCGAGGAGGTGGAGCACGGAGACGCCAACGTTGATATTTACCATGCGGGCACAAAGCTCAACGACAGGGGAGAGCTGGTCACCAACGGCGGACGGGTGCTTGCGGTCAGCGCATGGGGCGCAAGCCTGAAAGACGCCGTAGCCACGGCGTATGAAAACGTGGCGAAGATACGATTTGAGGGCATGCAGTACCGGAAGGATATTGCGGCAAAGGGATTGGCAAGGTTGGTTGAGAAATAGAATGCAATTCGACAACTCTATCACGAGGAGGAAAAATGTCCGCTTTAAAAAAAGTTGCCATTGTCATGGGCTCAAAATCAGACAGGCCGGTGGCTGAAAAAGCTGAAGAGGTCCTTAAGGAATTCGGCGTAAGCCATGAAACATTCGTTATCTCTGCGCATCGCAATCCGAATAAAATCAAGAAGTTTGCGTTATCGCTTGATGAAAAAGGTTACGGCGTGGTAATCGCCATTGCGGGTCTGGCGGCCCATCTTCCGGGCGTTGTTGCCAGCCTGACTGTGCTTCCGGTGATCGGTGTACCGGTAGAAAGCGGCCCGCTGAAGGGGGTTGATGCGCTGTATTCGATTGTACAAATGCCGCCTGGCATACCCGTGGCGACCGTCGGCATCGGCAGCAGCAAAAACGCCGCGCTGCTTGCGGTGCAGATACTTTCCGTGAATGACATGGCGCTTCACGGCCGCATGAAAGAATATCGCAAGCAGTTCGGTGATGATGAAAGCTGAGAGGATAGCGCTCGCCTCGCTCTTAGGGATGTCGCCGATTTCCGCCGCTTTACGTCGTTGTGTCGAAAAAATCCGCGCAGGCGCGATATTCATTCTACATTCCGCAGTTGGGGGGGGGTGCGAATATGTGCGTGGAAACTGGCGTGAAGGCGGCGTAGGGCATAATCCGTCGAGTGATATGTCCAAGCCGCCTGAAGCGGTGTGTTGAGCCTGTCGAAACACGCCAGAGCGCTCAACAGATTTTCACTCCGTTCATACGGGTAAGGTATACCGGCCTTCGGCCGTATCCATTGCCCTGTGCGGCCGCAGCGCCGCATTGAGCCTGTCGAAATGCGCCGCATCCAACTGCGGAATTTAGGTTCATGGAGGACGCAGGCCCGCTGCCGTCCTCGCCGCCGTCGACCGTGGTTGATTTCGGCGCTGAAGGCATGCCTGTAATAGTACGCGAGGGGTCGATAGGCCGGGAAATGGTTTTGAAGGCGGCCGCTAAAGAGTCAGGTTTTATTCAATGAATCCTGCGTGCGATTAATCCTTTTATTCTACATAACATATTTTACCCTGTATGCGAATCGGTATATAGGCGATTGTTGATGAATCTCTGAGTTTGGATGGTTCGACAAAGCCGGCTACGAGTGACGAGTTGTGAGTGTTGAGTTTTGCGTGATGGGTGTCGAGTTATGGATGCTTCGAAAAGATCACGACAAGTGTGGGAGAGAGTGGGAGATTTGAAGATTTTGGTTTTGGATTTTGAATTTCCGGCATAGCCGGATAATGTCTACCATGAAACGACGAACACAGCGGGCGCTTATATTCTGGATTCTCCTCGTTCTTATCGGCGTTTTTGCGCTTGTGATCAACGCTCTTATTCCAATACCGGCTTGGATTGGCTGGATAGTGTGCGTCTCGGCATGGGTAGCTGCAGGTGTGTGGATAGGACTTCATTTTGCCTTCCCCCCCGGTGGACGCCAGAAAAAAAGCGCATCGTTTGCCGGCAACCATGCCGTGTTCCAGCGAATCAACAACGAATGCGCCGAAGCATTAGAGCGTTATCTTGGATCGGTGAGGCGCAAGGGACTTTTAAAAAAAGCAGCGCTCTACGAGCGCCCCTGGTTTCTTCTCTGCGGCCCAGCGCAGTCTGGCAAGACGTCGCTTTTGAGGGGCAGTGGTGTTGATTTTCCAGTCCGTTATCCGTCGGAAAAAGACGGCCTTGTGCTCGAAGGCGCAAGCCAGCTTTCATGGTATTTCGGTAATACAGCGGTATGGATCGACACGCCGGGAAGCTATATGGCCGAGGCAGGGGTGGAGGAGTGGCGGGCCACGGTTGCGGCCCTTGCGCGTGCACGGCCGCTTAATCCGGTCGATGGTGTAGCGGTGGTGGTCAGCGGTCCTGAAATAGTCGCGGCAGACGCCGCCGCTGTCAAGAACCGCGCCGCCGCGCTTCGTCGCCGCATCGACGAGCTTATCGCATCGTGGGGCATCGAATTTCCCGTATACCTGATATTCAGCCGTATGGATGAAGTGCCGGGGTTTGATGAATTTTTTGGGCCGGTTGACGGCAAAAACGACCAGGTATTCGGCGCAACGCTCGGCGACGACGCCCAGAAGATGCTTCCGCGGCAAGCGTTTACGCGCGAATTCAGGCTCTTGAGCGCATCGCTTGCGCAACACCGTCTCGAATCGCTTGCTGCGACCCGTGATGGCGGCCGCAAGAGGCTTATCTGCAGGTTTGCCATTCATTTCGACGGCATGCAGGAAAAACTGGCGGATTTTGTTACCGAGATTTTCAAACCGAGCAGCTATGAAGGACGGCCGATTTTCCAGGGCTTTTATTTCGCGAGTTGCCGCAAAACGGACAGCGCACAGAAAACCCAGCCTGCTGCCGTGCAGGCCGTCGACCTAAGCCAGACCATCGCCAACCATCCGCTCAATCCCCGCCGCATTGCCGCCGCGGCACAGGCAAGCGGCCTGACACAGAAAAATGCCGCCGTATTCACATCGTTTTTCGTAACACCGCTTTTTACCAACGTCATGGGTGCGGGCGATACGCCGATGGTCAAGCATACACAGAAGCGTTCGCGGCGCGAGATGATCCGCCATTACAGTTGTGCGGGGCTTATTTGTGCTGCGGCAATCGCCGCCATTGTGTATATCATTTCATCTCTTGGCGCAAACCGCCGCTTAATCGCCGATTTTGAAAAAGCGCTGTCACAGACCGGCGACGTGCGTTCGTATGCCGACGCATACCGGCGGTTCGGCGATATCGGCCGAATCACGGCAAGGTTGCAGCGCTACGAAGACTACGGTGTGCCGCCGTCAATGGGCGGGTGGATATACCGTGGGGAAAAAATGCTCGCCGTCCTGCGGCCGGAATTTTTCTCCATGAGTCAGAAGCTGATCATCAAGCCGAGCGTGCGCTACCTTGAATACCGCATAAACGCATATTGCGACGAAGTGGGGGAGCTGTCGGGCGAACAGCACCTCGGGCTCTACCGCTCGCTCAAGGCATACCTGTCGCTTTCCGAGGCTGTTGCCAACAGAACCGAACGTATCGATACCGCGTTTTTGCGCGAGGCGCTTGTCGATGCCGTTACCCAGACGCTTTTACGGGCGGAAGACCAGTCGCGCCTTCCCCGCGATATCGAGGCGATTCTGATTGAAAACCTTGGGCTGTTTCTCGCGTATCACAAGCGGGGCGAATTCCCGCTTATCCAGGAGAACCAGAGCATGGTCTCGCATGCGCGACGCCGGTTGCAGCGGCTGCCGGATGCAACTACGCTTTATGAGACAGTCGCTGGCAGGATATCGCAGGACGCTCCGCGGATTTCTCTCGCGGATATCCTTGGCCGCAGTCCTGAGGAAAGTATACTGCATTCAGAAGTTACCATAAGCGCTGTGTATACCAGGGAGGGATACGAACGGTACATGCGCGACGGTATCGCGGAGGCAAGCAAGGATCCGTTCAAGGTCGACTGGGTTATCGGCGTGAGCGGCGACGCGATGGCCGCTGCGCTACCCGATCCGGCCAAACTCCGCGCCCAGATGACCGAAGCGTATTTCACTGATTTTACCGGCAAATGGCTCGGATTCTGCGGGGCGGTTACCATGGAACCGTTCGGCGACTTAGCCCGGAGCGGCCGGATACTGAAAAAACTCGCCGGTGATCAATCGGAACTAGCCGTGCTGCTACAGGCGATAGGGGAGTATACGAATATCAGCGAAGAATCGTCCGAGATTGGCGGCGCAGGAGAAAAGGTCCTGGCCGCCGCATCAAAATTCAAAGGCACTGCGGCGCTTGCGAAAAAAGCACAGACGGCGAAAAATGCCGTAGACGCCGCGACTGAGGGTATGTCATTTCGCCGGAAAAAAGGTATCGCTTACCTGAAAAGAACATTCGATCCGCTGCGCTCGTTTATCCAGTCTTCCGGCGGCGCCTTGGGCGGATACGAGGGGTACCGCGACCGGCTGCTGACGCTGGTGGAGAAAATCGCCGATATTGAACAACGGGGCGACAACCATGCGGTGGCTGTTTTTAACGGCGGCGACACCGATCCTCTGCTCTCATCGTGGAAATTTACGCAGAATACTCTTTCCGGCATGCCCGACGAGTTGTCCCAAGCCCTCAATAGTGTCTTGGTTACTCCCCTCAGCTATACCGGCGCCGCCGCATCAAAGGTGCTTACGGAGAAGCTGAATACGCGCTGGCAGGACGAAGTGGTGAAGCCGTTTACGAGCAGATTTGCTTCGCGGTTCCCGTTCAGTTCCAGCGCCGCAGAAGAGGCGTCGTTTGGGGACGTGATGGAGTTTTTCAGGCCTCATACTGGAACACTGTGGGGTTTCTACGAACGCGTACTGTCTCCGTTTATCGTTAAAACAGGGACGGATTGGACGGTTATCGGAGTGGGAAGCCTGGAGATCAATTTTAATCCCGGCATCACGTCCACATTTCAAAACGCCGACCGTATTCGCGACATCTTTTTCAAGGCGGACAGGACAGTGCGGTCGATAAGTATGACCGTAACCCCCCTGCCGCGCAATAAATACCGCGCGACTATCGAGGTATGCGGGCAGGTGATGGACCTGCCGCCGGGCGGCCAATCAGCACAGTTCCGGTGGCCCATTGATGCGCCATCCCAGGCCGCGTCACTCAAGGCCGCGATCAGCGATGATTTTACCCAGGACATTTCTTTCAAGGGCACATGGGGACTATTGCGCCTTCTTCAAAAGGCCAAAATCAGCGTGTTGAATAAAAGCACATTTGACGCAACATGGGAGATGAATGTACAGAACATGTACATGGTATATCTTACCTACCGGTTCCAGGTCTCCGGCGCCGATCATCCGTTCAGCGAATCTGTCTTTGAACAATTCGACTGCCCGACCAACCTTACCATTGCAAGAACCGGTGAAAATATAAATGGGAAATCCGAGTGAGAGACAATCCCCCGGTTGACGGCGCGCTACATTAACCCGGATTTTTTCATTTCGCCGTATTCCTTGATAACACGCATAAAGCGGTATAATGAGCTGACGGTTCGGGCGGAGATTTTTTTCCAATTGGGGTTATTGGACGCATATCCCAGTTCGGCGGTATCTTTAATCCTGCGTGCAAGGTCTTTCAGCGCCTCGATCTGGCCCGGGTGTATCGTGAGCAAAAGCCTGCATCTGGATGGTTCGGCACGGCCGTTATAAATTTCCACAAAATCAGCAATTTCTCTGGTGATGGGGATACCGCCCGAGAGCTCAATCTCCATCCTATTGTTTTTCCCTACTGTAACAAATATATTGCAGAATTCATCCAGCCGGTCGTTGTCGTCCTGGTCGTCGATCTGAATCGGAAAGTCTTTTTTAAGCTTATTAAGCCGTTGGAAACCATTGACCGCATATAGCTCGTAAAGATACTGTCGCAATTTCTTGGACATGATAGACATCGTCCGCGAAAGATGGGGTGAAGGCCGCCCGGCGTCTTCAAACAAAGATAATAAAATATAGTGCGGCGTACAATCACTTTAAAACAAAAAATTGACATTTCAGCTCTGCTGTGGTATATTTATGCACACGCGTGCATAGTTGTTTCTCCAGTAACGATTCGTTTTCAGGCAGATTTTATGCCACCGAGTGCACAGCGAAGAGATGTCGCGGCAGAGGCAGGCGTTTCCGAATCAACCGTGTCACGCGCCCTCAACGATTCGCCGCTCATATCTGCGCCGGTCAAAGCCCGGATCAGAGAAATCGCTCTACGTCTCGGGTATGTACCAAACCGTCAGGCAGCCCTTTTTGCCCGCCGCCGCACCCAGCGTCTTGGTTTCGCTGTGCGTTCGTATCACTCTTTTCCTCCGTTTTCCCGCGCATCCAGCAGTGCGTTCTGTCGGGTATGGGTCTTATCGTGCTTCACTCGGGTCATGGTTCGAAGATATTCGGCCGTTTGATGGGAACCAACTGCTCGCTGAAATGGCGTGAAGCGGCGGAAAAAGAGAGGCTGTGGAATATCGCGCCCGGCCACGATATCACCGAGGGTATCGGCGAGTACATCGAGCTTCCGAATACCGAGATGTACGGCGAACGGTTCGATATTCCCGAGCCTGACCAGCTTATATTTATCTCGTGGTTCGAAGGCGGGGAAGTGTTTCGCAGCGGGTGCGTGTGGCACCGGGGCAATGGACGGATTTTTTATTTCCGGCCTGGTCATGAAAGCTATCCCATATTCCACAATCAGCAGGTTATCACGGTCATCGCCAATGCGGTACGATGGGCCCGGAGGCGAATCAACAATTCCACACGGCCGTGTCCGAATATAAAAACGCCGCTGGAACGGATTGGATAGCAGCCGTCACCCGCCGCCGTGTACTATTTTTACCACATGCCCGCAATTGCGGTAAACGCGCAGATGGCTATTCATATCCTGCTGTTGGCATGCACAGCGGGTGCGATTATCGCCGAAATCGTCTCGATTGCCGTCCCCGAGAAAGTGCAGGAGATGGTCGACCGGCAGTCCGACGAACTCATACCGCGCGGCTTTTACCGTCTCCTGTTCATCCTTTCTGCGCTCTATATGGCGGCGATTATTCTCATGTTTATCGCGGGAGAGGAACGGTTCCGTATTTATGCGTTCATTCTTATATGCCTGTCGGTCGCCGGCTGGGTGCTTCGGGGCGTGATGTTTCGGTACCGTGTGCTGCAGATTGCGGAATCGATCGTGTGCCTTGTGATTCTTATCGATACGGCGCGTACAATCATTAGGATCTACCTCTCGTAAAGTATCGGTTGTTCCTGTTCGCAAAAAAAACTTGTGTCTGGAGAATGCCGTATTGTATCCTTTACAGGGTAATACACCACGCAGCATGCCGGACAGGGGGGGGGCGTGAGCGAGCGTCGACGCGGGGCGTTTTTTTCTTCAATACCCGAAATACAGGCGGCAGTCACCGGCCGGATTAAGGCGCTTGCCGCGCACGGCATCACCCTGTCGTTTCACCGCGAACTCCCATACGGATCGCAGCTGGATGTCGCGCGGGACGGTCAAACAGGGCTCATCAATATTTACCATTCAGCAAAAAAAGGATTGTCGTTCGTTGATTGTTCGCATACTGCTCTGGGAGGTGACGCAATCGCCATTTTGAATGACTGCGCGCCGCCCCCCAGCGCCAAAGCGTCCGGTTGTCCAAAAGCTGAGCACGAACTGGAAACATGGGTGGGTACCGACGAATCCGGCAAAGGAGACTTTTTCGGTCCCTTAGTGGTCGCCGGGTTTTATACCGATAAACAAGGGGCACGGGAATTGACCGCACTAGGCGTGCGCGACAGCAAAACGCTTCAGCCGCGCCAAATTCGTTCGCTTGCATCAACGCTGCGCGAACGCTTCGGTGATTGTATCGAAATCGTTGCTCCGTCGAATCTAGCCTACAATAAACTGTATGGCTCAATGCGCAACCTCAACCGCCTTCTTGCCTGGGCTCATGCGCGGGTCATCGAAAATCTCATCAAAGGCAAGGACGGACGCCCCGGACATACGGTGGATGGGGTGGTGTCGGACAGGTTCGGTGACGAAAGATATATCCGTAATGCGCTTGATTCGATGAAAACGCTCAACCTTATCCAGCGCCCCCGGGGTGAAAGCAATCCCGCCGTCGCCGCCGCATCAATTATCGCCCGCGACTGTTTTGAGCGGCGCATCGAAGAACTTGAGGCAAAATTCGGCTGCACGCTGCCGCTGGGCGCGCAGGCCCATGTCACCGAAGCAGCACGGCACTTTGTGCGCATCCACGGCAGGGAAAAGCTCGCTGAAGTCGCCAAACTGCATTTTAAAAATTTCAAAGAGATATGACTGACCTTCGTGAAGCGCACAACCTCCGGCGCGAAAAAAAATACGGCGAAGCGCTTGTGGTATTCAGGAAAGCCTGGGATGAAACACCATCGCCGGATACTGCCGCAGCCATTATCAACTGTTTACGGGGACTTGGCGACGTCGACGAGGCGGAGCGATTTTATGCCGCTGCGGTCACGGCCTGCACCGCAAATCAATGGCTGAAAACTGAACATGTGTGGACTTTGTATGCGAAATACATAAAGCCGGTTGATATTGCCGATACAACGGTCTTTATGCAAAAGGCTGAAGAGATAATGAGGCTGACCACCGACCTTCTTCCCCGAAAGCTCACCGCGTTTAAAGTGACCGATATTCTGGCCCGGGAGCTCGAACCGGACTGGAACGCCGTGCGCCGGTGGCTTGAGATGATACAGGACGTTGAACACGAGCAGACCACGGTTGAGCCTGAAAAAAAACTCTCGGACAAGAAAAAATGGTATTTCAAATACACAAAGGTCTTGATAAAATTAGGGGAATATGAATTGTGCCGCCGCTATTGCGCAAAGGCGCAGTCGATTTTCAAAACGGCTTACTTCTTCAGTCATCGCTCGGCAAAATGCTTAGCCGCAATGGGCGGCTACCAACAGGCGCGTGCGGAATACGAAGCGCTTCTGGGGAAGCATGACGAATGGTATATCCACCTTGACCTGGCCGAGCTTCTGATGAAAATAGGCGAGTATGCACAGGCCGATCAACAGGTGGTTTCCGCGCTGTCGAAGTGTCCGCACATGCATTTAAAAGTCCGCGCGCTGCACGTGTGGGCATGCATACTGGAAAAAACAGCCCCTGCCCACGCGTGGCTGCCGCTCGCACTGTGTATCAGGTTCAGGCGGACGCAGGGATGGCCGGTACCGGCCGAATTAGAGGAACTTGCAGGACGAATACCCGAGCCTGCGGACGCTGTAGGGAAATCGATTGAAGATTTGCGGCGAATGGTCGATCGGCTTATACGCGGCCGTCAGGAAACGTTCTGCCCCGATCTAACCGGTGTAATTAAAAACATCAGAGAAAAATTCGGTTTTATTCGCGGCAGTGACGGCACTGACGTCTTTTTTAGCCTCGGAAATTTTACCGGCGGACAGCCCTACATTGGGCAGCGGGTTGTCTATAAAATTCGGCAGGCATATGACAGAAAGAAAAAACGCACGTCTGCCGAGGCGTTTGACGTGCGGAGCACCGAAAGATTTCACGGATCGACAATGCCGAAAAACCTCTCAATAAGAGAATGAAGCATATCAATCTTTTCTTCTAGTGTCAGTTCTAAGTTATTGTCAAATAGTAAGTTATTAATATCTTCAACACCTGCCTCCCGCGGCATGCAGATATTGGTAAAACAGCGTAGCGAACCCCGGCACAAATCAACACAACGCATGATCTCGCTTTCGTAAAAATAGCTGTTGTGGCAGATTTCCGTCACAAACGCATTTGCTTTCAAACCCTGACATTGCAGCATGCGGATTGTCTCAACACCTGGAGGCGGGCAGTTGGCGCACATCATTTCGTCTTTAACCTAAATTCCGCAGTTGGATGCGGCGCTGCGGCCGCACAGGGCAATGGATACGAATAATTTCGGCCGAAGGCCGGTATACCTTACCCGTATGAACGGAGTGAAAATCTGTTGAGTGCTCTGACGTGTTTCGACAGGCTCAACACACCGCTTCAGGCTGCTTGGACATATCACTCGGCGGATATGCCCTGCACCGCCTTCACCCCGTATCATCTCAACATCTTACGGCCTCGCATCCACCCCAACTGCGGATAAGATACTGCCCGATTTTTTTTGCCATGTCCAGGACATCTGGCAAGCCGAATCGGAGGGAGGACGGCGTTTTTCGGCTGGTGCATCAGTTCAAAGACCGTTGCGACGTCGCACAACGAACCCATGCAGTTCGTGACGTTCGAGGATGAGACCGCGACATGCGAGTGCGTGCTGTTTCCCGATGCATATCGGCGGTTCGTGCGCTATCTGGGATGGAAGGAGGCGTTCGCGGTACGCGGCACGGTGCAGGAGGAGTACGGTGCGGTGACCGTGATTGTAGATTCCATAGAGCCGGTTCGCGGCGCTGAGCGCGGTGCCGGCTCTGCGCAAAATGAGGAGGCTATTCCACCACGCTTCTGCGCCGGCTCCTCTGTGATGAAATCCGGTAGGTGAGGATGAGCGAATTGCGCCGCGTATTGTAGGTTGCGCGCTTTTCCGCCGGCAGGTCGGAGAGACGGCCCGGCTGAAAGCCCAGTTCGGAAAACCAGTCGGCGGCCTGAGTCGTGAGAACAAACAGCCTTTTCAGCTTTAATTTTGATGCTTTTTCGATCAGATACGACACGATTTTCTTGCCGGTGCCAAGGTTGAGATAGGCGGAGTCAACCGCGATGCCGGCGATTTCACCCGACTTATCGGGGAAGCAGTGAAGCGCGCCGCACCCGTGTATGGTTCCGTCAACCTCATACACCACGTAATCATCCGCTTTTTCCTCTATCTGCTGCGCGGTGCGGGGTATGAGCACCTGCTCTTCAACCAGCGGCTCGATTATCCGCAGCACCTCTGGTATGTCGGCCGGCATGAGCGGCCTGATATTGTCGAGCTGGTTTGCATAGATCATGGTGCCGAATCCCCGGTTGGAGAAGATCTCCTTCAGCAGCATTCCTTCCACCCGTCCGTCGATGATATGCACCCGCCGCACGCCGTCCCTGCATGCATGATACGCCATTGTCACCAATTCCATTTCGGCGGCATGTTTGACCCGGGCGTTGAGATCGATGAAATGCCCAGCTTCTTCCACGGTCATTTGCGATATCGTCCCATCGCTTGACACGTATACGCTTTTCGGCGCCTTGAATTTTTTGGCCGAAATCCCGCTAAATCCTGTGATGAAAAAGAGCTTTGCGGCGCCAAGCTCCCGGCTTATGGTGAGGGCGAGTTCGTTGGAGGAAATGTTGTACGGCTTGCCCCGCGCGTTCCATCCGATGTTGGGAAATATCGGTATCTGACCTTCGCCGATTATCCGCTTCACAATATCGGTCTGGAGTTTCTCGACCGTTCCGGAGCTGAGATAATCCACGCCGTCGCGCACGCCGATCGCCCGCGCCTTCACCCAGTTGCCGATAATGGCATTGGCGCTATTCTCCGCCAGAAGCGTCATAATCCTGTTACACACGTCGAACGCCGCCATTTTGATATACTGAATCGCTTCCGCGGGCGATATTCGTATGCCGTTCACGGTCCGGCACGTGATTTTATACGTCGCGAGCACTTCATCGATGCGGTGTTTCGTGCCGGGAACAAGCACAATCTTGATCCCGACCCGGTGCAGTAAAACGATATCCTTGATAAGGATGGGGAAAAAGGGATGGTTGAGAAGAGAGCTGTCGATTTTGACGACGAACGTCTCGTCCTTGAAACTGTTGACATACCCAAAGGCCTGGCGGATGGTCTCCACTTGTTCTTTGAGTTGAATTTTATCCATAAGCGTCTATGCGGTTGGATAGTCGATGGGAATAGAGTCTTCCTGGGTATCTTCTACGAAAAAGCGTCGTTTTCTCTCTGGAGATACCCGTGACTTTTTCTTGTAAACTGACCTCTGACTTCTGGCCTCTGGCCTCTCCGGCGAAACCGGCTTAGGCGATACCTTGCCAACACACCCAGCGCAACCGCAAGTAAAATAATCATCCGTCGGCGGCAGCGCCAAAAATGACGGCATAGAAAGAGGCGGGGAAATCCATTTCAACTGTTGAACCTAAATTCCGCAGTTGGATGCGGCGCTACGGCCGCAAAGGGCAATGGATACGAATAATTTCGGCCGAAGGCCGGTATACCGTACCCTTATGAACGGAGTGAAAATCTGTTGAGCGCTCTGGCGCTTCAGGCGGCTTGGACATATCACTCGGCGGATATGCCC
>Ga0129299_1000130_pt1 | contig 42067 bp, 26 predicted proteins | sample ConPoolayeCmetaG_FD_94477 | JGI IMG/M metagenome (GOLD analysis project Ga0129299, IMG submission 94477) | Hot spring microbial mat communities from California, USA to study Microbial Dark Matter (Phase II) - Cone Pool mat layer C metaG ...
AACGACTTCGCCCGGTGGGTCAGGTCGCGCGCACTGGGACCGCCGCCAACCGTGGCTGCAAGCGCACCAGAAGCAGTGGCGCCGCGATCGCGATCGACGAATACGTCCCGGTGATGATTCCCATGATCATGCAGGCGTTGAACCCACGAATGCTGCTGCCGCCGAAAACGTACATTGTCAGCAGCACAACCAGCGTGGTGAGCGCGGTCATGATGGTCCGCGACATGGTCTGGTTGATGCTGGCGTTGACGATCTCCGGTGTAAGCTGGCCCAGTCGCCCGCGCGTCTCACGAATGCGGTCGAAGACCACGATCGTATCGTTGATCGAGTAACCAATGATCGTCAGCAGGGCCGCCACGATCGTCATGTTGATCTTGAAGTCGCTGATCAACAGAGCATTGCCGATCGGGTGGTCCTTGCCGCCGATCCACCCGCTGATGCCGATGAAGGCCAGCGCGACGAGTGCGTCGTGGATCAGCGCTGCCACACCCGCCAGACCGTAACTCGCCCGCCCGAAGCGGATCCACAGATAGCCGATGATCATAGCCCAGGACAAGAGCATGGCCATCGACGCCTGCTGGGTGGAGCGCGCCGCCACTTGCGGCTTGAACTGCATCACCTTGCGCAGCGTCTGCTCGCTTTCGAAAGCCGTCCGCGCCAGGCGCAGTTCGTCGGCCGCAAATCCGCTCAGCCACATCTTGGGATCGTCGCTGTAGCGGATGTCCGGATCAATGCAGGCGATCAGCACCGAGCTGTACAACGGCTGCCCGCTCTGGTCGCTACTGCCGGCCGGCTTGACACCGAACACCTCGAACCGCCGCTTGGGCATATCCTGGAAATCCGGCTGAAAGTGCATGTTGTCGAGGCGCTCCGTCAGCGCGGCCACCGACTGGGGCGGGTTCAACTCGTCGAAATACATGGCCGCGCCGCCGTGAAAATCCGTCAGGTCGATATGCACGCCCGCCGGCAAGTCCGCCGCCACCTCAGGCGGCAGGTTCTCGCTGACCGGGAACGGCTCGACGCCGCGGCCGCGGAACACGTACTCGATCCGCGGCTGCACATCCAGGCGGTCCCCCAAGGCGCTCTCCAGCGCTTGCTGCACCAGTCGTTGGTTGGTGACGGTGGTGGTGAGCGCCCACGTGTTGCCACTCTGCGCCAGCCCGCCGGCGTCCAGCACCGCGTTGATGCTGGCGCGCGCCAGGCTGTCGCCGGTGCCCTTCAGCGCGATAGCCAGACCTCGAATGGTCTGGGCAAGTTGCTCGGCCGTGATCTCATTGGCGGCAACCAACCGCACCTGGTCGGTCTCGGGCACCGTGGCGAGACCGCCTCGCTGCATAATGCCTTTCTCCTCCAAAGGCTCCTTTAGGATAGCTGCCAACCGATTCGCGGGAACATCCGCTACGCGGACTAGGAAAACGCCCAACTCGGCCGGAACGGGTTCAACCGTCGCACCCGCCAGGCGCGCGATGCTGATCTCCACTTCACGGCCGACCCGCCCCAGTTCACGTGCGATCAGTCGATCGTCAATCGCATGTGCCGGGTCGTTCTTGACGCCGAACTCGGCCGACACGCCACCCAGGAACTCCACATCCATGACGTTGCTGTAGCCGCGCTCATAAAGCAAGAACAGTCCCCCTGCCAGGAACAGGGCCGAAAGCGGTATGAAGAACTTGCGCTTGGCGTACCAGTCGATCTTGGGTACGCCGATCAGGCGCAGCATCCGGATCTCTTTGATCAGGTTGTACTTCACCAGCACAGCGAATAACGTGCGCGTCACAAACACCGCGGTGAAGAGGTTCAATACGATGCCCCAGCCTAGCGTCAGACCGAACCCTTTGATCTCCTCGCTGCCGGCATAGTAGATGATCACGCAAGTCAGCAGCGTCGTAATATTGGAGTCGAGAATGGTCGAGAGGGCCTTGTCATAGCCGTTCTTGATGACCATGCGCAGCGACGAACCGCGCTCCTTCTCCTCCCGCATACGCTCGTAAATCAGCACATTCGCATCCACCGCCATACCGACCGACAGGATGATGCCGGCGATGCCCACCAGCGTGATGCGCGCCCCCAGCATGGCCATCGCCGCCAACAGCAGGAAAATGTTCAGCGCCAGCGCCACGTTGGCGACCGCACCGCACATCATGTAATACACGAGCATGATCAGCACGACGCCGATGCCGCCATATATGCCGGCCCGCACTGCCGCGTCGCGGTTTGCCTCGCCCAGACTGGAACCGACGGTGCGTTCTGACAGCGGCGTGTCCTTCAGGCGGGCCGGGAGCGTGCCACCCTCCATGGAGCGCACCAGGTACATGACCTTGTCCGGGCTGAATTCGCCGGTTATCTGCCCGTGCGTACGAATGGCACTCTGAATGGTCGGAGCCGAATAGGCGATGTCATCCACCAGAATGCACAAGGGCTTGCCGATATTCCGCCGCGTCAGGTTCTCGAACATCTGCCCGCCCACTACATCCAGCTCGAACGCCACCGATGGCCGACCGTGCTGATCGCGGTCGGCCCGCGCCCGGTTCAGCCGCCACCTGCGCTGCGTCGGCTCGTCCTGCAATAACCCGTCCTCCGGTGTGGTCTTGGCCAGCACGTAATAGTCGTTCTCGACTCTCTCAATCACGTAGGCCGCCGATTCTTCGTACTTGAAGGCTTCCAGTTCGGCCGGCGTCTCCAGGTTGAAGAACTGAAGCGGATCGTCGATCCTGAACCAGCCGTAGCCGGTTCCCGGCAGCTTCTGGCGCCCCTCATTCCGAAGCTGGTCACGGTACATGTTGTACTTGGTCGGGTTGCCGGGATCGGGTTCCGCCAGGATGCGGAACTCCAGCCGGCCCGACCCGCGCAGCAGACGCTTCAGATCGGACGGGCTTTCCAGAAACCGCCGCTTGCCACGCCAAGTGTCGAACTTGGCGACAACTTCCTCGATCTGTTCGCGCAGATCCGCGTGGCGCTCGATGATCTGGGCCATGCTCTTCTGGCGCACCGCCGACTGCGCTTCCAGCTCCAAGATTTCCTCGAAGCGCCGACGGTTCAGATTGGTCGCCAAGACCTCTTGGAGGGCATCCTCGTACAGCTCCAGCGCGTCGCGATACGCCAGGTCGAGGGCTTCCTGCGTGACCGGCGCAGTGGCCGTGGCTGCGGCGCCGGCGTCACTCTCCGCCGCTTGTGTCGTCACCGCTCCGCGTTCCCTGGCCGCCCGGGCCGCCTCCAGCGCGTCGTAGCGATCACGCGCCGCCAACAACAGCCGTTCGCGCTCCGCCGCCACCTTCTCGATCGCCGCTCGGCGTTCGCCGGCGTCCGCTCCCGACAGACGCGCCAACGCCGCATTGGCCGACAGCCAGGCCAGTTCATGCAGAGCGGCCTCACGCTCCGCTCCGGTCAGGCGCAGGGCCTGCAAAATCTGGCCACGCGTCAGCTCATGGCTATAAAGGCGCTCCAGCGCTTCGCGGTAAGCGTTCAGACGCTCCTTGGCATCCCGCGGCGGCAGCGGCATCTGCACCTCGATGCGGTTGCGCCCCTGCACCCGCCAGGTCAGGTCGTAAACCCCCTTCGGATCGACGCGCCTTTGCAGTAGCGTCTTGACGCGCTCTGCCAGGTCGGGTTCGTTCTCCGCCGCTGTCGTGTCGATCTCGAAGATCAGTGATGTTCCACCAGCAATATCCAACCCCGGGCGCAGCTTCTGCTGCGGCGGCCAAAGCATCACGAAGCCGATCAGGATCACGACGCCGATCACGATCAGGCGTTGTCCAACATTTTTCTCCATGTCCAGGCTCCTCACCTGCTAAAGTGTTTGCTGCTGACGCCGCAGTGCCCCCTTCGCCGGATCACTGCCCGGCTCTTCGATCGCCGGGACGTCGCCAGCCTGGCGGCCTGGCACACCGTGTCCGCATCGACTGCGATCCACTTTGTTCCGCCAACGAAGAGTGACTGTCGGGCGCCACGCTGATGCTTGTTTGCGACTTTCTTGCTTGTGACTTTTCCGATGCGCACGCAGGCGAATGTTGGGAAGGCTCCGATCGCCGCCAAGGCGCCGGTATAGCCAGAGTTGCGGCAATGCTACTCGACTACGGGCCGTCAAACCCCGGCGGCGCGCTTGATCAGTGCTGCGGGCGGTCCGGTCCGCAACAGCACGATATGTACGGCAGGGTCACGGAAGTCGCAACTCACCTGAGCAGTGAGCAAAATGACAACGCCATCGCTGCGCTTCAGCCAACCGGCCCATGTGCAATCCGCTGGGAGAGCCGCACTCCCCTGCTCACCCGTCGCCGGCCGTCGTGAACCGCAACTGACCACCCCGTCCCGGGCGCCGACCGCAAGGCGCAGCGCGGCCTGCGCCCAACCGCTGGTCCAGCGCGGAGCAGCGGCGTCCGGGACGATATGCGGTAGCCGCTTGGTCTTCTTCGTGCTCGAGGAGCGCTGTTGCTCCGGTTGCGTGTCAGCCGTTCGTCCATCGGCCGGAGCGGCCAACAACCACGGCCAGACCTTTTCCTGCAAGGCCAGCAGCAATAGCACCGCCAGGCTGCAAGCGACGCGTGTCGTCTTGTCCGCCCGCAAGTTGAGCATTGGCACCATGATACCGGGAAAAGCGGCACCTCTCAATCGACTGGCGGGGTCGTATCTGTCGGGCGCCCAGTGGCGTCGTAAAATCAACCATATGGCCGATTCTGCAAGCCCAAGTCGCTGCGTCGAGCTCGAGCTGGACGGGCTGCACTGCGCCGGGTGCGTAAGCACGGTGGAATCGGCTCTGCGCGGGGTGCCGGGTGTGAGCGACGCCAGAGTGAATCTGGCCACGCTGCGAGCCACAGTTTGGCTGAAAGAACCTTCGGCGACCGCCGCGACGGACATGCTCGTACGTGCCGTCCGCTGGGCTGGTTACAGTGCTCGACCTCGTGGCCAGACCGAGTCCGGGCGCCACGCCGCCGCACACCGCCTCGCCATCTTGCGCAAGCAGCGCATACGTCTCTTGATCGCCACACTCCTAGGCTTGCCTGTGCTGGTCGCCCACTTGGCCGTCCTAGCTCCGTCCTCGTGGCGCGCGCCTTGGCTCGATTCGCTTCGGACCCAACATGCGGGGTGGTGGTGGCAGGCAGTCCTTACGGTCGCTGTCCTGGCCGTTGCGGCCGGTCCGATGGTTCTGGGCGCAGCGCGGGCGTTGATGGCACGCACCGCCAACATGGACCTGCTGGTCGCGCTGGGAGCGCTGACGGCCTTGACTGCCGGCCTGGTCGGCGGCCTGACCCACGTCCACGAACTCCTGCTCTTCGATGCCGCAGTGATGATCGTCCTTTTTGTTGGCTTGGGGAAATACCTGGAGGCTAAAGCCCAACGGCAAGCCTCTTGCGCACTGGAAGCCCTCTTTTCACGTCTGCCGCGCACCGCGCGGCGTATCCGTGACGACGTGGCTGAGACTGTGCCGATCGAGGCTGTACGCCCCGGTGACCGACTGCGTATCGCCGCTCATAGCGTCGTACCCGTGGATGGTGTGGTGCTCACGGGCACTGTTACAACCGACGAGTCCATGCTCACAGGCGAGAGTCTCCCCGTCGAGCGCACCGCAGGACAGCACGTGCTCGGTGGCACACAGGTCGTCGACGGTCTGGCGGACATTCGCGCTACCAGCACCGGGCAAAACAGCGCCGCCGCCAGAATCGCACACCTCGTCGAACAAGCCCAGGCGGTCAAACCGACCTGGCAGCGTCTGGCCGACCGGGCGGCCGCTATCTTCGTGCCGCTGGTCATTGCCGCGGCTGCGGCTACCTTCGTCGGCTGGAAGCTGGTCGGTGCTGAGACGGCTTGGGCGCTACAGCGCATGATAGCCACACTGGTGGTAGCCTGTCCTTGTGCCCTGGGATTGGCTATTCCCACGGCTGTGCTGGTAGGCACCACACGGGCAGCCGCGCACGGCATCCTGGTGCGCGACGCCGAGGCCCTCGAAGCTGCCGCCAAACTTCGCGTTGTCCTGCTTGACAAGACCGGTACGCTCACACTCGGGCGCCCGGCACTCGCCGCCCTTGAGCTGTGCAACCAAGCCAGCGAGGCTGAGGTGCTAGCCGCCGCCGCGGCTCTCGAGCAGTTCAGTGCCCATCCATTCGCTGTCGCTATTCTGCAAGCTGCCCGGGACCGCCAAGTGAGCCTGCCGTCCGTCAGTGCGCTGGAAGCTCAAGCGGGTGGCGGCGTGCGCGGGCTGGTTGGCGGCCGAGTGGCGGTCGTCGGCAGCAGTGCGTGGTTGCGCGAGAACGGCATCGAAACGGCAGCATACGAGGAGCAAGCCGATGCCTTGGCCGCGGGCGGCATGAGCATCGTCTGGGTGGCGCTCAACGGACGGGTCGGCGCTCTGCTGGCTTTGGCTGACGAACTACACCCCGAGGCTCCGGCGCTGGTGGCGGAACTGCGGACCCTGGGGGTGCGGGTGCGCATGTTGTCCGGCGACCGACACGCTGCCGTCAGCGCGCTCGCCGACCGGCTGGGCATCGCCGAATACGAAGCCCAGCTCACGCCGCAGGACAAACTGCGGCGCGTCCGCGAGCTGACGGAACGGCAGCGCGGCGTCGCGATGGTTGGCGACGGGATCAATGACGCTCCGGCTCTGGCGGCCGCGGACGTCGGCATTGCCATCGGAACGGGGGCTGACGTTGCACGCGAGGCCGCCGATATTTGTCTGGTCGGTCATTCGCCACGCCTCATCGCCCAGACCATCCGCATTTCCCGAGCCAGCGCACGCGTCATGCGGCAGAATCTGTTCTGGGCAGTGGCATACAACGCCGTCATGCTGCCGCTGGCCGTACTTACCCCCCTGCCTCCCGCACTGGCAACCGCGGCGATGATGGCAAGTTCGCTCACCGTGGTCGGCAACGCGCTGCGACTTGGGCGGGTTATTTGACCCTCCGCTAGGGTCTGCCCACCACAACCAAGCGGATTTGCTGAGGGTTGACTTGCACGCCGACAGGTTGGTCGTCAAGCTGCAATCGCGGCGCGGGTAGCTCGCCGACTCCAGGACGCACGACCGCCAGAAAATACTCCTGCGCATGCAGTCCCGGTTTCAATTCTGTCAACCGAGTGCGCAGCCGGTCCGGCTCTGACACCAACCCGTACGACTGGGCACGTTCCAGCATGCCACGGACGGTGTGGCAAGTTGGTGGCACATCCTGCGACCAACTCAGCGTCCCCGCCAGGGCAGTGTGCAGCTCCAGCTCATCGCGCACTTTCAGCAGTTGCCCCGGCACCAATCGGTCGGTGGGCTGCCAAGGCACCCAGTCCCAACCCGGCTCCTCTCCATCCGCGCCGACCGGTGGAACACGTGCCTGCACCCCAACCTCAGGTGGCGTAATCCGCCCTCGACCGTGTGCATGTTCCGGCCCTTCGCGCACCTTGGTCCAGACGAACACGCGACGGTGCAGCGTAAGGTCCGCAGCGCCCGGCGCACGCACCTCGTCTGCCACCTCATACGGGGCAGCAACGCGCCGGCACCCGTCCTCTGCTCGCACTTCGACGGCCACTTCGCCCGCAGCTATCCGCGCTGCTTCTGCCTCCATGTGTAGCCACGTCCGGCTGCCAGCCGGAAGTTCCAGTCGCGCCGGTGCAGACGCCGGCAGCGAGCGCAGCAACGACCGACTGCCGACCACTCGCATCGTCTCGGCACTCAGCCCGTCGCCCAATTCCCAGCGCACCTCGGCGTACCTCGGGTCGGCGCCGGCGTTCTCCAGCTCTAAGGCCACCAGCACTCTATCGCCGACGCGCATTCGTCGCGGCACACTCAACGTCGCGGTGATCCCCTGCCGAGCGTCGATCAACAAGCTCTCGGCAGCAAAAGCGCCGTCGGCACTGCGCGCCACGACTATCAGACGGTAGCACCCAGGACGCTCCGGCACCGGCACCTCGAACTCCCCCACCCCGTTCGGCACCGCCAGGCTGGCACACCACAGCGTCATGCCCTCCGCCAGTTCGGCCGGAATCTCCCGATACAGCGCCACCGGCGGTTCGTCAGTCGTTTCGTCTTGTGCCCTCTGATCCGGGCGCACTTCGCCGAGCGACGTGCCGATGCTCAACCCCGACGCTCGTCGTGATTGCTCCGCCGTGCTCACGCTGGCGGCCGGGTCGACGAATCCGCTTCTGGAAGCCAGTGTCAGTCGGGCAATCAGGACCGTCGGCGGAGCGGCCGCCGCAGCGCGGCTTGCCACCGCCTTGACTGTCACACGCTCACCAGGCCACACAGCGATGCGCGGCGTCTGAAGTGCCAGAACGATGGGCTGACTCGGGTCCGGTTCCACCGGCTCGACCGCCAAGAGCCGCGCCTGCGCCGCCTGCAACCCCAGCACCGCCACGCGCAGGCCGGCGGTCGGCAGATCCTCCAGGGGTAACGTCAGTTCCGCCTGCCCACGGAGCACCGGCAAAGCCGACGCGGCTAGCGGTTCTGACCGGGCCAACAGTGCCAGCACCGGCCCGTCGTGTTCCCCCGATAGCGTCACTCGCACGGCCACCTGCTGCGGCGAACTGAGCAGATTAGCAGAACATTTGATGGATGGTCGGGCCGCCGCCGTCGCCTGCACCGCCTGTACCGTGACAGCGCGCCTGAGCGTCAGCGGCGGTTGTTCGACCATGTCCAGCGTAACAACTGCCTCATACAAACCCGGTTCCGGCTCCCACGGCATGCTCACGAATCCTTGCGGACTGGCCCGCAAAGGCAGTCTGGTCACTTCGGCGCCGTCGCGCCGCACAGAAACCGTCGGTGGTCGCGACAGCACCGCCCCCGCCGGATCTACCCAAGCGCAAATGAACCTGAGCGGCTGATGCGCGACCGCCTGCGAAGGATCGCACGTCAGCCAGGCGTGAGGCCGGGACGCCCCCACCAGCACGGTCGTCTGCGCCGCACCTTCCCGCCCCTCCAGACTAGTCACTCGGGCACGGATGTGGATGGCGAGCGGCACGTCTGACAGGCCAAGCGCGCTCAGCGGCAGCTCGAAGCGCCACTGACCGTCCACGTCCAACCGCCCCTCGTGAGCCACTGACTGGCCCTCCATCTGATAGTCTCGGAGCCCCGTTAGCGGCAGCAAGAAGCTGTCAAAAACGCAACGGGCCCGGGCGTGCAGTGGAGCTGCACCCCACGGATATTCCGCTCGCACGGTGCCGCGCAGCACGCCGGCATCCGCCGGCAGCCACACCGGAACGTCCTCAATCCGAACGCGGAATTGACGCTCATCGGTCCGCGGAGCGCTGACCGTCGGGCGTCCTAACACGTTCCACAACGACTGCCCATCGAGACGGGTGAGCACCCGGAGGTGCTCGCCTGCCTGGCCGGCGTCCACCCGCAGCGACGCTCCGAAGACCCCGCCCGCAAGCAGCGGCAGCCCCTGCCTCAGCTTCACCCGTTCCAACGCGTCAATGGCCGTCAATTCCAGCCGACTACCGATCGGCGGGTTGACTTCGCCGGTCTCACCGGGCAGGAGAAAGCCTGCGGCATAAAAGCTCTCGCCAATCCCCGGACCCGGCGGCCCCGTCAACAGGGCCACGCGCGGCAGCGTTTCGCCCACCCCCAGACTGGCAACCTCTCCGCGACAAACAGCCAGGTGCTCGCCGCAGCGCAGCAGGCATACCCAGCCCTTGTCGCGCAGAACCGCCGCTTCCGCCGGCAGCCGAAAGTTGGCCACCGCTTGCTCAGCCCACGCCAAAGACTCGCCGGCTATCGGCTCCGCCTCCGGCAGCGGCATAAGCGCGACCTCTACCGGTGCAAACGAGCGGTTCATCCAGAAGCGCGCCTGAATCGGCTGGTAGTCATGACCGTCGGCCCCGGGGTGACCCGCCCACGCCAGCACCCGCTGCCGCCCGGTAACGCAAACCGCCAGAAGATCGCTTACAATCACCAAGTGCTTGCGCTTGTAAACTTGACCGTCGGCGTCGCGGCCGCTGGCCAACACCACATAGGCGCCCGGCGGTACCAGGCACTCCAACGACTCGTCGTTCGAAGCCGAGTTCCACCAGGCGTACGCCGTCTCTGCTCGCGTGACTAAATCGCGCGACAACCGAATCGATCCCGACTCCGGCAGTCCGGCTTCGCTGCCGCGTGTTCGCGGATTGCTCAACCAGGCTTCTACGTCGACCTGGCGCACCTCCAACCGCACGCTCTCCAGTCCGCGGACCCGGAGGCGTATGGGCAGCGGCTGGCCCGCAGAGACGCGCGTAGGCACGTCCAGCAACAGGTCAGGATGAGTAAGGCGCTCCACGGCCTGGCGCGCCTGTGCGGCCGCTTCGCCGACGCATTCGACTGCCACGCGCCGGTACCACTCGACGGCCTCGCCCCAGGATTGGCGTTGTTCGCAATCTGTCGCCAGTGTCAGCGCCGCCTGGCAACCCGCCGGCGTCAGCTCCGCCACGTCGGTCAACCGCCGCAGCAGGCCGCGCCCCTCGTCGGCCGTCTCCGGCGCGCACAACAGGTAACGTCCCAACACCAAGTTCAACCGCGCCAGGCTGTCCGACGCGTTTGGCAAAGCACTTATACGCGACCGCAGCGCTTCGATTTGCGCTCGCCGGGTGGCACGAGCGGCCGTCGCATGCGCCGGCCGCGGCACGTTGAAGCGCGCCGGCGTGCGCTCCCACTCGTTGTGCACGGCCCAGGTCTGGGCAAGGGCTTCCAGTGCCTCGGTTTGGCGCGGATCGCCACGGGCCGCGAAACCTGCCGCCGCTTTCTCCAACACTGCCAAGGCGTCGGCCGTCTCCGCCAGCGCCGTGAGGGCCACGCCGTACGCCAGATTGCACTCCGGGTCATCCCCCAAGGCCGGGTCTTCGAGCATCATCTGTTGCAAGCGTGCCCGTCCTTCATTACGTTCGGCACGTGTCGGCGAGCGCAACAGACATAGGGTTTCCAGGAGGGCCGCGTCGCGGCGCCACGGCTGGTCACCGGCGCGCGCCAGCAGTTCCAGGCATGCCCGACGCGCCTCTGCGTACTGGCCACTCTCATATAGGCGTAGTGCTGCTTGAACTGGTGATGCCCAGGAATGGCCAGATCCCGCGGCTCGCTTGTCAGTTGACACTTGCCCTGTCACCGATGCCGCTGCCAATAAACAGATTGCCAGCCTGAGCACGCCGGCAGCCACCCGATTGCCTGAGGCGGCCATCCGATGAAGAGATTGACGCGGAGAACATCGAGAGCATCTTCCCGCACACGCCGGCCTGGGGTTTGCGCCGAGTTTGCCAGCCATGGCCATGGCAACACGCAGCGTCGAGGCAGAACAGGCCGATTCTCTGGCGTTTCGGTTCATGGGTGGTTGCTTGCTAGCGGATGCACAAAGCACTACCGAGCGCGCACAAAGTCGGCAACATGAACATCGCCGCGTGCCAACAACGGACGGATTTCACTCAGAAACCGCTGAGCATCCTGATAGTAACCGGCGGTTGGCCGCAAGTCGGGCCGCAGCGTGCGCCAATAGGCGTTGAACCGTTCCATCAACAGCTCACGCACGTACTTCGCCAGCATGCTGGCCAGCGCGATGGGCAAATGCCGGCATTCCCCTTCGACAGCGAACTCCACCAGCCAGTCGCTGTCATTGCCGCTCAGGCGGTAACGACTGCACACCGGGCTGCGTTCCAGCTCATGCAGGTGCCGCTCTGGAAATGCCTGCATCAGCAGCCGCCGATAGTCGTGACGCCCGCCCAGCCTGTCCACCCGCGCACAAAGTTGCTGCGTGCCACTGCGATCGGCGGCCCAGGACAACAGCCGCAGTACCGCTTCTGTCAGCACCGCCGCCTTGTTGCGCGTCTGGCGAAGGCGCTCGTTGAACGCATCCTCGGTGATAACGAGCGCCGCCAGTCCGCAGCAACTTACTCCGGCGGATGCCATGGTTCGCTTCAGACGCTCGCTCGCCCCCACGCAGACCGAGCGCACGGCATCGCGCGGCAGCGGCACGTTCAGGTCGCGGTACCACGGGCGCGTCCCCGCCAAGAAACCCGACACCGGCGACAGCGCCTCCAGTAGTCCGCCCAGCGTGCCGTGCCGCAGCCCGAGCGCCGCGGCGAAAGCCAGTACGGTTCGCTCCAGGCTGGCCAAGCCCTGCTTACGCTCGAATAGCTGCTTCGAATCGCCAACCGGTAAACGCCCTTCGCCGCGTCCAGCGCTACGCGTAATGGCGCCGCCAAGACATTCCCAGAAATCCGCGTCCCTGCGGCTTGGCTCGACACGCCAAAGCGTGGCCGCAACCACTAACGGCCCCAGCAGAGGCCCGTAGCCCGCCTCATCAATGCCGACTACCAGCGGCACCTCACCAACCCAACACGTAGAAGACCGCGGTAAAAACGCAGTCGGCAGCGATCAGCCCGACCACGCTCTTGACCACCGTGGTGGTCGTGGCCCGACCGACACCCTCCGCTCCGCCGCTCACGTGCAGCCCTTCGTAGCAGGCCAGGCCGGCGATCAGCGTACCGAACACGGCGGCCTTCACCAACCCGGTGAGATAGTCGCCCAGCGTCAGCGCCGACCGCGTCAGATCGATGTAGGTCAGCGCCGGGACATCCAGGACCGCCACGGCCGTCAGCAGGCCGCCCAGCACGCCCACCACATCCGCCAACACCGTCAGGGCAACCATCATTACCGCCGTGGCGACAATGCGCGGAACCACCAAGAAGCGGATCGGATCCAGCGCGTGGGCCCGCAGCGCCTTGATCTCTTCACCCTCCACCATGGCCCCCAGTTCGGCGGCGATCGAAGCACCGGCGTAGCCACTGAGTATTACCGCCGTAATCAGTGGACCCAGCTCGCGAAACACAGCGATCGCAACAACATCGGCGACACGTTCCAACTGACCGTACGCCTGCAACGTGGGGGCCAGGTTCAACGCCAGGATGATGCCGATGAAAACCTGGACCAACACCACGATCGGGATACTGCGCACCCCGACACGGACGGCTTGCTGCACCAGCGCGGCACCACGGATGCGGTGCGCTCCGCCGCGCAGCGCCCGCAGCGCGCGCCTTCCGCTGGCCCCGTAGAGGCGTGCCAGGCCGCCAACATAAACCACGCCGCGCCGCCCAGCGCGCAGGGCGCGCCGCAAAGCGGCACCGATGGCCTCGATCGGTGCTCGCCAAGCCGATTGCGGAGAATGTGCCGGTGTCGAACTCATGGGCCATCGGCGTCGTCAATGCGGTCGCGAATGGTGAAAAAGCGATCCAGGTGCGTGATCTCCAGAACGCTGCGCACCCGCGGCTGCAAACCCAACAGAATCAGCCGCTGGCCCCGGCTCTCCACCTCGCGCTTCACATACACCATTGTGCCGACCCCCGATGAGTCCATATACTCCACGCCCGACAGGTCCAGCACCAGTTGGGTGGGCATGTCGGCAGCCGCCACCAGCAACGCCGTGCGAAGCTGCGGGGAGTTATGCAGGTCCACATGTCCATGCAGCCGCAGCACCGGCTGCCCGTTGAGCGACGCGTGCTCGATCTTGACCTCGCTCTCGCTGCTCATTGCCCAGGCTCGAGGCCGCCATGCCTGAGTCTGCCGCTAGCCGCCTCCACCTCTGGCCCCCCTCCGGCGTCCCGGGGTGCCGAGACCGGCTGACTGGACAACGGCGCCGGCTTCAGGGTACCGGCGCGCAGCGCTGCCCGCCAGCGCTGCACTGCCCGGGTGCGCTCTTCCTCCGGTCCGTAATGGCGATAACCGAAGTCTTCGCCGCACAAGCGCCGTAGCGATTGGATGGCGCACATTCGGACAGCACCATCCCGATCCTCCAGCAGGTCGACCAGCTTCGGCACCACCCGGAAGTCGCCGGACTCGCCCGCCCGGATAGCCGCCTGCGAGCGCTCCAAGGGGCTGGCCGAATCGAATGGCTCGTACTTGTCGCCGAAACGGCAGGCACCGCCAGCCAGCACGAGCACCAAGAAGGCAATGATGGCAACGGGAAGGATCCGGGCGCCGAACCGCATGGGAGCGATTATACGGCAGCATAGGTCGCACCGACAGCCAAGCACGAACCCTCAATCGCATGTGATCGGGCGTGGCGGCATAGTTTATGGGACCATCGCCGATGCGGACGACATCTCGGGTTGTGATCGCAATCGCTTCCATTGCAATAGGCTATAAACGGAACAAAAAATATTCTATTTGCCTTGCACCGTATGCCAAACGGTGGTATATTCTAAATAGAATCAAAGTGATCCTACTTCGCCGCAGTCGCGGACAGCGGCGTGAGCCGAGCGGCGAGGGCGGATGAACAGCGGCAGGAAACCGCCTCCCGAGCGATCCAGCCGCCAACGCTGGCGTACCTTACTTGTCCGGGGCGAGGGACGCCCGACTGGCACAGCCGACGACCGTGTCGGCGTGAACCTGCCAGCTAGAAAGCAGGGATGTTTCCCATGAAACGAATCATCAAGGCAAGCAAAGTCCATCGTCCGGCCACCGGCGTGCGCCGGCTACGCCCGACGGCCAAGCCCCCGGCGGCCGCCGTCCTCCAACACCTCTCGCAGGCCCAGCGCGAACTGCTCGAACGTCTGCTGAGCGAGCCGCAAGAATGCGTGTATCACCCGTGCTTCCGGCGCAGCACCATGCCGGGGGCCGAGTTGGAGTCAGTATTGCCGAAGCCCGCCGGCTGCACGCTCTCGGCGGATGCCGCCAGCGTACTCGAAACCGAGCTTGCACCCGGCGAGGTATTGTCCGCAGACGAAGAGCGACTGCTTTTTCTGCGCTTCAACTACTGCCGTTACCGCGTGCTGCGCATCTTGGCACGTTTCCGCGGTCGTCGCTTGACCGCTGCCGCGGTGCGCACCCTCCTGGAATGGGCCAACCGCGCCCAGGAGATCAGAACCGACATCATCCGTTTCAACACCTCGCTGGTCCTGGCGATGGCCCGGCGGTCGCGCAACAGCGGTGTCGAACTGGGCGAGTTGGTCAGCGAGGGCAATTTGGCGCTGCTGCGCTGCGTGGACAAGTTCGACGTGGCGCGCGGCTTCAAGTTCAGCACCTACGCCTGCCGCGCGATCCTGGCGAGCTTCTCGCGCGCCAGCGCCAAGGCCGCCCGGCACCGGGCACAATTCCCGGCACCCTACGACCCGGCCATGGAGCGCAGCGATCACTTGGAAACCAGGCGCGAAACGATCGAACTGGAGTGCGTGGATGAACTGAAGCGCATTCTCTTCGAGAACGCCGCCGATCTGTCGCCGGTCGAGCGACGCGTGCTCAATGCGCGCTTCTCCCTGGATGGGAGCAGCTCCGGCAGGAACCGGCGGCGACGCACGCTCGACCAGGTCGGCAGCCTGCTCGGCGTCAGCAAGGAGCGTGTGCGCCAGATTCAGAATCAGGCTATGTTGAAGATTCGCGCCGTTCTCGAGGAGCGCTTGCTGGCGGCCTCTTGAGACGAGCCAGCAGCCAACCGGACAGGCTTCCAGTCTACCTTCTCGTTCACCATCTCGCGCAGCGGGCACGCGTCAGTCACCGACGTGTGCCCGGTGTTTTAGACCATCAGCCCAGGCCACGCCGGAATGGCGCCGTCAGTCCCGCAGCGACGACGGATGACGGCCGCACGACAAGTCTTTCCGGAAACGCACGCGCCCACTCGACTCACCCGCCGGTCGTCGGCTTGAAAACACGGGTTTCCAGGGCCCGCACATAAGCGGTCCAGTCGCTGGCCGGGTCGCTGTCCGCCGCGATGGCCTCCGACATCATGGCCAGCTTGGCGTCCAGGTTGTCCAGATAGTGCACCATCACCGCTTCGCGCGTGGCGGGGAGGCGCGGGCTGCCAAACTCGTACTTGCCATGGTGCGAAAGAATGAGGTGTTTCAGCGCCAGCTCGATGTCCGCCGGGAACGGCCGGCCCGTTTCGGCCTCCAGTTGCCGGCACTTGTCGTGCACCCAGAGTACGCATTGAACCAAGTGCCCGATGAGCTGCCCTTCGTTGGTGTACTCGAAATTGGTCTCGTAAGCCAGCTCACGAACTTTGCCGGCATCGTGCAGGAAAATCCCGGCCAGGACGACATCGCGGCTGACCTGCGGGTACAAGGGACAGACGAGGGCCGCCAGTTTGAGCACGTTGCAGGTATGCTCGATCAGCCCGCCCACGTAGGCATGGTGCAACTGAACGGCCGCCGGAGCACGCTTGAACTGCTCCACGAACTCGGCGTCGTTCAGGAACTTCCCCAGCAGGGCTCGCAGATCACGGTTTTCGATGGTACGCAGGATATCCTTGATTTGCTTGAAAAGGGCGGTCACGTCTTGCAGCGTCGCCGGCAGAAACTCGCCCGGATCGAACGCCCCCGGCTCGACCGCCCGCACACCGTCGAGAATCAGTTGACGGGCACCTTTGTAGTTCTCGACTCGGCCACGAACATACAGCAGCCCCCCTTCCGGGATCGAATCGTAAAGCTCCTGTGAGGCCTGCCACATGCGGGCAATCATCTGCCCGCTGGCATCCGCCAGGACCGCATGAATGTACAGGCTGCCGTTGGTCGTCGTGCGCAGGTCCTTTTGAGCCACGCGATAGACCTGTTCATCGACGCGTTCGCCGGCCTGTAGGTCAGCAATGCGCCGCCGGGTTGGCGCCCTGTCGCTGCTCATGACGGCCGCTCGCCCCCGGGTTGGCTTGCCACGAAGGCCGTCCATTCATGGGCGTCCGGTGCGATGAAGACCGCCTTCTCGCCAAACAGATCCTTGCGCATGACGATGCCTAGCGGGGTTGTGAAGTACGAGTGAATAGCGGCGGCCAGCTCGGCAATGGCAACCGCCCAGGGTTTGCCCGCATCTTCCATGCTGCGCAAGACGTAATACAAGCCCTCTGGGCGCCCCTGGTGACGCAGCAGCATCTCGGCGATCAGAATCTGCTCGGCGGACTGGCGCGCCAGCGAGAAATCGGCACGCTCGTTCGCATGGAACACCACATGGTGTAGGTGCTCGATTTCATCCACCAGCCGCTGGAGATGATCCTGCGAGCGAACCGCCGCCGTCAACCGCTCATACTCTTCTTGTGAGAGTTTGGACACGCCTGCGCTCTCCGCTGGCTTCCGCCCACACCGCCGGACAGTCTCACCGCGGCGATGAACGCCGATCGCCTACCCGGGCGGCCGGATGCCGCGACCACGGCCGCGACCCGGTTGCGGCGCTGGCGCGCCACTCTGCTCCTTTGGCGGCTCGCCGGGCGCCGGCTCCGCGGCTGGTGCGGGAGTAAACTCCTCAGATGGCTGCGGCTCGGGCAAGTCGACCGGCTTGCCAGCAGCAGCGGCCTCGATTGCCGCCGCCACCGTGGCTTCTTCCGCCGTCGGTACCCGTCCCAGCCAGTCGATGATCTTGTCTACCTCTTGTTGCAGCTTCTCGTGGTAGGCAATGATGGCCTGCACTTCCGCGCTCGTCAGCGGGCTTTCAAGTTGAAACCGCCATTCCCCATCTGCCAGCACCAGGCGCAGTGTGCCGCGGCCACGCTCCGGCCCCAGCAGCCCCAGCGCCACATTAGGTGTTACGCTGGCGCTGGCGGCATCCAACACATCCCAGCGCGGCGGGCTGCTACTCAACCCGCGCAAGCGTGCCGTCAGCTCGCGCGCTCGGGTCGGCTCAAAGCGCCCTTTGAGATAGCGCTCCAGCGTGTCCACGGTCGCGAACGTGGCGAAAATCACATCGGACTTCTCAATCAGTGGGGCGACATCGTCGGTCCGGAACATGCGCAGCGCCAAGTCGACTTCGCCATCTTGCAGCGCGGCCAGCAGGCTACTGACGGCAACCCGCACAGCCTGCTCGGCCGAACTCGCGGCGCCCGTTCCGCTCCCGGCCTGCCCGCCACTCGCCGCCGCCGGTGGTAGCGCCGTGCCCGACAGATTGGCCGCCAGACGGGGGGCCTGATAGGTTGTGCCGTTCTGAAGGATGCCGGGGTCGAAAACCGTCGGCCCCAGCGGTGCTCCTTCCTTCTGCCTTCCGAGCGTCCTATCCAGCCGGCTGGTCGCGTCCTGAGACTCGCCACAGGAAACCAACCCCGACAACAGCCCGACTCCGACACTTAGCACAATCAGCAGCTTCTGCATGGCTCGTGCGATTCCTGCGCAGCCCTGCACGCGACCCCGAACCGCAGAAAGGACTCCGGTCACCAGCGGGTCGCGCGGGCACCAGCGGTTGCCACACGCCGGTCTGCAGCCCAAGCCGCAGCCGTCGATTGCAACCTAGCTCCCCAAGCACGCCGCGTCAATGGCAAGGCCGCTGACCGAGCGCGGCTGTCGCCCGGCAGTGCGGCGCAGCCGGACCGGCCGCCGCCGCGCCAAGGTCAACCGAAGTCGAGCGACAGGTGAGGTAGCTGCGACAGGGCGTGCTGGCCGGCCGTTGGAAGCCTCTTGACCGCCGGCTTCAGTCGCATCGGCGCCACGATTCCGAAGCAGCGAGGCTGCCACCCGCCCGCGGGTATCCCGCGCAGGCTGCCGTGGCGGGCGCCCGCTAGTTCCTGAGCTTCTCGGAAAGCCCAGGGACGTGCTCGCCGCCCACCCGGATCTCGATCGACGAGCCCTCGAAGTCCCGTCCGATCGGCTCGTAACGACCGCCCAGGTGCGCTGCCAGGAAGGCTTCCGCCACCGCGTGGAACGCGAGGCTGTTTTCCGGGCGGGCAAACCCGTGGCCTTCGTCTGAGAACAGCGCGTAAGTCACCGGAACACCCTTGCCCTGCATGGCGGCGACGATCTGGTCCGACTCCGCCTGCTTGACGCGCGGATCGTTGGCACCCTGGGCGATCAGCAACGGTCTTTGAATGCGGTCCACGTAGGTCAGTGGCGAGCGGGACCTCAAGAAGGCCCGCCCCTCTTCGGTGCGATGGTCGCCGATGCGCCGGGCCATCAGGTCCATCATCGGCTGCCAATACGGCGGCGCTGCTTCCATGAGCGTGACCAGATTCGACGGTCCGACCCAGTCGACGCCGCAGGCGAACACCTCGGGTGTAAACGTCAGTCCGACCAAAGTCGCGTAGCCGCCATAACTCATGCCCATGATCGCCACGCGTTTCCGGTCGGCGATCCCCTCTGCAATGGCCCAACTGACAGCGTCGATCAGATCGTCATGCATCTTGCCGGCAAACTCGCCGTCGGCTGCGTTGACAAACTTCTTTCCGAAACCGGTGGACCCGCGGAAATTGACACTCAGGACCGCGTAACCGCGGTTAGCCAACCACTGATGCCAGGGATGGTAGCCCCAGTTGTCACGGGCCCACGGTCCGCCGTGAACGGTCAACACCATTGGCAGCGGCTCAGCCGGGCGCGCGTCCCCGTCCGGGTCGCAACCCACCGGCAGCGTGAGATAGCTTACTAGCTCAAGGCCGTCCCGCGACCGCAATATGACGGGATGCATGCGTGCCAATGGCAGTCCTTCCAGCGCTGGCCGATTGGCAAACAGGAAAACGGCCTTCTTGGCCGAGCGGTCGTAGCGGTAGTAGCGGACCGGTCCGACATCCAGCAGGTAGGCCACCACCCACTGCCGATCGTCGAGGCTGCGACTGACGACCTCTACCTCGCCGTCGGCCACCGCTCGCAGGTAGGCCAAGTCCGCTTCCACAGTCGGATCCAGGACCTTCCACTGCTTACGGTCGTAGTTGAAGGCTACCGCCTGAACGGCCTTGGTGGCTGGATGCGCTAGCACATCGCTGACGTCAGCGCGCGGGTTTTCGGCGAGCAGTCGCTGCTGGCCGGTCTCCAGGTCGCAGGCCACCAGGGCGGAAGTGTCGCGGTCGCGACTATCCACCATGTAGAGGACTTTTCCGTTCGTATCCAGGCCGGCCGCATAGGTGGTGAGCGTGTCCTCCGGGCCGATCTGCGCGAAGGGCTTCCACACGCCGCCGCGCCCTCGCTCCAGTAGTTCGCTGCTGCCAGCCGGTGTCATGCGTTGGGCGAAGCGGACCTCAAAGTCGTCATCGCAAATGAACCCCATGAAACCCTCATTCTCGAGCACCAGGCGGCGCTCGCCGCTCTCCAGATTCACCCGGTAGATGTCATGCAAACGCGGATCGCGTTGGTTGATGGCCACCAATAGCTCGTCGGGGTGCTTCGGGCTGACATGTTGAAAGCGGGCCTGCACACCGGTCAGCGGCGTCAGGTCGCGGGTTTGCTGCGTCTGCACATCCACCACATAGATGTGCCAGTTCTCGTCGCCATCCTTGTCCTGAATGTAAGCGACGTAGCGGCTATCGTACGTCCATAGGTAATTGCGGATGCCTCGCCGCCGATCGTCGGTGATCGGCTTGGCAGCGGCGATGTCGTCAACCGGGGCCAGCCAAACGTTCAACACACCGTCCCGCGCTGCCAGAAAGGTCAGCATCTTGCCGTCGGGACTGAGCTGCGGGCCGGCTTTGTCCGGGTTGCCGAAGAGCACGCTGCGCGGAATAAGTGTCTGGTCGGCCTCCGCCGCAGTCGCCAACGTAAACACCAGCACCAACCACCACCACGAAATCGATCTGCGGGCTGGCATGAGCGGAAACCTCCTAGCGAACAGCGCTGCGCGCTGACACGTAAGTGACCATACCACATGCCTGCGGGCTGGGCAGTGGCCGCGACGACTTCCGACAACTCCTAACACCAGCTCATGAAGACGGCCCGCTCCGACTCGTCGCCATCGCTCTCAAACACTGATAAACAGCCGCCGCAAACAGTCGAACACCCAGGCGCCGGACGTCACCGTCACGACTCCGCCCAGGGCCAGCAGCAGCGCGGCGCATTGTCGTCGGCCGAAGTGCTCCTTGAGCAGCAGCGCCGCCAGTAGGCTGGCAAACACGATGGTGGTCTGGTTCAGCACGGCGGCCACGCTGGCGTGCGTGTACTTGAACCCGGCGATCCACAGCAGCAGACACACGTAGGTGCCCAAGACTGACCCGGGCAACGCATATTTCCAAGTTGCCGAGGGTCGGAAGGCTGTCCAGATCGCGTGCAGATTGCTTCCCAACAGGCCGAACAGCGCCAGGAATATCACCCCGCCCACCAAGCGCACGGTCGTGCTCCAGACCAGCGGCAAGCGCTCGATGCTCGGCTTGGCAATCACGATACCCAGAGCCATCAGCGCCAGGGACACGGCCGCCAACAGGATGCCACCCACGACCTGCTTGCGGGTCCGCCGTACGGGCAAACGTGGGCGCGATGCAACCGTGATGGCCAGCAAGATCAACCCGGCGCCAACGTAGTGATAAGCAGTCAACCTCTCCGACAGTAGCAGCCACGAGAAGAGGATCACGAAGGGCGTGTACAGGCAATCGACGATCGACAGCAATCCTACACCGATGAGATTCAGGGCAGCCAAGAACAGCGTGTCTGCCAAGGCAATGCCGACGGCACCACTGAGTAAGAGCAGGCACAGTTCGTCGCCAGGCAGCGCCGGCCAAGGCGTCGGCTGGCCCGGCCGCAGCGCCAAGGCTGCCAGCGTCAAACCCAGCAACACCAGGCCGACCACGTTCTTGTAAAGGTTCAGCGCCAGCGGCCCGATCCGTTCGCCGCTGCGTTTGAAAAGCACCAGCGCAAATGCCCAGACCAGCGCCGACAGCAGCGCGCAAGCTTGTCCCAGCGGATGATTCATGAGCTGCGGATCATACCAGTCCATGGCAGCGGCGCCGAAGGGCCCCATCTCGCAGCCGTGCCGCGCTGTGTCCGCCGCCGCTTGAAAGCCCGGCCCGCAAGAGCGATCATCGCCACGCGACAGCAAGGAGAAGTGATGCCGGCCCAGATACTTGATGGCGCGGCCTACGCCGCTGAGATTCGCACTGCCGTGACTCGTCAGGTGGCACTTTTCACGTCCCGGCACGGGCCGATCAAACTGTGCGCCGTGCTGGTTGGCAGTGATGCCGCCGGCCGCCTGTATGCCGAGAATCAACGCAGGCTCAGTGTCAAGGTCGGCGTGCAGTACGAGCTGGTCGAACTGCCCGAAACCACATCCCAGGCCGAGCTGGCCGAAACCATCGACCGGCTGAACGCCGACCCAACCGTCACCGGCATCATCCTGCAACTGCCTCTGCCGCCGCAGATCGAGCCGGCCCGCGCCCAGTACCGCATCGACCCCTACAAAGATGTCGAGGGCGTCAACCCGGCCAACATCGGGCTATTGTTCTACGGCGAGCCGATCATCGCCCCCTGCACGGCCCTGGCGGTCAGCGAGCTGATTCGTCGCAGCGGTGTGCCGCAACGTGGGGCCAACGCCGTCGTCATCGGGCAAAGCCCGATCGTCGGCCGCCCCATAACGATGTTCCTGCTGTCGCAGATGGCTACGGTGACCGGCTGTCACGTGGCCACGCGCGACCTGGCGGCTCATACCCGGCAGGCCGACATCTTGGTCGTGGCAATCGGCAAACCGCACGCCATTGGCGCCGAGCACGTCAAGCCCGGCGCGCTGGTGATCGACGTGGGGATCAACCGCCTCGTTACGCGTGATGCCCAAGGACGCGAAGTCCGCAAGACCGTCGGCGACGTGGACTTCGACGCCGTTTCCCAGGTGGCGGGCTACATCACACCGGTGCCCGGTGGAGTCGGTCCGCTCACCGTCGCCATGCTGTTGCGGAACACGGTCGAAGCCGCCTTCAAACAGCAGCGCCGGGTCTGAGAACAAGTGATAGAGCCGGAACCGGAAATGACATACCTGCTGGCCACGATTCTCACGCTGCTCAACACCGCTTGGCTGGCACTGACGCTGTTCGGCTTGCCCGGAAACTGGCTCATGGTTCTCGGCGCCCTGTTGGTCGCCTGGTGGCAGTCGGGCGAAAGCGCCGCCACACCGATGTTCGGCGGTCACGTACTGCTGACCGTTGTGGCTCTGGCGCTGCTCGGTGAACTGTGCGAATTCCTGGCAGCAGTAGCCGGCTCGAAAGTCGCCGGCGGCACCCGGCGCGGCGCTACCGGTGCCCTCCTGGGAGCCATCCTGGGCGCCGTCGCCGGAACGCTGCTCATCCCCCTGCCGGTCATCGGCTCGCTGCTGGGCACCTGCGGCGGTGCGGCGGCCGGCGCCTGGGCATTTGAGCTTCGCGGCGGTGGCTGGCGCCTGGCCACGCGATCCGGGGTCGGGGCCGGCGTGGGCCGCTTGCTGGGTACCGTCGCCAAGCTGGCCGTCGGCGTCGCCATCTGGTTGATCGTGACCGGGGCTGCTTTCTGGCCATGAAAGCCTGGCCCAGCCTGTTCACGGCCTTCGTTCGCGATCGGCAGCGCACGACGAAGCCACGCCGCCTGCGACCAACTACGGGCTACCTGCCCTGGCGCAAGCGAGCACGACGGGCAGCCTACTCCTTCGGCGGCACCGGGCCCGCCAGCAGCGCATATTCCTCCAGCGCCATCTTGTCGCCGGACTGCACGACCTCGCAGTTGACGCGGATCTTCGGCAGCTCGGTCTCGATGAAGCGCTTGGCAACCCGCTTCTTGCGCTGACGCAGAGCGGCCAAGGTGCCGGTCTCGAGGCATCCGCTGGCACGCCCTAGCGACTGCTCACCGCGCGATGTATGCCCGATGCCGGGGCCGGAGAGCGTCACCCCAGCGGCTTGTTGCAGGAAGAGATGTCCGACCAGCACCGAGATCGCCGCATCGACCAGCCTGCGGCCCATCAGGTCCAGGTAGTCGGTGCCTTGCGACTTGACGTAGTTGATAGCGTTGAGCACGTGGGAACGCCCCTCGCGCAGCTTCTCTTTCAGCTCGGCCAAAAGGGCGTCGTCGTAGTTGATCTCCTCGAATTCCAGCACCCGTTTCTCGAACGCCCCCGAGCACACGCCACGCACCGCCGCCACGATCTGAAGCTGGCTTGTCCCCTCGTAGATTGTGGTGATGCGCGCGTCGCGAAGATACCGTTCGGCGGGGTAGTCCTGCATGTAGCCCGAGCCGCCCAGTACCTGGATGCACGTGTCGGCGAGCTTCACGCACATCTCGGAGGCGTAGTACTTGGCCATCGGCGTCAACATCCCGTTGAGCCGCTTGAGCGTCTTGGCAAGCTGCTTGCGCTCTTTCGTCTCCGCCGCGTCGGTCGGCGGATAAAACTCCAGGACGATGTTGTTGTTGTTCTCCAAGTCGCAGATGCGGCTGGTCTCGTAGGTCAGCGCCCGAGCCGCCTCCAGATGAATCTTCATATCAGTGATCATCTCGGCCACCGCCGGCAACCGCTCGATCGGACCGCCGAACTGTCTGCGCGAGTTGGCGTACGTGCGGGCCAGGCGGTAAGCGGCCTCACCGATCCCCAACGACTGGGCGGCGATACCCACGCGGGCACCGTTCATCAAAGCCATCACATAGGTGATCAGACCACGTTGCCGCTGGCCGATCAGCCGGGCGGGGCACTCGTCGAACACCAGTTCGCAGGTCGGCGAGCCGTGAATCCCGAGCTTGTGTTCGAGGTGCCGCACCCGCACACGCGGATTGCGCTCGGTGATGTACAAACTCAGCCCGCGACCGTCACTGATGTCCGGTTCGCTGCGCGCCAAGACCAACAGCACTTCGCCGCAGCCGTTCGTGATGAAACGCTTGACGCCGCGCAGGTACCACTGCCCGTTCTCCTCGATCGCCTTCAGGCGCACCGCTTGAAGGTCACTGCCGGCGTCCGGCTCGGTCAGCACCATCGCACCGGTGACCTCCCCGCGCGCAAAACGCGGCAGGTACTCGTCCTTGATGGCATCGTCGGCGAAAGCGTTGATCGTCTCGGCGATACCCTGAAGGCCGAAAATGTTCATCAGCGATGCATCGGCCCGGCTGACGATCTCGATCGCCATCGTGTAGATCAGGTTGGGGCAATTCAGACCGCCGTACTTGCGCGGCAGCGTAAAGCCCATTAGATCGGCCTGGGCCAGGCGCCGAAGGTTATCCTGGACCAGCGGGTGCAACGTTACGGTGCCATCCTCATTGAGCGTGTTGCCCTCGCGGTCGATCTGCTCGGCCCGCGGCGCGATGGTGTTGGCGGCCAGATCGCCGACGATTTCCAACACCCGCCGGTAGTTGTCGATCGCGTCGGCCTCATCGGCCGGGGCGTAATCGACGCCGGCGCGCGCGTCGAAGAAGTCGCGCTCCTGCACGCGGGCGACCTCGGCGAGGTTCAGGTGCTCAAAGAGGAACCGGATGTCGTCGTTGTCGGTGAAGAAGTTCGCCATAGTCGCCTCTTAACTCCCCTCCCTCTTAGGGAGGGGGACTCGCACGCTACTTCGCGGCTTGTCCTACTCCTTCGGCCGCTCCTTGATCGCCTTGATCATCATCGGAATCACCTGGTTCAAGTCGCCGACGATCCCGTAGTGTGCGACGCTGAAAATGGGCGCTTCGCGGTCCCAGTTGATGGCCACGATCTTGGCGGATTCTTCCATGCCGGCCCGGTGCTGAATCGCACCGCTGATGCCGCAGGCGATGTACAGCGCCGGACGCACGGTCGTCCCGGTCTGCCCGATCTGATGGGCCTTGTCGATGAACCCACCATCCACCGCCGCCCGCGACGCCCCCACGGCGCCGCCAATGGCACCGGCCAGGTCGTAGATCAGTTTGAAGTTCTGCTTGCTGCCAACACCGCCTCCGCCAGCCACAATGGTGCGCGCCCCCTTCAGATTGACCTTCCGCGGCTCGCGGTGCCGCTCGATGAGCCGGACCGCGAAATCCTCTTCGGGGAACTCGACCTTCTCGGCGACGATCTCGCCCGTGCGCCGCATATCGGGCGTACGCAGCGGCATGACGCCCTCGCGGACCGTCGCCATCTGCGGCCAGCGCTTCGGATTGATGATCGTGGCGATGATGTTGCCGCCGAACGCCGGGCGAATCTGGAGCAGCAGGTTCTTGTGCACGGTCTTGGCCGCCGCGTCCTCCACGTCAGAGATATCCAGATCGGTGCAGTCCGCGGTCAGACCGCAGCGCAAGGCCGACGCACATCGGGGCGCCAGGTCGCGGCCCAGCGGCGTGGCACCAAACACCACGATCTGCGGCCGGTGCTTCTCCACGAGCGTTGTGACCACACGGGCGTACGGCAGCGTCTGATAGTGTTCCAGCCGCCGATCTTCAACCAGGTACACATGATCGGCACCATGCTGGATCAGTCGGTAAGCCAGCTCCCGGACGTTCCAACCGGTCAGTACCGCTCCGACTTTGACGCCGAGCCGGTCCGCCAGCTCGCGGGCCTTGCCGGTCAGCTCCAGGGCCACGTCGTGGAGCGAACCGTCTTCTTGCTCCGCGTAAACCCAAACCTCGCCGTCGCGATTCTGCGGAATCATCTCATCTCCGGTGCGATGCCAGTAATACGGTGCCAACCTGATAACTTGGAGACGACACCCGACCGCCCATCCTTATTACTCTGTCACCTTGTCACCTGATGACCGGTTCGTTCATCCGAGCGTGTGATCCACTACCAGCTCGCGGATCAGGCCGCGGATGCCTTCTTCCGTCGGCGGGATTTCCGTGTACCCCTGCTTGGTCAGCACGATGGCCTGGATGCGATGGACCCAGGTCGGCGAGCCGTGCAGACCGCACCAAGTCAGGTCCGCCCGAATATCGTCCAAGTTCCACTGTTCGATCATCAGGCCGCGGGCGCGCAAACCTTCGGCGAGGCGTTCCACCTCGCGTTCAACGTCTGCCGGCGTGCCGACGCTGCCCTTGACAATTGCTTCCAGCTCGACGCGCGCCCGTGCGTGCTTATACTTCATCACCCGCTTCGCCGCCGGCGGCCGCGGCTTGGGCGCGGTATCGAGCACCGTCAGCAGCACCGGCAGCCGCACCTCGACGACTTCCCAGCCATTGCCGACGTTGCGTCGGACACGGGCCGTCCGATCACGCACTTCGATGAGCTGCTCCAAATACGTGACCTGGGGGATGCCGAGCTTCTCAGCCAGTTGCGGCCCAACCTGGGCGGTGTCCCCGTCGATCGCCTGCCTCCCGCAGAATACGAAATCATACCTTTTCAGAGTCTTGACAGCCTGGCTGAGAATGTAGCTGGTGGCCAAGGTGTCGCTGGCGGCGGCCCGACGATCAGTCAGCAGGATCACCCGGTCCGCCCCGCGGTACAGGCATTCTCGCAGCACATCTGCCGCCTTGGGCGGGCCCATCGTCAGCACGCTGACCGTCCCACCATAGCGGTCCCGTACCTCCAGGGCCGCTTCCAAAGCGTAAAGGTCATCGGGGTTGAAGATCGCCGGCAAGGCTGCCCGGTTGACCGTGCCGTCCTCCTTCATCGCCTGAACCGTGATGTTGGCGGTGTCCGGCACTTGCTTGACGCAGACAATACAATCGTAAGGCACCCTCGTGCTCCTGCGCTCGTGCCCCCCGGCAAAACCGGGCGCAAAGTTATCCGCCCCGGTGGCGACCGTCAAGAATCGCGGACGCCGGTAGCCCATGACCGGGAACCGGTTCGTTGAGCAGTGTACGAACTCCCGCGCAGTCTGGTACGCCCGCTCCATGATGGACCGGACACCGTCCGCGCCCAACCCAAACTTTACATGACACGCTACCCCGGACTTATGGTTGTAGAATTGAACGAGGGGGCCGACTGGGCGACTGCGGTCCCCCAACGCCGGCCCGGCCCAGGCTTGGCCACTGCGGCGCGCCGTGCCGATAACTTATTTGATGAAGCGGCCAGCCTCGCCAACGCCCACGAAGGGAGAGATGCGATGAACCGCCTACCCCACCGTCACCTAACCGTGAGTTGCCTGCTCTTGGCATCCTGTCTCACCCTGGCGCACGCTGCGCCACCACCGGCGCGCGACGCGCTGACGGAGCTGACGGCTGCTCAGTGGGGCGCGGAAGCTGACGGCGGGTGGGCAGCGGTTTACAACGACACCGTCAGGCGTGTGGCCGGGTCGGCCTCGATCCGTTTCGAGACCAACGGCTGTTTCGACACACGGCTGTGGGCCCCCCTTACGCAGGATGCCGGCTGGGACTTCCTGGGCGCCGGCGTGGGCGGGCTGGCCTTCTGGGTCTACACGCACAACACCAACCATGGATTCCAGGGCCCCTCGCCGTGGTTACATATCTGCACCACGCCCGCCGACTATATCGAGTTGCGACCGCGTCACGATTTTCTGGACGAGGCCCGGGGCCAATGGGTCCTGGTCACCGTTCCGCTGAACGGCAACGACGTTTGGACAAGTACGCCGGTCGGCAATCCGGACATGTCGAATGTCAATTACATCGAGATCCACGGCGATACCTGGGAATGCGCATTCACGATGTGGATCGACGACCTGCGCTTCGACCTGCCGTTTGCTCCTCCCGAAGGTCTGGTCGCGATCGCCGGCAATCAGCAGGTCAGCCTGTCGTGGAGACGCTTCAACGACCTGACGGGGCAATTCCACCACTACGCCATTTACCGCCGAACGCAGCCCTTCACGACCGTGCAGGGGCTGACCCCCCTTCATACCATTCCTGACCTCAATAACACGAGCTGGGTAGACAGTAGCGCTACAAACGCCACGACCTATTACTATGCCGTGACCGCCGTGCTGACCGGCGGCTTCGAGACGACCGAGGTCAACGCCGTCGGTCCGCGCACCCCGCGCGACGAAACCGATCTCCAGGTCACCTGCATCGCCCGCACGCCGCGCTATCCCCGCTATTGGCCGCTTTACACAGGCTACTGGGTAACCGAACCGAACGGCTTCGGACCGTACTACTTCACAGCCGCCACTGGGCTGGGCGGTGGCCAGACTCCTGCTACCCAGCGCTGGCCCAATCTGGGCGACCCCGTCACGTACGTCGCGACGGTACGCAACCGCGGCACCAACGCCTGGAGCGGTACGCTGAATGGCGTCTGGGAGGTGGACGGTCTTCCGGCCGGCACATCCGCTCTTCCGGCCTCGCTCCAGCCCGGGGACACTGCCGAGCTGACTTTCGTGCTCAACTGGGACAATGCCTGGCACGAGATCAGTTTTACGCTGGACGTCCCCGACGCACGGTTGGACAACAACCGCCGCTCGTTGCATACCAAGTCGGCCCCGTTCCTGACATACGTTGACGTCACGTTCATCGAGAACTTCCGCGAGAACACACCCAACTTCCCGCAGGCGGCCACCGACGACATGATCGACTGGCTCCAGCGGCACGCCGACGAAATGAACCGCATGTTCGCCACCGCCACCAGTCGCAAGCGTGTGCATTACGACGTTCTGCAAGTGCTGCACGACCACCAGCCCGATCCGAATCTGCCGACGATCTACTTCGGGGTCTTCCCCTATCGCTATCGTGGCAACGAATGGAGCGACCCGCGCCTACCCGGGTACTACCACCCAGACGTGGACATCGACTACGGGCTGTGTCACGAGCTGTCGCACCAGCTCGGCCTGATCGATATCTACCAGCTCGACCTACCCGGCGACCGCAATGAGGTCTCCGGGCAGGGTTACTCCGCTGTGGCCTGCCTGATGCATGGCTGTTCGCCGTTCTACTCCATGCACAGTGCCCTGGCCATGTCGCACTGGAGCGAGATCGTGCACGGCTACTACGGCCAGTACATGTACTGCATCCCGCGGCAGATGCGGCTGCGGGTACTGGATTACAACAATCAGCCGCTGTCGGGGGCAACGGTGACCATGTATCAGATGGTCGAGCGTCCCGGCGTGGGCAAGGTCATCACGCAGCAGGCCAAAGCCCAAGGTGTGACCAATGCGGCCGGCGAATGGACCCTGCCCAACGTTCCCATCAACCCCAGCCTGGTACCACCGACGCACGGCGGCGACCTGCTACATGACAACCCGTTCGGCTACCTGGCTGTGGTCGGCACCAACGGCCTGCTGCACTTCAAGATCGAGTACGACGAGTTCGTCGATTACGCCTGGCTGGATATCACTGAAGCCAACATCGCTTATTGGCAAGGTCAAAGCGACCTGGCGACCTTCGAGCGTAGAGTCGCCATCGGCGGCGGCACGCAGTTCTACCCGCCGGCCGATCTGGCTGAGCTCAACGCCGCCAACTGGGCTACCTGGTCTGAAGGCGGCACCGCCTCGGTCAGCGACGATACCACGCGCAAGCAGGTCGGGCAGGCCTCGATCCGCTTCGACAGCGACGGCGGCGCTGACAACTACCTGCGCTACCCGCTCGGCATCTTAGCCAAGTGGAATCTGAGCGATGTCCAGTACATCCGCTTTTGGTTGTACGCCCACAACACCAACAGCGGCGGATTCCAGAGTCAAAGCCCGTGGCTACGCCTGGGCAGCTTCCAGGACGGGTACTTCCAGTGGAAACCGACATGGGACATTCTCAATCTGGCAATCAACCGCTGGACCGAGTTCGTCATACCGATCGCCGGGGATGCGACCTGGCAACGCACCGTGGGCGGCAATCCGAGCCTTGCGAAAATCAATTATTTCCAGCTACACGCCGACACCTGGGGCGCCGGATTCACCCTGTGGCTCGACGGCGTGAACTTCCAGCCGCAACCTCATCGCCCCGGCGATCTCAACTGCGACGGTCAGGTCGATTTCGCGGACATCAACCCCTTCGTGTTGGCGTTATCGGACTGGGAGCGCTGGAAGCAACTCCACCCAGATTGCCCGCCGATAAACGCCGACATCAACGGCGACGGGCAGTACGGCGGGACGAACGGCTTCGGCGATATCAACCCCTTCGTGAACCTTCTGTCCGGTGCCCGGTGACATTGGTCGTCGCGCTGGCGCCCACCTCTGGAATCTCTGCGCGGGCCCGGCTATACTGCCCGTTTTGCCGGTTGCCTTTGGACGCAACGCCCATGCTAATAAGCCACGTGTTGACGCCGGAGCGAATCCGCGTACCGCTGACAGCCAGCGACAAGGTGGGGGTTATCACCCAGTTGATCGACCTGTTGGCCTCCACCGGCGGTTTGACGAACCGCGACGCGGCTCTGTCAGCAGTGCTTCGCCGTGAGGCCGAGCGGACTACCGGGATCGGTTACGGGTTAGCAATCCCGCACGGCAAGAGTGACGGCTGTACCCAACTTGTGATGGCTGCCGGCAAGCCTGCCGAACCAGTCGATTTCCAAAGCCTTGACGGCAGACCAGTTACGTTTGTGGTCCTGCTCGTCAGCCCGCCGGATCAGACCGGCCCACACATTCAAGCCCTCGCCAAGATCAGTCGCCTGATGAACATCGAGGACTTCCGCAACGCCGTCGCGGCGGCAACTACCTCGCAGGAGCTTTATCAGGCGATAGCCAAGTGCGAACAAGAATAATAGCTGGTGTACTTTGTACTTGCGCAGCTTCTTCGCTGCCCGATTGACAACAAGCCCGACGCCGCGCTGCTGCTCGGCAAGTGACTCCCCAAAGCTTCCGATCATACCCGGGAGAGACGCCGTCTGCTGACCGGCGGCCCCCCGGGGTGTCCGATGGCTTGTCCGCAAGTCGAGGTGATTCTAGCCGACAGCACGATTCCGGCAGCCTTGACGGAAACGCTCTGCCGCAGTCGCGCTGCGGCCACATTTCGACCACTGTCGCAAGCCGCGCGTCTGAATAGAGTTACTAACGTCGATGCTCTGGTCGTGGTCTTGCCCGAGCAACTCCAGTCGGTGAACCGGCAGTTGCGCGTTCTCTTCGATGACCTGGCCCACCGACCATGCCCCACCGTGGTCCTGTCGCCTGGTGCCTGTTCGTTGCCGCTACTGACCAGCGGCCACGGCGCACCGGTGGCCCACGTGTCGGCGCATGACGGTCCAGGGTTGGCACGAAGTCTCGAAGCTGCCCTGGCTGCGGGAAGAACGTTGCGTGCCCTTCGCGAGCAGGCGACAGATGACCGCCGGGCGGCAGCTCGGGCGGCGGCCGACCGTGCCGCTCAGCTTCGCCTGGCCGGTCAAGTGCAGCGCAGCCTCCTTTCCGTCGCGCTGCCGCGCAGCGGACCGGTTTCGCTCTCCTGTCTCTTCCGACCCGCCAGCGCAGTTTGCTCCGACGTTTACGACGTACAAAAGCTGGACGAACAGCACATCGCTATCGCTCTAGCGGACGTAGGCGGCAACGACGTGCCAGCCGCCCTGCTGACGATGTACGTGAAGCGGGCGCTGCGAATCGGCCGCACGGTGGGGCCCGAACCACCTGACCCCGCGCGACTCCTCCAATCGCTCAACGCAGATCTGTTTGCCGCCGAATGGGATGACCGTCCGACCGTGGCCGCCGCCTGCCTGCTCGTGAACACGCGCACGCTGGAGGTCGCCCTCGCGCAAGGCGGCATGCCCTCTCCCTTGTATCGCACGGCCGGTGGTGAGCTGAGCATGCTCCAAGCCCCGGGCAGCATGTTAGGTCTGTCCCAGAGCACACCCTACGAGTTGAAACGTTTCACGATGCGGCCGGGCGACTCGCTGCTGATGTATTCCGACGGCCTGGAACGGGTCTTCTGCGGACACGGTCCAGGCACGCATATCGAGCAAGCGCTGAAGCGGACCGCTGCCCGCATCGTCGAGTGGAACGCGGTCGCAGTCGGCAGCGTCGCCCCGTGCGCGGTCGGGGCCGCCGCGCAACGCCCAGCCGACGGCGGTGCTCCCCCCGTCACGGTGGCCTGTCCAAAACGCACCACCCCCATGCCATCCGTTGCGGTGTCCGACAGCGATGCCAGCGCGATCTGCGCGTCGGCCTGGGCCGGTGTCTTGCGCGAGTGCGGCGTGGAGGCGGCTCTGAAGATGCTTGCCGAGCGTCACCACCTGCTGCGCCGCCTCGGCTATCCGCTGGACAGCGTGACAGTGCTGGCTGTCCAAGTGCAAGCCTGAAACTCGGCCAAGTCCCGGATTCGTGCGTTCTTGTAAGCCGACTGGTAGATTGACGGGTCGGACGCTAAGTTCAGCCTCAATGAAACCCATTTGGTATTGCTGCATAAGCCTGACCGTTCTCTGGGCGCTGCCGCCAGCCGGCGCCGCCCTGCGCGAACCGCTCGACCTCGTGCCGGCCGACAGCTTGATGTGCTGGTACGGCAGGCCGGCACCCGATCTCCCGCCGCTACCCGCTGAGCCATCCATGGTGCAGACACTGCTCGAAGTCGGCACGCGTGTCTTCGGCGGCGAGCGCGGTGCGCTCGATCGGAGTGCCCAGCTCGGGATGCGGGTGGCAGAGATGTTCGGTCTGACAATCCGCCAGGCGCACGCACTGGTGTTGATCGACGCAAGCGCGAAGCCCACGCGCACCGATCCCGTCGCCCGGCGCCTGGACCAGCTCCAGTTCGCCCTCATTGTGCAGTTGCAAAAGGGCGGAGCTGGAAACGAACAAGCCGATGCGGAACCGTTTCTGCGCATCATTCAGAAGGCGGTCAACGAGCAGACCGACCAGACTAGCGCCGCACTGGAGACCCGCCGCTCCGAAGGCTGCACGTACCAGGAGCTGCGCGACACGCGGTTGCCGACATGGGCGACCGTCGCCTGGGGGCAAATCGACGGCTATTTCGTGCTGACCGTGGGCGAAGGAGTCTGGCCGATGATCGCGCGCGTGGCGGCTGGTCGATTGCCTGCGCTGAGCCGCGAAGAGTGGTATGCGCGCGTTCGTGGCCGGCCGCCGGCCACTACGCTGGTCGAGGTATTCCTGGCCATAGACAACTTGCGCCGGCGGCTGGACCCGTGCGTTGACGGACGAGTGGGGGCGTTCTTGCGAGCCTGGGAGCTGGATGAAGTAAGGCGTGCGTACTGGGTAGCCGGCTTCGAAGGACGGGCCTTAAATTGTCGCGGCTGCTTTGCCAGTGCCGCAGAAACGGTCACGCGCGTGTATGCTGACGCCGGCTTTCGCCAGTCGTCACTCCTGCGGACGGTCCCTGCGGAAGCGCGCTACGCCGTCTTCGACCTCCCCGCGGAGCGATTCCTGCCTAGTCTTTTCAACAGCCTGTTGGCGATCCAAGGGGTACGTACGCGCGCCAACATCGACCGTACCTGGAACGAGATCCAGGCCGAGCAGGGCTTCGATGTCGAACGCGACCTGCTCTCACATCTGGGACGTCATGTAGTTGTTCACAACGACCCGCCGCATCCCCTCCGCTTGCCTCTGGCCGCGACGGCGCTGATCGAAATCGGCGATGATCCGACCCTCGTCCGAACCACCGTCGATCGTATGTGCGCCGGTTTTCGAGCCGCCTTGGAGCGTGCCGCCGCCCGCTCTGGAAACCCACCGCCGTTCACCCTGCACCGGGACGAGGATGGCGTCTGGTACCTGCGCCTTATGTCGCGCGGGTCGAGCTGGCTGGGGTTGGCTGGTCCGGCCCTGGTGGTCACCGACCGCTTCATCATCGTGAGCTGGTCGCCATTGGCGCTGCGCGAATATTTGGACAAAGTCGGGCCGACCGTCAGGGGGCCCCATCGTTGATGCCGGCCGGCTGGGTGGGCGGTGTCCCGGTTGTGGAGCAGAGCATTCGCTGAAAACGTGCGTCCTCGCGCAGGTCCTCCAGCAGGGGATCGGCCGCCAGTTCGGCAGCGGAGAAAGTCCCGGTCTGCACCGTCACACCTAGAAGCCGCAGCGCCGCCTCGTGGTCGCCTTCGCCCAATGCGACAACCGCCCGTAGGTAGGCAGCCTTGCCATTCTGGGCGTCCAGTGACAACAGTTCATCCAGCCAGGCGCGCGCCTGATTCGTCAGCCCGGCCTGCATCAGGGCGAACGCCAGACCCAGCATGGTCTGCGGCTGGCGCGGCCCGACCTCCAGTGCGCTTTCGTAGCACCGCGCGGCCCGCAGCCAGTCCCGCCGGTCGCTGGCCTGATGTCCCAGGGCCAGCAGCGCCCTCGGCAGTTCCTCGGGCGATGTAACGCGCGCCGGCGTGTACAACGGCGGCGGCAGGGCCTCGATCGCCAGCACCAATTCGGCCAGCCCCGCGGTATCTGCCGACTGCTCCCGTTGCTCGCGCGCGCGCCGCACGCACGCCGCCAGCGTGCTGTAGGTTGGTATATGCGTCGGATCGCCGGCGTAGCCATCCAACAGCAGCCGCAATGCCGCGGCCCAGTCGCCCTCCGCGAGTTTCTCATAGGCCGCCACGCGTGCCAGGCGAGTGGCGGCGGCGACCAGCGCGGCCTCGCGCAGCGCCGGATCGGGATTGGCATCAGCCCACAGCGTATCGAAAACCGACACTTGCAGCGTGGTCAGTTCGCGCAGCAATTCCCGCTCCTGGCCGCGATACAGCGACAGCGGTGCCGTGAATTCCAGACTGGTGTTATCGTCGGTATGCAGTCGACCCGCCCCCGCCCAACGACGCAGTGGCTGGTCGGCGGTAATGAAATGCCCCAAAAGCCCGGCAGGCTGCCAGATACCAATGCGCCACAGATCCGTGCGGACTCGCGGCAGAGCAAACCGCCTGAGCAACTCGTCCAGCCCGACCAGCGAGCGTTCGCTACTGGCCAGCAGCAAGTAGTCATGCTCGCTCAGCTCCCATAGCGCCACCTGCGGAAACACGCTGAACAGCGTTCGCACTATCAGTCGAAAATCGTCCACCGACAGGCTATAGCCCTGCATCCACAACGCCAGCCGACCGCCGGTACGCAAGCGCTGCCGACACAGCGCGAAGAACTCGCGGGTAAACAGGTTTGCCACGCCGGCCAGCCAGGGGTTCGATGGTTCCGAAACGATCAGGTCGTACTGCTGATCGGCAAGCAGCAGGTGATTGCGCCCATCGTTGCGGATCAGGCGGACACGCGGGTCGTCCAGCACGTCGGCGATGAACGGCTTGAAGTAGGCGACGGCCGCCAGTACTTCAGCGCTTAACTCCACGCAGTCCAACCGCCGGCAGTGCGGATAGCAGGCCAAGGCATGCAGGGTCATCCCCGAGCCCAAGCCGATGACGCACACATCGTTGCCGGCCGGGCTCAGCAGCGCCGGCACATGCCCCAGCAGAAGCTGCGTAATCATATCTTCGACGCCGGTGGAGGCATCCGGCTTGCCGTTCACCGTGAGGGTCAGAGCATCGGGATCGTGCCGTGACTGGCGCACGGCCACGGTCAAATCGGCGCCGTCGGCATAGTAGATCACCCGTTTGTCGGCACTGGCTCCCCGATGCAGGTATGGCCCGGAGGTCAGGGCCGCCAAGTCCCACCGCCCGCCGGTGACACGCACCGCCAGGATCCAGGCTGTCGCGGCCAGACCGACACCCATTGCCCAATGGCGACTGCTGCGTGCCGGCCCTACCCCAGCCACCAGCCACGTCAATCCGACCAGCGCATTGAGCAAACAGGCCAGGAATATCGAATTCTGCACACCCAGCACGTCGCTGCGGATCAGCACGAAGCCTCCCAGAAACGCACCGATGATATTTCCCAGGGTATTGACGGCGTATGCTCGGCCGGTGGCGCCTGCCGTGTCGCCTCTGCCGCCCGCTAGCGTCTGGACTACCAAGGGGAACAACGCCCCCATGGCCAGCGTCGGAACCAGCGTCACCACCGTAATTACAACGAACTGCCAGCCCCACAGGACCGTGTAGTCGGCGTGATAGCGCTCGACCAGCGTGCTCACCACTCCGGGCAGCCGACCATAAGTCGGTGCGATCGCCGCTGCCACGACGGCTAACACCAGCTCCAACACCGCACAAATCAGTAACGGACGGCGCCAGCGGTCCACGCGGCCTGCCACCATCAGACTGCCTAGGGCCAGCCCCAGAATGAACGCTGCCAGAATGCTGGTGAATGCGTAAGTGCTGGATCCAACAGACATTATCAGAGCGCGCGTCCAGGTGATCTGGTACACCATGGCCGCCAGGCCGGAGACCGCCAAGCCACCCAACAACAGTCCCTGCAACGAAACCGACAGCCCGACCGGCGGCGTCTCGCAACTTACCCGAAGCGCCGTAGTCTGCCCGGTCGGCCGCGCAACGACGCCCCTCAACAGCAGTAGCGCTAGCACCCCGACGCTGAAATTGCCGGCCGCCGCCACCCGAGTGGCCACGGTCAGACCACACACCGGCAGGAGGTAGAAGCCCGCCAGTAGTACGCCGGCCACCGCTCCCAGGGTGTTCAACCCGTATAGCATGGCCACGCCGCCGCCAGGCGCTGGCCGCCAGGCAGCGACGTAGCGTACCAGCACGGGCAATGTCGCCCCCATGCAGGTAGTGGGAACGAGCAAGATCGACGCACTAATCGCGAACCGAAACAGTGTCAGCAGTGCGGGATGGTGGGCCAGGTACGGGTAGGCAGCGCGATAAGCCGGCTCAACCAGTGTCAGCAACCAGGGTATGCACAACGCGTAAGCCCCGATGGCAACTTCCAGCAGGCCGTATATTGGTCCCGGCCGCGAAAGCCGCGGCGCCAACCTGCCTGCCAGGAAGCTCCCCAACCCCAGCCCACCCATGAACGCCACCAGCACGGTCGTGATCGCGTAGGTCGTTCCGCCGAAGACCAAGACCAGTTGTCGTACCCACACCAACTCATAAACCAGGCCGGCGGCTCCTGAAACGAAGAACAACACATACAACAGGGCGAAGGGCATAGAACGTCCTCGTCAGCCCGGCCGGGATCCGCGAGCGTCCGCGGCTACTTATCACCAGCCCGGCCGACACTCGCCAAGGCTCGCAGGTTGCGGTAGCATATGCGTTTGGGTTACGCATGGTCCACGCGGAAGCACAAGACACGAGGTAACAATCATGAAGAAGTTTCGGCTGTTCACGCCCGGCCCCTGTGCAGTACCTGAGGAAGTGCTCATCGAAATGGCCCGCCCTTTCCACCACCACCGCACCGATTGGTTCAAGGGCCTGATGAAAGCGGCCACCGAGCGACTCCAGCAAGTCATGCAGACGCGCAACGAGGTCATCATCATCACCGGATCGGGCACTGCCGCCGCCGAAGCGGCCATTGTCGGTTGTCACCCGGCCGGATCACGACTGCTGACCATCGAGGGCGGGAAGTTCGGCGAGCGCTGGGGCGAGATCGCTCAGCAATTTGGCATCGACGTGGTTCGACACGCGATTGAATGGGGCACGGCCCCGACAGCCGAAATGGTGGCCGACTTCCTCAAGATGGATCCCAAGATCACGTCGGTCATGGTGGTGCACAGCGAGACTTCCACCGCCACAGCGTGCAACCTCCAGGCCATCGGCAAGGTGACCAGCCAGGCCGGCAAGTTGCTGCTGGTGGACGCGATCACGTCGGCTGGGGCGTTGCCGCTCAAACCGGATGAATGGGGTGTGGACGTGACCATTACCGGTGCCCAGAAGTCGCTCATGCTGCCGCCGGGGTTGGGCTTCCTGGCCATCAGCGAGCGTGCCTGGAAGGTGATCGAGGCCAACAAGAGCCAGCACGCCTATTACCTGAACCTCAACAAGGCGCGCAAGTCTGCTAAGGAAAACGACACGCCGTTCACACCGGCCCATCTGCTGGTACGCGGGCTGGTGCGCGCCCTTGATCTGATCCTGGAAGAAGGCATGGAGAACATCTGGAAGCGTGTGGCGGCGATGGCCGCGGCTACGCGCGCCGCCGGCGAGGCCATCGGCCTGAAGGTTTTCTCCAAGTCACCGTCCGATTCAGTCACTGCGCTGTGTCCGCCCGCCGGCATCGCCGTCAAGGACATCCGCAACGAACTGGAGAAACGCTACGGAATCGAGTCCGCCGGTGGCCAAGATCAACTCAAGGGCAAGATCTTCCGCCTGGGCCACATGGGCTACGTCGATGAGATGGACACGGTCCTGGCAATCGCCGCTCTCGAGCAGGTGCTTTACAAACTGGGACACAAGTTCGCACTGGGCGCCGGCGTGACTGCCGCCCAGAAAGTCTTGGCCGAGCGACTATAGTCTTACACCCGAGCGCTGATGCTCGGCAGCAGAAAACAGCCCGGCGCCCCCGCTGGATACGGGTGCGCCGGGCCGTCGTTTCGCCGGGGCGTTCAGGCGGCGCGCCACTCGGCGAGCCCCCTGACATCGCTGAACCGCCGGCGCCCCGAACAGCCATAACGGCTTGCCGCTACTTCTCGCCCTCTTGCGGCTCGGCCGGCGCCTCGTTCGCCGCCTGGATCTCAGGTGGCACTTCGCGCGGCATGCCCTGCGAGTCCAACGTTATGTACCACTTCTTGGTCTTCGGGTCGACCTGGGCGCGAACGACTGAGAATGTCTTGCAGTCCGGGCACCAGAAGACGATCTGCTTGCCCATGTTCGGGTCACGGCGTATCTTGTCCGCGCTCTTGAACCACTCATCGAACTGCGCTGGGCTGAGCGAGAACTGCTTGCCGCACTTGTCACACATCCACTCGGTTTCGTAACCGGTCTTCGGCAAGGTGGCTTCCTTGTCACCGCGGCTGAAGAACCATCCGGCCAAGCCCAAGATCACGATCAGAGCGACCAGCAGCAACCCGTTTTTCAAAGCAGGCGACATTGTGAGACCTCACATGCCAAGACGTGCCGGGCGGGACCACTCGTCCCGCCCGGCCACGTCATTCCCTCAACTGAGCAGCGTCCCGAGCGGCGATTCTACGCGCCGCGCCGCCGATATGCTACTACCTCGGCTTTGGATCGCAGTTCTTGGTAGTTTGTACACCGTTGCAGCCGTAGTGAGTCTGAGCTGTAGACATCCCATACCGCCAGATCCACTCCGGATTGATGGCCTGCCAGCCTACCCCACACCAGCGGGTCGGATCTGCCTGCATATAAGCGGCGTGACCGTCAAGGAAGCCAAACGAATGCTTATTGAACTTGCCGTGGTTGCCCATCTGCGCGACGTTGACGTTCAGGCCCCAGTCGAACGGATCAGGTAGAAACGCCACGAAAGTGGAACTGTACTTGGCCTGCACTTGGCGCATCAGCAGTTGCCCGCGCTCCCACCAGGTTCCCGGCGGGTTCCAGGGGTCGCAATTGCCGCTCCACTTCACATCTTCGAGCGCGTGCAAATTCCAGTGAAAACTGGTCCCAACGTCGTCGTAACAACTGATCGCGCGCAGGTTCTGTTGTTGCCCCTGCCAATTGCTACCCTGGTTCGAGAACTTGTCCGACGGGCATTGGAGAACGGGGACACCGATCCGTTCCACGAACTCGCTACCGGACTTGATGTCGTCCTCCAGCTTCTTACTCATCAGGTACTCATTCATCGGGCGGTATTTCTGCAAGATGAAGAAGATCCCGCCGTCTTGAGTCAACCAGAAATCGGAGTTGGTCTTTCCACCATAAGACCACGTGCAGATCGCGTTCGTGATCGCCTGGCCTTGCTGGTTAAACGTATAGAACGGGAAGTTGTCCTGGAAATCGAGCAGATACTGCGTCGTCGCCGTCATGAGCTGCCGGTAGTGCGCCAAGCACTTGGCCACCTTGGCCTGCTCACGCGCGTCTCGCAGGGACGGCAGCAAGATCGAGATCAGCAGCGCGATGATCGCCACCACCACCAGAAGTTCAATGAGGGTAAAGCCGCGGGCCGTCGTCTCTTTGCGTTTCATCCGTATGGCTCCTACTGCGCCAGGGCTCCGGCTGCCGGGCGCCAACTCGCCCCGTCGCAGCCGGCTATTCACTCTTGAGCTGCCGCGGGCGCTGGCCTTCGCCCGTCGCCGCCCAGCCGGTTGTTAGACGTTCACTATAACGCCGCGTTCCGGCCATGTACAGACTCCGCAAAAAACGTCCAAAGATGTCAGAAATAACCCGCGCCCGGCCTGGCCGCTGGGAATAGACCATCACGTCGCGGCGGGTCGACCACAAGGCTGCGTAGTCGGCCAGCGCCGGCGCAGGTAAGTCCCCGGCGCCATAACCATTTGTCATGCCGTTTTATACAGCGACATCCGTCGGCAGGCTGCCCCCGGCAGGCCATCCGCACGTCGTCCGCCGACGCGCTCCCGACGCGGGTGTGTTCACCCCAGGGAAGTCAAGTAGGACACGGGCTGGCCCGCACTCCGCCAGCGAGCCACGTCGGCAGCCAGTTGGAAATGATGTTTGGCTTTTGTTTGCCACACCGTTACCATCTGGGCGTCGCACCTGGCGTGGCCACGGTGGCAGTGTTGATACGAACCGTAGCAGGAACGGCATCATGGACGTCGCCGCTTTTATCAAGAAAATCACACTCGACCGCCATTATCGCGGTCAGATCGCCGCCGTCCGACCACTGGAGCCGCGCGCGGCGCGCTACGGCGCTCCGACTCACCCGTTGCCGGACGCTCTCTGCGCGCTGCTGCGGGCGGCGGGAATCGAGCAGCTCTATCAGCACCAGGCCGAAGCCTACGACGCCGTCGTGTCGGGGCGCAATGTGGTAATCTGCACCGGGACCGCCTCCGGCAAGACCCTGTGCTATCACCTACCGGTGTTGGCCGGCTTGCTGGAGGCGCCGGACGCGCGTGCCCTGTACCTCTTCCCCGCCAAGGCCCTGGCGTACGACCAGTTGGAGAAATTGGAGACGCTCGTCTCCGCCGGCGGACTGGCCGAACGCCTCCGTCCGGCCTGTTACGACGGCGACACCCCGCCGCACCGCCGTCCCGGCATTCGCCGCACAGCGAACATCATCCTCTCCAACCCGGATATGCTGCACCAGAGCATCCTGCCCTATCACGCCAAGTGGTGGCAGTTCCTCGCCGGACTCAAGTATGTGGTGCTGGACGAGATACACAGCTACCGCGGCATCTTCGGCAGCCACGTGGCCGGGGTGATCCGTCGCTTGCAACGTCTGTGTAGGCATTATGGCGCCGCGCCCCAGTTCATCTCTTGCTCGGCCACGCTGGCCAACCCGCGCGAGCTGGCAACCCGCCTGATCGGTCGCGACGACATCCTGCTGATAGACCAGGACGGCTCGCCGCGTGGTCGGCGCTGGGTGGTTCTGTGGAACCCGCCGTTCCTGGAGGAGGGCACGCGGGTTTCGCGTCGCAGCGCCAATGTCGAGGCCCAAGAGCTGATGCGACGATTGCTGGAAGAGGGCGCCGGGACTGTCGCCTTCTGCAAGGCCCGCGTGGTCGCCGAGCTTCTGTACAAGTATTTGACCGAGGCTCTACGTCGTCATCGTCCGGACCTGGCCCGGCGCGTACGCCCCTACCGCGGCGGCTACCTGCCGCTAGAACGACGCGAAATCGAGCAGCGCCTGTTCAGTGGCGAGCTGCTGGGCGTGTGCAGCACGAACGCTCTGGAACTCGGCATCGACGTCGGGGCCTTGGATGCAGCCATCATTGTCGGCTTCCCCGGCACCTTGTGCAGTCTGTGGCAACAGGCCGGCCGCGCCGGGCGACGTCAGGATGACGCGCTGGCCATCCTGGTGGCCTACGACGACCCGGTGGACCAATACCTCATGCGCCACCCCGACTTCATCTTCGAGCGCCCGCTCGAACAGGCCATCATCGACCCCGAAAACCCGCACATACTGGCCGC